>Ga0316204_10006512_pt1 | contig 17908 bp, 15 predicted proteins | sample 6monrhotite_MG_2_FD_205661 | JGI IMG/M metagenome (GOLD analysis project Ga0316204, IMG submission 205661) | Microbial mat bacterial communities from mineral coupon in-situ incubated in ocean water Damariscotta River, Maine, United States -... | ecosystem: Environmental > Aquatic > Marine >... | reverse complement strand
ATCACTCGCGGACTTAATGAAATTATGCGCCTCGGTATGGCAATGGGCGCTCAATCAGAAACTTTTATGGGCCTGGCGGGATTAGGCGATCTAGTACTAACCTGCACCGACAACCAGTCACGCAACCGACGCATGGGGCTAGCTTTAGCCGATGGCTCTACAATTGAGCAAGCAAGAGAGCAAATAGGGCAAGCTGTTGAAGGTGTTAAAACTGCGCGCGAAGCCTGGCAACTCGCACAGAAATATCATGTTGATATGCCAATTATCGAACAAACTTACCGTGTATTATATGAAGGTAAAGCACCTCGTGATGCAGTACATGATTTACTTGAGCGCGAAGCTACGTCTGAATAATCAAATATCACATCATTGTTCGCAAAATATCCTCGAGCTAAATTGAACCACCAAACCCTAGCTGTCGCCACGCCTCATACACTATCACTGAAACCGAGTTAGACAAATTCATGCTGCGGCTCTCAGCTAGCATTGGAATTCGAATCACTTGCTCTGCAGGTAAACTTTTCAGATACTCAACTGGCAAGCCACGTGTTTCTGGACCAAAGATGAACGCATCATTTTCTACATACTCGACTTCACTATAATTTTTTGTGCCTTTTGTAGAACAGGCAAAAATTCTATTAAAATCATTAGCTTCTATGCATGAATCTAAATTTTCCCACACCTTAAGCCGTGTAAACTCGGCGTAATCTAGCCCCGCTCTACGGAGCTTTTTATCATCTAACTCAAAGCCCAATGGCTCTATTAGATGCAACTGAGTTCCAGTATTAGCACATAAACGGATAATATTGCCTGTATTAGGAGGTATTTCTGGCTGATATAAGATAATATTGAGCATTAAATATCTTTATTTTCAATTAGTTAATATGGTTTATTTATGCGATACATAAATTAGTGTATATTATTTTTTGGCATAAATTATAATTTAAGTCTAAAAATCCTGCATAAGCTAACTAAATTAAGGGATCTTAGCCATGGGCAATACGCTTAGTGGTGAAATTCATCAAAGTATGCAAAAGCCGACTGTATTACTCATTGACGACGACCCTTTAATAACTGAGAGCCTCGCTTTCATATTAAACCAACAATATCAGGTGGTTACCGCTGAATCTAGGTCCGAGGCCAAGACCTTACTCGCTAGTTTATCCGACAAGCCTGAATTAGCACTTGTCGACCTGGGGTTGCCACCATCCCCCCATGCACCAGATGAGGGCTTTGCCCTTATCGAAGATTTGCTGGCATATGACTCTCATATAAAAATTCTCGTACTTTCAGGCCAAAGCGACGAAGCTAATATGCATCACGCTCTAACTTTAGGGGCTGTCGACTTTATCCCAAAACCTGCTGATCCAATGCTCCTGCAGGCACGCCTTAAACATCATTTAATGCTAAAGCAGGTTGAAACCAAACAACAGGCATCTCAACAGGCATCAGACATTATTGGCGCAAGCACTTCTATTGCAGCTTTACGCGAACAGATTGCTCAATTCACTAATTCCATATTTCCCGTGCTCATCCAAGGTGACTCTGGAACAGGTAAAGAATTGGTTGCCCAGGCGATACATCAACATAGTGATCGATCAAATAAGCCCTACCTTGTGATTAACTGTGCCGCAATAGCGCCCGAGTTGCTTGAAGCTCAATTATTTGGCCATGCCAAGGGCGCATTCACAGGAGCCGATAAAGCACGAAAGGGTTTTTTTGAAGAAGCCGCTGAAGGCACCTTATTTCTTGATGAAATAGGTGAGATGGCCTACGAACTTCAGGCCAAACTACTACGCGTACTGGAAAGTGGCGAGTTTTATCGTGTTGGAGAAACACGTTGTATAAAGTCACATGCGCGTATAGTCGCTGCCACCAATAAGTCATTACATCAGGAAGTTACTCAGGGTCACTTTCGCTCAGACCTGTTTCATCGCCTGAGTATTTTAAAAATCCAAATGCCCGCTGTGCGAGAGAGAGAAGGTGATAGCTTATTATTACTCCAACATTTTATGGATTATTACGCAGAGTCATTGCGCCCCATACAACTGGATGATCAGGCTAAAAAAATCTGGTCGACTTATGAATTCCCAGGCAATGTTCGTGAATTACGCAATATTGTGATTCGTCTTTGTACTAAGTTTCCTGAGCAAACAATTACTGCTGAGCAGCTATATCAAGAATTCGAACAGCAACTACAAACTGATGGTATTGGTGAGGCGAAGCAGGAAATGTTCAGCAGCCAGCTGATACAACAACAACTATCCAATGGTGAGTTGAACCTTAATAATAAGTTAAAAGAACTAGAAGACTTTGTTATTCAGCAAGCCATGCAGTTATATAATGGCAACCTCAGCAAAGTAGCCAAGTCATTACAAATTAACAGAACCACTCTTTATAGCCGGATGCAAAAGAATGAGCAGAGGTAAGCGTAATTAACATTATAGGTGACGCATGTATTTAGAGCATTTTGGTCTGCAACGACAACCTTTTAAGATAACACCCGACACCAGTATGTTTTATACCGGAAACAAACGCGGTGCTGCCTTAGAAGCGCTTAAATATGCAATACTTTCTGGTGAAGGCATCATTAAAGTAGTGGGTGAGGTGGGTGCAGGCAAAACAATGCTGTGCCGTATGCTAGAAATTGAACTCGATAAAACCGTCGAAGTTGTTTATATCGCTAACCCCAGTCTGTCACCAGAGAATATTCTTCATGTCATCGCATTTGAGCTAAAGCTAAACATCACATCTGATTCCAGTAAGCTTGAAGTAATGCAGGCACTGCAAACCTATTTACTTGATAAGCATGCCCACAACAAACAAGTAGTGGTTTTTGTTGAAGAAGCGCAAAGCATGCCCATAGAGACGCTCGAAGAAATTCGACTATTAAGCAACCTGGAAACTAATGACAATAAATTGCTACAGATGGTTTTATTTGGCCAGCCAGAACTAGATGACACATTACGCCAGCCTTCAATTCGCCAGCTAAAAGAACGTATTACGCAGAATTTTTATCTTGAGCCTTTTCCCGCAGCAGATGTATATGAGTATCTGAATTTTAGAATGCGTGCCGTTGGTTATCGTGGACCAGATTTGTTTTCACAAAAAACAGCGAATAATATTGAGCGCAAATCCAGCGGCCTAACTCGACGCATTAATATATTGGCAGACAAAGCCTTGCTCGCCGCTTTCTCCGACGGCGGGCATAATATCGAAAGCCGACATATTAGCCTTGCGGCAAAAGACAGTGACTTTGGGCAAGAGCAAAAATGGCAACCAGCTATAAAAATAATTACTACTATTGCAATAATCATTACCTCCGTCTGGATAGGCACATTGCTACCTAGCCTGTTTTCAGCTGAGCCGAATGTAGAAACGACTCCGGCCTTATCTGCACCAAGTGTGCTAATACCCAGCCAGAATATTGCCTCTGAACCCGACTTAGCTCAATCAGGTGTAGCCACTGAAGCGGCTACACTTGAAAATGCCATACCACCTTCAATAGAACAGCGCATTCAGCAAACACATGAATGGCTAGACACTGCTACCGACAGTGATTTCACTATTCAGCTAATTTTACTCGACTTATGGGCCAAGGATGAAGTCAAAAATTACCTGCAACAAGCCAGTCAATCGCTCGACTCAAACAGGCTTTTTATATATCAGGCCTCGATCCGCGGGAGAATGGTATACAGTGTGCTATATAATGAATACCCTGAACGAAGTTTGGCTACTCAGCAATTAAAAATACTACCAGACAAAATCAGGCAAAATGCGCCATATTTGCGCACAATAAAAGGCATTAGAGCCGATATACGCAAAACTAATTTACAACATAAACTTCATACAAATGAGGCACCACTTTGATCCTTCTACGCTTTAAACAACTTATTCACTTAAGTCTTACACTTGCTTTAAGCACAGCCGTAGTTTCCTGTGGTCCATCTCGTCCAATAGAACACTCCACGGGGCATCTTTCAGAGGTCGCTGAAAAGCAATCCGATATTCCCGCAACAATTGCACAAACCACATTATTACCACCGCCAACATTTCGTCCAAAACTAGAAACTTACACCGTTGTTGTTAGCGGCGTTTCAGCTAAAGATCTTTTATTTTCTATGGCGCGTGATGCAAAAATAAATTTAGATATTCATGAAGATATAGAGGGCTCGGTTACATTAAACGCAATAGATCAAACGCTTGAACAAATTTTAGACCGTATTTCACAGCAAGTAGCTATTCGTTATTCACTAGAAGACAACACTCTTCGTGTTAGAGCTGATATACCTTACTTAAGCACCTATAAAGTTGACTACGTAAATATTTCACGCGAATCCAAAGGTGTTGTAAGAGTTGCCACTAATATAGGTTCTACTGGTCAGGGTGACATCGGTAGTGCAGAAGGTGGAAATAGTTCGGAAAACAATAGCTCATTAACCGAAGTGACCATTAAATCTAATAATACATTCTGGAGCACCTTAACTGGAAATATCAGTAAGATATTAAATACCAGCGAAGCATCAGCTCAAACAACTGACGGGAAACAAGATAGTAATAATGATGTCATTGTTAATCGTGAAGCAGGACTTATTGTTGTGCGTGCGACTTATAAAAAGCATTTGGAAGTACAGAAATTTATTGATCACGTATTAAGCAATTCGAAACGCCAGGTAATGATAGAAGCTACCATCGCGGAAATTAAATTAAGCGACAGCTATCAAACCGGTGTTGACTGGTCAATGGTTTCAAACAATTCTGATACAAATTTAAATATTTTATCTAACTTCACTGGTAGCAATCTGGTGACTTCGCCTTTTTCATCTTTAACACTCAGCGGCACCTCGGGTGGTGACAATGTTAGCGTTGCACTGCGCGCATTAGAAGTTTTTGGCGACGTCACTGTTTTATCCAGTCCCAAAGTTATGGCCATTAATAATCAACCCGCTATTTTAAAAGTGGTTGATAATCTGGTGTATTTTGAAATGGAAGTAGACACTGCTGTATCGGAGACCACTTCGTTAACAACATTTGAAACAGAAATAAAAACCGTACCTGTTGGTTTCGTAATGGCTGTAACGCCATATATTAACGAACACAATGTCGTTACTCTTAATATTCGCCCGACTATTTCACGCGTAATCGATTCTATTGACGATCCAAATCCGGCCTTTAAAAATGCAAATGTTATTTCGTCAGTCCCCGTAATTCAAGTACGCGAAATTGAATCTATATTAACGATTAATAGTGGCGACACCGCTGTTATCGGTGGCCTCATGCAAGACACCGTAAACGACAAATCTACCGGCGTACCTTTTTTATCCACTGTTCCTATACTAGGCAATCTATTTAAGTATGAAGATGATAAAAGAGAGAAGTCTGAGTTAATTATTTTTATTCGCCCAATGGTTATTAATCACGCCAGCTTAACGGGAGATTTATCAGAATTTAAACAATATTTACCCTCACCACCTTCTGATACTACTCAGAAAAACTCTTCTAACTAGTCGGTATTTATATGAGCCTATTATTAGACGCATTAAAAAAAGCCGCGGATGACAAGAAAAACCTTGCTATTAACGAGACTGATGAAACACCTAACGATGAAGAAAGTTTAGAACTAGATCTTGATCTCGAATCGAGCATTGAAGAAACATCTGCTGCCGAAGACTTTCCAGAAGTTGATGAAACATCTATTCCTCAAGCTACCGATAAATCGATTGTTGAAACACCTCCACCAGAACCTACAAACAAAACGGACACTGTAAGCACCGATGCTATTCCTGAAGAAGCGGGGATCACTGATACTAGTAACTTAAGTGAAGAAAATTTAGAAACAGAAACCTTAGATACAAGTACTAATAATGCTCTTGAGGTACCTGATGAATCCACAGCAGAACCCATCACTACCATTAATTTCGAAAATCCTGAAAACAAAGCAAATACTGACAAAGACTCACCTAGAACAAACAGTCCAACAATTACCAATAACAGTGGTTTCAGCAACAGCATTGAAAACGAAAAAGCATTATTAGCACTTATCAATAAAAGCAATCAACGTAGTAAACAAGCTCGCTTGAAACAAACTATTACTATCGCAATTCTTGTCTCTCTTTTACTGATTGGGTCAGGTTTATTCTTTTATATAAAAATGGATACAGCAAGCCAGGAAATATTTGTTGCCAATAACAATCAGGCGCCCATCAATAGAGTGTTAGAAGAAAAGTCTACGGCCACACCTTCTGTTATTGCTGAAACTAATGGCATAATTAAAAACACTATTCCTGCTAAAAATCCTGCTAAAAAAATTATACCTAAGAAAATTACAAAAAAAACTAAGCCAATACATGTTGTCCATACAGAAAAAAAGGACCCAGTTAATACACTTATTTTAGAAGCTTACAATCAATTTCATCTAGAAAACTATAAGCAGGCAAATAAGCTTTACAATCAGGCTCTTCTACGCGAACCTAACAATAGGGATGCCTTACTAGGACTTTCTGCTATTGCCGTAAAACAGCAGCGTTATGCATTTGCTCGACAGAAGTATCAATATTTACTCCGTTTGAATCCTAAGGACAGCATTGCAATTGCTGGCATCAGCAGCATTAAAAATGACACTGGCCCACAACTAAATGAAAGTCAGCTTAAATTTATGCTGAAAGAACAACCGGATTCTGCGCATCTATACTTTGCACTCGGCGCCTTATATTCTTCACATGTCAAATGGCCCGAGGCTCAATCGGCCTATTTTAGCGCATGGTCTATTGACAATAAAAATGCCGATTATGCATACAATCTTGCTGTTAGCCTTGATCATTTAGATAAACGAGATCAGGCACTCAACTTTTACGAGCTAAGCCTCAAATTAAAACAGGCTTCTAGTGGAAACTTTTCTGTTGAAAATGTTTTACTAAGAACACGTACTTTAAAAGAGAATAACGAATGAGTTCGGCTTCACAAGAATCCATTTCAGACTTAGGCTCTGCATTAAGAGCCAAAAAGAAACGCTTAGGTGAAGAACTAATTGCGCAAGGTCTGGTGACTAATGACCAGGTAAGCATTGCCTTAAAAGAACAGAAAAAAACCGGCAAGCCGCTGGGTGAAGCACTGGTTTCTTTAGGCTTTGTAACTGAAGGTGTATTACGCGATGCCCTAAGTGTCATGCTAGGTAGAGAGAGTATAGATCTCTCCAGTATTGTGCCCGATAACGAAGCGATAAACTTAATCCCTAAAGACCTTTCTGTACGCTTTAATATTATTCCAGTCAGTCTCGACAACGAAGAGGGCACCTTGTCCGTTGCAATGACTGATATTTATAATCTGCTTATTCTTGATCGCCTGCGTGCCATTATTGGTAATCGTATAGAACTCATACCTTTACTCGCAAGTGAAAGCCAAATATCCGATGCCATCGATCAATTTTATGGCTACGAGCTTTCTGTCGACGGCATTTTAAATGAAATAGAAACCGGTGAAGTCGACTACGATAGTTTAGATGCAGAAGGCGATGCCTATAGTCAGCCGCTTGTACGTTTGGTCGATGCCATTCTTGCCGATGCGGTTAAACATGGCTCATCCGATATTCATTTTGAACCAGAGCAAGGTTTTTTACGCTTAAGATACAGAATTGATGGCGTACTTCGCCAGGTACGCAGCTTACATAAAGATTACTGGTCTGCTATCGTGGTTCGACTCAAGGTTATGTCGAATATGAATATTGCTGAAACTCGTGCCCCACAGGACGGGCGCATCAGCTTAAATATCCGCGGCCATCAAATTGATTTCCGTGTGTCATCACAACCCACGACTCACGGCGAAAATGTTGTTCTGCGTGTACTTGATAGAGCGAAGGGCATTGTACCCATCGATGATCTGGGCTTACATGAAGACGTATTATCCCAACTAAAGCTGATTATGGCCCGTCCAGAAGGTATTGTTCTGGTTACTGGACCCACTGGTAGCGGTAAAACAACGACACTTTATTCTATGTTGGGCTATGTGCGCTCCGAGCAGGTCAACATCATGACGCTTGAAGATCCGGTGGAATACCCAATGGATATGATACGTCAGACATCGATTAATGAAGTTCTACGTATGGATTTCGCGAATGGTATTCGCTCTTTAATGCGACAGGATCCAGACATTATTCTGGTGGGCGAAATACGTGACTCTGATACCGCAGAAATGGCCTTCCGCGCAGCAATGACCGGACATCAAGTTTATTCTACACTACACACTAACTCAGCTATTGGCTCAATCCCACGCCTACAAGACATTGGGGTTAAGTCGGACATTATGTCTGGCAATATTATTGGCATAATTGGCCAACGCCTGGTACGTAAACTATGCACTCATTGCAAAGCACCCCATGAAGCTTCTGATATTGAAAAAACACTTTTAGGTATTACGTCAGCAACATCACTACAACTATATGATGCGATAGGTTGTGAGCACTGCGAAGACATTGGTTATAAAGGTCGTGTGGCTATATTAGAAGTACTAAGGGTTGATGCAGAACTCGATGAGATGATCGCTGAAAATATCACTCTCGGTAAAATCAAAAAACACCTTAAGAATAATGGTTTCCAGGCTCTCGCGGACGATGCCGCAAGACGTGTTATTGAAGGCACTACAACACTCGATGAAGTTACTCGCGTAATTGACTTAACGGATAGGCTGTAGGTAGTACATATGTCGGTTTTATACAAATACAAGGCCATCGATAACAACGGCAAAGTTCGTAACGACAGAATTGAGGCGGATAATTTATTAGATTTAGAGAAACGCCTCAGCGGTATGGGACTCGACCTAATAAATTATCAGGAAAAGAAACCTAGTCTTATCAACTTTAAGTCTAAGGGCATAAGTCGTAAGGAATTAATTAATTTTACATTTCAGATGCAGCAGCTTACTAAATCGGGTGTAAGTATTTTAGATGGCCTTGGCGACCTTAAAGATTCTGTGCCTGACGGCAGAATGAAAGAAATGTTAATGGGTCTTTCTGATGAAATTCAGGGCGGTAAAACATTTTCTGGCGCATTAGCAGAGTTTCCTGAAATATTTGATAGCGTTTATATAACACTGGTTCAAGTGGGTGAGGAAAGTGGGCGTATTTCTGAAGTATTACATGATATGGCAGAAACTTTAAAGTGGCATGATGAACTTATTGCACACACCAAAAAAATCATGATCTATCCAGCAATTGTTACCGTTGTCATTATTGGTGTGGTTTCATATTTAATGATCGCTTTAGTTCCAGAACTTATACCCTTTATAAAAGATCTTGGTGGTGAGATTCCCATACATACTCGCGCATTATTAGCGACTTCCTCATTTCTAGGAAATTACTGGTACTTAGTTTTTGGCGTGCCTATTTTTTTATTCATAGTCACCACACAGCTCGCCAAAAGAAAACCGAAAGTGCGAATGTTCATCGATAGAATAAAGCTTAGACTGTATATTTTTGGCCCCTTAACGCTTAAAACCAATCTTGCTCGTTTTGCCAATTATTTTGCCATGATGTACGCATCGGGTATTACCGTACTGGATGGCCTTAAAATATCTGAGATGCTAGTCAATAATGCCGTATTAACACAATCTATTCGCGATGTAAGAGAACGCATTGCCGATGGCGGCCAAATATCTGAGAGCTTTGATGCTGTTGATGTGTATCCACCGTTAGTTATCCGTATGTTAAAAGTAGGCGAGAATACTGGTAATCTTGATGAAGCTCTTTTAAATATTAGCTATTTTTATAATCGTGAAGTAAAGGAAAGTGTCGACAAAATGGAAGCGGCAATGACACCTGTACTCACCATTATTCTTGGCGGCATTATGTTATGGATTATGTCCGCTGTTCTTGGCCCTATTTACGACTCACTAAGCAAAATACAATAATATCGTGAAACGAATATTTTACTACTCAGGTTACAGACTCACCGTATTTCATTGGCAAGACAATGAATGCATCGCTACCTATTCTTTTAATCCAGGAGATGAGGGCCTGGATAAATTCAGCACTTATTTACGCTCAACTGAAAATACACCTGTGCGAATTCTTGTTGATCTTATTGAAGAGGACTTTAAAAAAGAAAGCATACCTCACGTTGGCGCCGCTGATAGAAAAGCGATCGTTAGTAGAATAATAGATCGCCAATATAGAAAAAACACTGATTTTGCTACATATAGAGTGGTAGAACGTGAAAAATCAGGCCGTAAAGACGATATTATCCTCTATAGCGTTTTAAGCAACCCGGAAATTCTCGACCCATGGTTAGCTCCTATTAAAGATGCAGGTATAGCTATTGCTGGCATATGGTCACTTCCACTCTTAACGCCCAAGTTATTTAACAATCTAAAAATAAAATCAAATAATGTTTTATTGGTATCTCAACAGGTCCCTAGCAACCTTCGCCAAACATTTATTAAAAATGGAAAATTTGAAAGCAGTCGATCTGCAGTCGTAAATTTAGATGACGCCAGTATTGGCGAATACATATCAACAGAGGTAGAGCAAACCATACGTTTTTTATCTAACCAACGTCATATTGGTTTTGATGAACAGATAGAAATTCATGTCATGTGTAGAAAGGCAGATATTGCGGAAATTAAATCCCAATGCATAGATACCAATTTGCGTGTATTTCATTACCATGAACTGAAAGAGTTAGAAAATTCTCTTAATTGCAATATACAATCTGCCGAATACACCAATGGCATTTACTCCTACGTATGTGCAAACCAGATAATACCGATAGGTGACTATGGCAATAATGCCATCTTCACAAAGTACTACGAGCAATTAAGCTCAAAGGCGCTATACGCCCTTAGCGTTATATTATTACTGGCTGCTACCATTTTTTCTTTTTCTTTTATATCAGAATCTATCATACAGGACGAAGAGGCTATTACGCTGCGTAAGCAAGCCGAAGTTATTGAAAATAACTATCAAAAGAAATTAGCTTCAATGGAGCCACGATTAAAACAAGCAGAGAGCATGCAGTCTACTGTTTTATTAGTTGATAATATAAAATCAAATCGCGACGTATCACCTCTTAATTTTATGGCGTTTATAAGTCGCATCATGGCGCAATCCGGTATGCATGCAATAGAAATTACGGCACTGTCATGGAAACAAAATCAATCGCTTACGTTCCCAGCAACAAACACGCGTAAAATTGTTAAACATAATATTGATTATGGAAAAAACCAGCCAATCAACCAAGTTGCAACTATTAGTGGTTATATACCTGTATCAAAATATGACTTAAAAGAATCTGTCGCAAAGGTTAACCTTCTAGCAAAGAGACTAGATGATCACGAGCTTATATTCAAAACAAATATTAAGCGCTTGCCTATTGATACTCGCCCAGAAGCCAGTATTGACGTAGAAATACAAAAGCCTGAGAAATTTAATAACACTACTGATAAGCAAAGTGGCCAGTTTGAAATTGAGTTAATCATGCTAGGTAATAAATCATGATAGCCAATCTTTTTAACTCGATGAAAAAAGAGCTCACTGTTTTTCTACTCAGCATAATAATTGCAATTTCAATTATTATGATTTCTCACACAGTATTAAAAACAGCTTTAGACAATAAGAAAACGCAAGAAACATTTCTTGAGAATACAAAGCAAAGATATTACACAGCAATACAGAGACAACATATATTAGAAAAATTTGAAGAAAAATTTATTACCTTGAAAAATATCGGAATAGCTAGCAATGAAGACCGCCTAAATTGGGTAGACGCCATCTCTTCTATCGCACTAAATCATAAGATCCCGTATCTTAAATATACAGTCGATAAGCAGGAAAAAATTAAATCTAATAATTTAAGTTCTCGTTACCCAGATATTGATATTTTCAAATCAACTATGAAGCTCGATATGCAATTGCTCCATGAAGGTGACCTGTTTACTATCCTTAACAATCTTGATAAAACTGCCAAAGGTCTATTCGACGTACAGAATTGCTCAATAGCTGGAAATACAGATCAAAATAAATCTTTACTTGATAAAGACACTGATAAAAACTTTGCCGCTGTATGTGTACTCAACTGGTATACCATGCAAAAGAAAACAAAGGCATTACCTACACGGAGAAATCCCAATGTATAAAATTGCCTGCTTTTTATTATTGTTCCCAATATTTGGCTATGCCGAGCTTGCACCTGTAGATAACTTACGTACTTTTTTCACCGCTAAACAAGTACGCGTTCAATTAGATCAACTTCGCTCTGCCGGCAAATACTCCAATGGTTCAAGTGGCACCTCTATGTTACAGGAACCTGTAAAAGTTAAAATGCAGGGTGTAGTTATTCGTAAGGATAAAACCCCCGTTGTGTTTGTTAATAATGAAAACACCTTAAAAACCCACCACCTCAGTAATGACGTTACCGTAAGAGATCATAAAATTAAAAAACAGAGTTACAGAATTCCCGTAAGAGTTAATCAACAGGGCGTTACATTAAAACCGGGGCAACAATGGGATGAGTCGAGCAAAAAAGTTGAAGACAGCTATCGGATAAAACAAACCAAAGACAAGCCCGATGGTGTAGCTGAACTGCACAAATCTGCAATAATAAAATGAGTTATCAATTTAATGGCCACAACTTAAGATGAATAAACTGAAATCACAGCAGGGCATAGGCCTTATCGTTTTTTTTCTAACCGTACTTGCCAGCGGTGCTGTGTTTTTACTAACAACGCAAACTAATGATGACAATCGTATTAGTAGTGAAAATTCTACCAGTGAATCATTAGCTTTAGCTAAAAGTGCATTACTTTCCTATGCCGTCAATTATTATCTTGGCCAATCTAATACAGGTATATCACATGCCGGTGTTCATGGTTTACTACCTTGTCCAGAAACCCAAATAGTCGGCACTGAAGGAATAAGCTCCGGAAATTGTGCCAACAGGAACTCCAATAGTCTGGGCCGCTTACCCTGGAAAACACTGGACCTTCCGCCACTAAAAGACTCAAGTGGAGAGTGCCTATGGTATGCCGTTTCTGGTGGATTTTTTACCAGCCCATCTGCGTTCATGACTAATGCCGATACACCCGGCATGTTTCAAATTTATAACGAGCAGGCCCTGCTCGAAAAAGGTGATACACCAGAGAATAGAGTGGTTGCCATAGTTATTGCTCCGGGCACTCAACTGTCTGGACAGTCACGACCGGCAGTCGTGCCTAATTCAAATTTACCCTGTAAGATTACTCGTGATTCAGCAGTAGCTACAGACTATTTAGATAATTATCAGGGTATTAATAATTCACTTGTTGATACTGCCAATGCGGATCAGGTTGAGCAATTTATTGCTGCCAATGGCTTAAAAATTAACCCAAATCTAAATGATCGTTTAATCACCATTACATCGGATGAAATTTTTAACGCTATACAAAAAAATGCTCCAATTTATGCTGCCAAATTTGGGGCTTTAGGGCTTGCCTTAGGACAATGCTTAATTGAATATGCCGATGCCGCTGCAGCCCAATTAAATGCTCCTGCTCCCGGAGATGACCCCGTTTATGATGCGTGCATGGAGAGCTGTTATGCAGATTGTGACAGCGACTTAAACTTATGTCTGCTGGCAAATACTGGTCCAGGCCAGTCAGATTGCAAGCCACCATGGGCGCAGTGCAAGCAAACATGCAGAAAATCGACCTGCACCACTAGTGGAGGGAATAACGGAAATAACGGAAATAACGGAAATAACGGAAATAATGGAAATAATGGAAATAATGGAAATAATGGAAATAATGGGAATAATGGGAATAACGGTGGCGGTGGCGGAACAGCAAGACCTCTATTACCGTGGCCTGCAGCAATCGATTTAGCTGGTGATTATCGTATTGATGCAAACTATGCAGACTTGAATAATGCAACTAATGGTCACTTTGGTCGACTACCCAATTCGACAGATAATACTCAAGCAGCCTTAGGTGCAGGTGACACAGATATATTTGCCAACTGTAGTATCAGTACAGAAATGTTTACCCTATGGACAAACTGGAAAGATCACTGGTTTTATGTAGTAGGTTCAGATTTTTCTCCTTCCGCAGTTGGCACAACACTACCATCACCCTGCAATAATTGCCCAGAGGATTCAGTAAATACCAAACATGCCGCTATATTAATTTTTGCAGATCAACGCAATATTAACCAACTGCGCCGCGCTAATGATACTGAGGCGGACCCCGATGTTACGCCCCCTAATATTTTAGATACCAAAGCCACTTTATCTAATTATTTGGAAGGGAATAATCTTAATAATTATTCAGATCCTGATGGTGACAAGACTTATGGCCTTAACAACAGTAACGATAGACTTTTCTGTATAAATACAGATATAGACACTGTCAGCGAGTGCACTCCACCATGATTAATATAAAACACCAACAAGGTTTTACACTTATTGAAGTCGCCGTTGTCTTTGTGATTTTAGCAGCGCTACTCACCGCCTCTATTTATCCACTTACTGCACAGAGAGAATCGGCACATATTGCACAAAGCAAAATCCAGTTAGCTGAAATTCAAGAAGCTATATATGGTTTTGCCATTGCACAGGGCAGAATTCCTTGTCCAACTTCGCCAGGAAATGGTGGTGCAGCTATGCCTGTAAATACTGTTACTGGTTGTGATTCTGATCATGGCTTCGTACCCTCGGCAACACTGGGTATTTCTGGCAGCGTAAACTGTGACGGCCTATTGTTAGATGCCTGGGGACAACCATATCGATACAGTGTTACTGGCTCTGATTCAACTGGTAGTGGTAATAGTGATTATACTGTATCGGGAGAAATCACCAGTGCAAATCTTGCTGGTCTTACTCCTAATTTAAAAATTTGTAGGAATCTGAATGTAGGATGCCCAGCGAGTACAGGCCCAAATTTAATAACAGAAAATGCTGTTGCTGTTGTTTATTCGCTTGGAAAACCACGCTCAACATCAAATGCACAAGAGGATGAAAATGCTGGTGAAGCTACTATTGTCAGTACCTGCGGATTAGCCACTTATGACATTGCCAATGATAATAATTTTTATGCTGCGGAAAGACGAGAAATAGTAGGGCAGGAATTCGATGACATTCTAGTCTGGATTTCTCCTACTATTCTCTATGCAAAATTATTACAGGCAAACCGAATATAAATTTTTATATTATCATTCAATGGCTTAATTCAATTCTTTTTCTAAGATTATTTAATATTTTATATGGAAATATCCGCTGAATAATATTCACTATCCAGCTAGGCAACCAGCCTTTGGGATCTGCATGGTAACTTAGTTCTACACGCGTTAAGTTTTCATTAACCATCGTCAGCGTATAAATGCTCTCAAATATTTCACCTCGTATGAAACTTTCATTCTCTGACATTTCGTCTGTATTTACCGAATACATTTTATAGACCAATTGATTACTCGTTTCTTTCACCAGCTCCAGGCTATAGACAAAGTCACGATTTGATGCCGGCCAGGGCGCAGAGAACAAACTATATTCAAGTCGCTTGGTTGCGGAATTCACAATAATTAATTTTGATTGCTTAAGAAATGGCACCCACTCATGACGACTATCAATGTCATCCAGCTCCTGACGTATTCTTATTAAGGGAGATTTAATTTCTGTGATGGCTTTTGCTTTAACAATATCCGTATTGGGTATATCAATCGTATAGACTTGTATACCTTTATCATTTGTTATCTGTTGCCATTGTTGATTTTGTTGCGCAAATAGCCCTTGCTGAAAAGCAATTAGAAATAGAGCCAATAAGTTTATTGAAATTAATTTCATTTAATCATTGCGGTTGCTTTAAATTGCGCGAATATTGACTTTCCTTTCTCCAGTCCTAAGGCCTTTGCCGATCGATAACTAATCATCGAAACGATCAATTGTTCGCCTAATTTAGCGATCACTTCATATTTACCATTTGATTTATCTTTTATGCTATCCACAACAACCGGTATACAGTTTAAAATGCTACTGTCTCCTGCTGGCGACAAACACAAGCTTACATCTTTTGCGTGAATTAAAATTCGTAATGCATCACCTGGATCTGCATCTTTTCCTGTAATATATATCGATTGATTTTCGCAATTTATTTGTAACAACATTTCTTCAGAAAATATTTTCTCAACCTCGCCCTGAAGAATAAAGCTTGCACCTTCTGCCTGTGTTAATAAAGGCTGGTTTATACAAAGTTCTGCTAATTCACCTTTATCGATTACCTTGCCCTGATTCATCACGACGATATAATCTGCCAGCCTCAGCACTTCTTTTATATCATGGCTGACATATATAATCGGAATTGTAAGTTCCTTATGTATACACTCTATATAGGGTAAAAGCTCTTCTCGGGATTGATAATCTAATGCCGCCAGGGGTTCATCCATAATCAATAATTCTGGATTGGATAACAAGGCTCTCACCATCGAGACACGCTGCTTTTGTCCTCCAGATAATTGATCAGGGTAGCGATCTAATAAATCTTTTATTTTGAATTTTTCTACTACTTCATTTACATCTAATGTGCTTTGTCTTCTTTTATGACCAAAGTAAATATTCCGTTGCACGGTCATGTTTGGGAACAAACGATTGTCCTGAAACACATAGGCTATTTTACGCTGCCATGGATTTAACTTTATATTGTTCTCTAAGTCATCATAAACAACATCGTTTAATTCTAATTTCGAATATTGTGTTTTAGATTGATCATCTAAACCTGCCAGATGATTTAGCACACTCGATTTACCCGAACCGGATGGACCGAATAAGACGCTGATACCCTTACCAGGTATTTCAAATTCCACATCAAGATCAAACTTACCCAGCGAAGTTTTGTAGGCTATTTTTATGCTGCTCATTTGTTACAACCTAACCATTAATTTTTTATTTAACGAATAAGTTATAAACAACACAATAAACGAGAAAGCCAGTAACCCAGCCGAGTAGGCATGTGCCTGCTGATATTCCAGCACTTCTACATGATCATATATAACGATTGATAATACCTGCGTGACCTCTGGTATATTTCCACCGATCATTAAGACAACGCCAAATTCGCCTACTGTATGCGCAAAGCCCAATGTGATCGCGACTAAAAATCCTCGCATAGATAAGGGTAACACTACATTTTTGAATGTATCAAATCTATTGGCTCCTAATGAATAAGCTGCTTGCTGTATTGGCTTACCCACCATTTCGAAACTAGCCTGTAATGGCTGCACTACAAATGGCATGGAATATATTACCGAACCAATAACCAAACCCGTGAAGCTAAAACTAAGCGGGCTATCGCTAACATAAGCCCACATGCTTCCAACAAAACCATTTGGACTTAATGCCATTAACAAATAAAAGCCCAATACAGTGGGTGGCAGCACAAGGGGCAGAGCAACTACTGATTCTAATGTTGTTTTAAATTTGTTTTTTGTCTGCGACAACCACCAGGCTAACGGCGTACCAAGAAGTAACAAGATACCTGTCGTAATACTTGCTAATTTAAGGGTAACTAATATGGGTGCCATCTCCATCACAATCGATACCCATCATTTTTAATTAGTTGTTTAATTTCTGCAGTCTGCATGAATTGCATAAATGATCGTGCAGTATTTATATGTTTAGATTTTTTAAGTACGAGCATTTTTTGCTTTATAGGCTGATGCTTATCCTCTGCAATATTCCAATATTGTGATTCATCAATTTTATCTTTCATATGGGATCGTGCCACAAAGCCTAAATCCGCTGCACCTGACTGAACAAACTGTAATGTCTGTGAGATATTTTCCCCAAACACCAATTTACTTTTTAGCTTTTCATACAAACCCATACTTTTTAGTGTTTCTATTGCTGCCTGACCATAAGGTGCTGTTCTAGGATTCGCGACTGCTAGTTTTTTAATATTA
>Ga0316204_10006511_pt1 | contig 17910 bp, 18 predicted proteins | sample 6monrhotite_MG_2_FD_205661 | JGI IMG/M metagenome (GOLD analysis project Ga0316204, IMG submission 205661) | Microbial mat bacterial communities from mineral coupon in-situ incubated in ocean water Damariscotta River, Maine, United States -... | ecosystem: Environmental > Aquatic > Marine >... | reverse complement strand
TTGACCTTCAGCTTTCTGCTAACCGCTCCAGGCTGGGAACAAAGCCTCGGTGGCTTCCCGGCATTGTCCGTGGTGCCAGGTCAATTCCTGCTGAAAGACGCCGTTCTGTTTGCTGGCGCTTTGTTCCTGGCGGGCAGTGAATTGAGCCGCATCGCAAACCGCGACTAACCCAGATCACACGCACTCGCAGATCGCCTGGCGGCGGTCTGCGAGCCAATAGAAGGACCATCCCATGAACCATCACATCACGATTTCTCGCTACATTACTCTTGGCTTGCTGACGGCGCTGGCTGGCATGGTTTGGGCGATTGCCCTGGCAGAACAACCATCTCTCTACTCCTAAAAGCGACAACCAACATCAATCGAAAGGAGCTGCTCCCATGCCGCACATCCTTCTCTACACAATGGACCATTGTCCGTATTGCAGACGCGCCAAAGCTTTGCTGCGCGAAAAAGGCATCACTGATTGGGAAGAATACGATCTTGAGATCGTGCCCGAAAAACGCGGCGAAATGCGTGCGCGCTCGAATGGTCGAAACACGGTGCCGCAAATTTTCATCGGCGAGACACATATCGGCGGCGCAGATGACCTGTTCAAACTCGATGCAGCCGGTCAACTCGATCACCTACTCACCCTCGAACCACAAACCTAAGGATACTCAAAATGGAACAACAAAACCTCGCACAACTCGACACACTTCTCGGCATGCTCGCACAAGGTCAGTTTGTAGAAGGCATGGAAGCCTTCTTTGCCCCCGACGTGACAATTCAGGAAATCGGGCAAGCCCCGAAATCCGGGCGCGATCACACCATCGCTGTAGAGAAAGACCTGCTCGCCGGAGTTTCGGAATTCATCCAGTATAGCGCCCACTCAAAAGGCGCTGGCGGCGACAAGACCTTTTATGAAGCGACGATGGAATTCAAAACCACTGACGGACAACATGTCGTCCAGAACCAGGCTGTTATTACGACTTGGCAGGATGGTAAGATCGTCGATGAACGCTACTATCACAGCAACGTTTGATACGTGAACCGAGCCCATACTTCGTCAATTCCGGCTGAAGTGTGGGCTCATCGGTGCTGTCAGTCTAATCCGAACCCGTCACCAGCACCAAACGGAGTAGGGACCCTTATCCATCCAGAAGCTGGCGCCATTCGGAGAGCGCGAGGTTGCTTATCAGAATGAAGATGGAGCAGTGCTTCAGTGGGCGATCTGAATCGAGGTGGATAAGACTGCGTTTCCATTGATAGCGCCAATTGAGCTACATCGGGAAAATTGTATGACCGCCATCCAACACAATCCCTTGACCAGTCATGAAATCGCTTTGTTTTGATGCCAGAAAAACCGCAACGCCTTCCATGTCTTCGAGCTTGCCAATTCTGCCGATTGCGGAGCGACTGCAGTGATTTCCCATATTGGGGAATTCTTGAGTTTAGAGGCGTGCCAAAGGTCAACTTCGAGCGCATTACGGGACATTAGATAAGAGGCCTAAATCCCTCGGACCTGCCGCGCGGCCAGTTAAGAAGCGGGCACGGCCATTCCGGCTTGAACCCCCGGTCTTGCTAGCATGGTCTCGTGCCATTGTTCGACATAGCCAAACGTCGTGCCGGTTCGGGCTTTGACGATGCCATACGCCGCTGACGACCACGGGTAGATGGCCATGTCTGCGATCGAGTAAGCGCCAGCCACATAGGGGGTATAGGCAAGCTGTTTGTCGAAAACCTGATAAAGCCGAACGGTTTCGTCCGTGAACCGACTGATTGCTTCTGGCATCTCGGTTGCAGCGCGATTCAAGAAGTAATTGAGTTGACCCAGCATCGGTCCAAACCCCGCAATTTGCCAAGCGAGCCATTCCAGGACCTTTGTGCGTTCTGGATTATCCGATGGAAGAAATTGGCCGGATTTTTCTGCAAGATAGGTCAATATGGCACCCGACTCGAAGACGCTCGTATTGGTTTCATTGTCTATGATGGCCGGGATTTTGTTGTTTGGGCTTATCTGAAGAAAGTCGGGCGCAAATTGCTCATCTTTAGTGATGTTTATTGGGTGCACGGTGTAAGGCAGCCCCATTTCCTCCAAAGCTATCGAAATCTTGCGCCCGTTTGGGGTTGTCCAAGTATAAAGATCAATCATTGAATTACCCGTGTGTCTGTTGCTGTACGAGTGCTAGACTTACCTGGCCTTGGCTCACATACTAGAGGCACATGATTTTAAAGCAGCGATTGCCGCTGCTGGCTCGAGCCGCCGCGTATATTGTGGGTCGACATCTGCGAGCATAATTTTACCGCCGCGATCGACAACAAAGGTTGCGGGAATAGGCAGGGCCCATCCCGTCTCGGCGTTCAGTTCTGGTAAGTTCATGCCAAAACCACTGAACAGATTCTGCAGACCAACCGGCAATTCGAACGCGATACCGATCGCTTTTGCCAATTGATTTCCTGTGTCCGTCAGGACGGGGAAAGACAGCGCATTCTTTTCTTTTGTTGAGAGCGAGTTGTCTGGCTTTTCTGGCGAAACCGCAATTAGCTGTCCGCCAAGGGAAGTGATTTCGCCGAGCAAGTCCTGATAGGCTTTCAGCTCCAAATTGCAGTAGGGACACCAACCACCGCGATAGAAATTGATGATTAGCGGACCAGCTTTGTTTAGGTCTCGCAGCGAAATGGTTTTTCCATTGGCATCGCACAGCGTAGCGTCTGGAAAAGTATCGCCTGCTTTCCGCGAATCTTGACCGACCGCCCGCTCTCGAAGCTCATCATCTGCTGCACTTATGACTCTTAGGGCTTCGGGAGGAAACTGTGCCTGAGAGTGCGCGAGCGTTTTTTCTAGAAGTTCATTGAGGGTCATTTTTGGGATCCTTGATAGATAGGTTATGCTAGCAGCATACTAATCCGACGATAGTGTGATATATTGCACCTAGATGGTGTGTTCATGCACCGTTCGTTTTGTAAAAAGGATACTGAATGCTGGGAGCTCAAAATCTCGACTGGGAAGAAGTGAAGAGTTTCGCCGTGGTTGCGGATGCTGGTTCGGTGCGCCGGGCTGCGCGTGAGATGAGTGTGCATCATTCAACCCTCATCCGACGTATCGACAATTTGGAGCACGCCCTCGGTACCCGGCTCTTCGATCGCCGCCCCGAAGGATACGTCCTGACAACGGCGGGAGAAGAATTTGCGTCCGTCGTGCGTGAGTGTGGCTTGCGACTGAATGATATTGAGCGCCATATTTCTGGACAGGATGGTGATCTCAGCGGAACTGTCACTGTCACAATGGCAGAGCCATTGGCCGTTCATGCGTTCGGCCCGAAAATGGCAGACTTCGCTGACGCCAATCCTGGCATAGAAGTGCGTATCATCGCCACCACAGACCTGCTCGATATATCACGGCGCGAGGCGGATATAGCAATCCGCACAAACAATAATCCGCCTGAATCCTTGGTCGGGAAGAGGCTTTTTCCGTATTATGAGACTGCCTATGCCAGTCGGGCCTATCTGGATGCACATGACTTCGAGAATGCTCCAGAAGCCGCAAGATGGATTGCGTTCCGGGACGGAGACACAAAATTTCCCGAGTGGACGAAGGAGACGCCGTTCAGCAAGGTTCCTGTTTGGGGGTATTTTCCGAATCCCGCGCTGCAACAGGCCGCTGCGCGTGGCGGTTTGGGGCTGGCAATGTTGCCTTGCTTCATTGGTGACAAAGACCCCGGACTGGTCCGGGCGTCGGACAGAAAACCAACGAAGGCGCGCGACATGTGGTTGCTAACGCATAGCGACCTTCGGCGAACCGCACGAATTCGCGTGTTTATGGCATTTGCGGAAAAGGTCCTTCGCGAGGCCAAGCACGAGTTTTCAGGCGTTGCCAAACCATCATGAATTTAGTCGGCGTGTTTGCGCACCAACCCGGTGCGTAATCTGAGAATGACTATTTTTCTGCGCACCATACATATGTCGTGAAAGCTCAAAAAAGGTGGAATTTTTATGTACAAAACGAACGCGCTAATTGTCTCACTCGCGGGGATTTATCTTACTCTTTTTGGCGCCGCGCCTGCGGCGGCTGAAGAGGCAGTTCCACCCGCTTATATAAACTCCACGCCAGAAGTTTATGCCCAAATGCAGCACCTTCCCATGGATGAGCCGTTGCAAATGCTCAATATGATCCGCTTCAAAGATAAAGCCGAATATGCCGAAGGCAGTGAGTTTGCGGCCAAGGATTGGACGGGTCAGCAGGCTTATGCGGAATATTCCCGTCGGTCAGCTCCGATCGCTAATCGTGTTGGCGGCAAGCCAATTTATATCGGCATCCCACAGCTGACACTGATCGGGCCTCAACATGAAAAATGGGATGCGGCGTTCATTGTGGAGTATCCCGACCTCGCGACCTTCTTGGCGTTGGTCAATGATCCCGAATACAAGAAACACGCGTTCCACCGGAGCGCAGCTGTGGCAGATTCACGCCTAATTCGAATGGCACCTGCAGCGCAATAGTCGCTGTTTGAGTCTCTGAAAAGAATGGGGCGCCGTGTGCTGAAACGGCGCCCCTTTTTTGTGGAAGGTTCCGTTTCTAGGCTTAGGCTAGTCCCTCAGCGATGGTCTCAACCTGCAATTCATCAGCGGCGAGAACCGGGTTATCCGGAAGATGCTTGGCAACGTTTCGCAACCATGCCTTCACCACTGGATGCGCTGCCGCACTTATGCGCTCCTCAAGCCCAAACATGTAGCCCCAGACCAATTGCGGGAATACTGCTAAGTCGAGCATGGTTGGCTGATCAAAGCCGCCCAGATATGGCCCGTCACCAATGTGCGCCACCAGTTCTCCAGCAATTCGCATCTGCATATCGGGAAAGCTCTCGGACAAGTTCATGTTCTTGCCCATCTCTTGAATGAACGGCGCGGCTTTCAGAGCGTTTGGCCACTGGTGCCGCACCCGTTCCGGCAATGGAGTGTGTGCGCTCAAAATGGCGGCGAGGCGCCAGGCCCGAAACCTGAATTGAAGGCTCATTTCACCATCAATAGCAAACCGAAAAATGCTGGCGAGGAAGGTGTCGCTCACCCAGGCGTCGATCTCTTCGATCTTCTCCTTATGCTCAGGCGGACAAAGAGGTTTTTCTGGAAACTCAGAGTCTAGCCAATGGGCGTGATGAGACGATTCCAATCGCCATTCATCGCCAATTTGAAGCACGGGAACTTGCGTTTGATTGGTGAAGCCAATTGTCGACGCGGGATCGGTCGGGTTCACCGGGACGTGCGTAAAATCAAGTCCTTTGTAATAGAGAAAACAGCCTGTTTTCCGTACGAAAGGGCTGGTTGAGTATCCATAGAGTTTGATCGATTTCACGGGCGTTCGTTCCTTGGTTTGAGGGTTGAGCAGCGTCCCGCTTGGGGCAACAGATCCGCCAGATTAGTAACGTCACAGATCGCAAATGTCTTCACTTGTAAACGCACCTCGCTGGCGCATGAGATCACCACTGCGGCACGGCTAATCTACGCACCGTGGCGGTGCGTAATATTCGAGTGACAATTTGGCCGCCCTCCAACATCTGTCTTTGAGATGCGAGCTTTGCGTGCCCGACAATCGTGGGGTCAACGCGCACTATTTGAAGATGGAGACAAGAAATGGAATTTCCTCAAACAGCTGCAATGGTCGGCGCGTTTCTGCTTATTCTGCAGCAATTTTTGATGATGAATACCGGCTCTCATCGCGCCAAGACAGAGATTGGGGTTGGTCATGGCGACGATCTCAACCTGGAGCGCAAAAGCCGTCGCCATGGCAATCTCGCCGAGAACGCTGCGATCTTTATTGTCGTTCTTACTCTGACAGAGGTCCTGACAGGCGGTGGTTCAGTGATCATGGCGTTCGGCGCCATTTTTGTCTTCGCTCGCCTTTGTCACGCGATTGGTTTCATGTCGACAACCGGCTCCCATGCGTCGCGTGAGGGCCCCAAATTTTTCGTCTTGTTCAGAATGGTTGGCGCAACACTGACTGGATTGGTTGGCTTGGGACTTGGGTTTTACCTCGCGTTTCAGCTTCTCAAGTCAGGCGGCTACCTCGGCTAATGGCGCCGCGCGTTGAAGTCCTTTCTCACTCAAAAAGACCGCCAATAAACAAGGGTATCCAATGATACGATCTCTTCTTATCGCCGCTGCCGCATCAAGCTTAGCGCTCGCAGGCTGCCAAACCGCGCCCGTTTCCCCGGCTGAAGAAACCGAGACAGCAGTCTACTCGACTGAAGTCTCGCGCTATTCAAAGAGCTACAAAACCATCCACGGCAAACAAATGGCTTACATTGACGTAGGTGAAGGTGACCCGATCGTGTTTCTGCACGGAAACCCGACATCCTCTTATCTTTGGCGCAATGTCATGCCTCACCTGGAGGGCAAAGGCCGTCTAATCGCGCCCGACTTAATCGGCATGGGCGATTCCGAGAAACTCGAGAATAGCGGGCCGAATAGCTACACATTCGTAGAGCATAAGAAATATCTCTTCGCCTTGCTTGAGGAGTTGGGTGTCGACGAGGACGTGACGCTCGTGATTCACGATTGGGGCTCAGGACTCGGCTTTCACTGGGCACACCAGAACCCGGAGGCGGTCAAAGGCATAGCGTTCATGGAAGCTCTCGTAACGACCGTTCCGAGCTGGGAGGCCTTTCCCGAAAGCGCCCGGCCGACATTCCAAGCCCTGCGCTCACCCGCGGGCGAAGAGATGGTATTGCAAGGCAATATGTTCATCGAAGGTTTGCTGCCGAGCTCGATCATGCGGACGTTGACCGAGGTTGAAATGGCTGAGTATCGGCGCCCATATTTGGAGCCGGGTGAGAGCCGTCGACCGACATTGACTTGGCCACGAGAGATCCCGATTGGCGGTGAACCTGCGAATAACCAGAAGATTATTTCCGAATACGTCGCGTGGATGTCGCAAAACGGTCTTCCAAAATTGTTCGTGAAAGCAGAACCCGGCGCGTTGATTCAGGGCCCTGTTTTGGACTTCGTCCGCTCATGGCGAAATCTCACCGAAGTGTCTGTTGCCGGCATCCACTTCATTCAAGAGGACTCACCCGATGAGATCGGTATCGCAATCGCCGAATGGATGCCGGAATAAGGAGACGCACCTATGGAACTCACACAAAACCGCATTGTGAAAACGGTCGTTCTCTTGTTACTTTTGGCGGCGATTTCTCAGCCAATCTATACAGCCTTTTTCCTCGGAGCACCTGAAATTGATCGCCGATTCATGTGGCGGTTTGAAGGGATCGTATTTGTGTTGCTGGCGGCGTTCGCAGGGGGTGCGCTTGTCCTGAGCAAACGTTACGCTCTAGGGTTTTCCGCGATAGCGTTCAGCGCGGTGTTCAAGCTGCTGGCCGTCGGTCTAGGCTTAACCCAATTTGGACCGTTTACCGCTGCCGCCGAACTGAACGCGGATCTAAGTGATGTTGCAACTTCGATCCTGGCGCTTTCATTCTTTAGCTATAATTCGGCGAACATCTTACTGAGCCTAGCCGCCTTGGTTTTTGGCATGGCCAAGTTCAGCGACGGCAGTCGCGTTTTGGGCGGCGCCACGATACTGGTCGGTGCGATAGCATTAGTCGCCAACACCGTAGTAATGATGTTCGGTTTTCAGGGCGTTTTGCCGTCGCCCGTTGCCGGAGCCTCTGGAGTTCTGGTCACCTGTCTCCTCGGTGTTTGCGTGTTCAGAATCAGCCGTAGAGACTTATTGCATCACCCAAAAAATGAGTAGGCAAAGACCAGGTTTCGTTAGTTTTGAGCGAAACCGTCTTCGGCGATTCCCCATACATTGGGGAATTATGGAATAATCATCTGGTTCAAACTCGCCCTTTTCGCAGCCCATCAATCGGCTCGCTCACGGTCTTTCCCATGGCGGAAGCGATCCGATGCGGCGACGTCACGGTCGTGTTTCGCATTCCGCGCTCATGGAAAGGTCTTCGACGTTGCGAAGCGAGAGCGGAAACCTGACATACAGCATCACCGCCAAGCGAATGATTTCGGGTGACGTGTTGAAGTAGCCAAATGGATTCTTAAGCATACAGTTGAGACTAAAGTCAGGGCAGGGCGGTCTCAACCGAGTTTAGTCTGACAGTACCCTATTGTCAGCCTTTGCGCCCTAAGCCGGCATTTGACCCGCCGCAAAATTCGATAGTTCGTCAATAAGGGAAATCGGTGAAGAAAAACATGAACTAGACCGGCAGCACACACTAGACTGATCCGGCGGTTTGGTGGGCGCAGGTTTCGTAGCTTTCCATATTCTGGGTATTGAGTTCGAAGACGCGGATTTGGCATCGTTCACCATTCGTCACCGAGAGAATGAGTTTTCCACCATCCGTTGAAAACGCGACGGAACGCAACACTGCTGGCGGCTCGGCCAAAAAATTGACGTGTCTCCCCTGGTGATCGGCGACCATAACAGCGCGATGGTTTACTAACGCGATCGCACCATTTGCTGCGACTATTCGCTGAACCGGGCTCGAAGCAGATTGTTGCAGGTGGCCAAAGAAGATTCCTGATGCTGAAAATACAAAACAAGCTGCTACGCCAATCAGGAACCGGCGCCTTAAGCCAAGCGCCCGCGAGCCAGCTACCGAGGAAGCCATGGTGACGGAAGGCCCCACCCATTGATAGCCAAACCTAGATACCGTTCGAATCCAGTTTGGATCGCCGCCAATTTCTTCAAGCGCCGCCCGAATCGACCACAAGGCTTGCGTCAGGCCTTTCTCGCCGGTGAAAAAATTTCCGCCCCAGAACTCTTCAATCAACGCATAGCGGCTTTGGGCCTCCGGAGCAGCTCTCAACAGTTCCAGCAAAACGCACATGGGTTTTCTCGGCAACGAGATCATGTGGCTTCCGATTTGAACCCGCGCCAATTTATAGTCCACAGAGATGCGGTCAGTCGGTCGCCATATTCGCTTCAACATGTCCTTCACGGTCGTCCTTCGAGTTCATTATTAGAGAATAATAGATTTCAATCGGCCACCCCTCAAATGCTAGCGCACTCTGCCGGCTTTACGTTCGGAAATTTTAGCAATGAGTGCAAAATAGGAGTTGTAAGTATGACGTCTCGTTCACTGAGTTTCGGGTTAAGTGTTAGCATGCTGCCATTGATGGCCTCATGTGCGATTGGCAGTCAACCGGATGACGCTGCTCCATTGCAGGGCGAGATAGAGAAAACAGAAATCATTATGGGGGATGGGGAAATAGTCGGCGACCAACTCAAACCTTATGACTTCACATGGAACCAGTGCACGTATCAGGATGGCGAATGGGTGAACGGGCCACCGGTCAGAGAAACCCTTGAAATTCGGTCCGATGGGCAATTTGAATTGTCTCAATTCTCGAGCGCTCCGGATGGAGAACAAACTGTTATCACCCACGTATTGGATGCTCGATCCTTGCGAAGAACCGAACTCATCCAGAAAGTGAAAACGCCAGACGGAGTTGAGTTGGGGAGCGCTCGTCTCACCTTTTCGTCAGATGGGTTCACAGTGAAAGTTGGCGACGAGGAGCGTCCAGGCGGATCGATATCGTCAAACATGTATGATGGTGCTTATCTCGGACTCCCTCTTTCGACGGTTGATTATTCAGATGGCGGATTTGCGCTCGATGCCGCGATGCTAGCAGTACAAGGCACTTACCGTGTCGAAGCGTTTCCGATGGGCGTCGAAACCATAGCTCTAGTCAATGGTTCGGCCAACGCCCAACGCGTTGATGTCTGGTGGCTTCACCATGAAAGCGGCGATATTTATGAGCCAGGCCCTGATGGTTCTGGCGGTCGGTATTGGCTTCTTACGACACCGCAGACTGATCTCCCGCGTGTGCTCGCTTATAAAACCGACACGTACGCGATCGAATATTCTCCCATGACCTGTGACACCGAGCAGAATGCCCAATAGGGCTTTTGCAAAAATTGGATCCGCGCGCGATTAAGGATGGCCACCACGCTGAGTTGAAAACCTCATAAAAATCTCAAACGAGCATTCTGAGCTTGATTTTTGGGGAGCGATTATTGATGCCGGTATCAATTGCTATTAGGATTGCCGTTATCGCCAATCGCCGGTGCTTCTCTCTAAGGTGATCTCGATTTCCGTAATCGCTACAAAATTTCGCACCGCTTAGAGAATGAAAATGCAATATAGTTTTGAAGGATTCACGTTTAATTCCGATACGCTTTCGCTCCAAAAGAATGGCGTCGAAGTATCTTTGCGCCTCCAACCCGCCAAACTGCTAAAACACCTTCTGGAAGCAGCGCCTGAGCCTGTCTCTCGCCGATCATTACAAGATGAAATTTGGAGCGATGGCGTCAACGTTGAATTCGAGCAGAGTTTAAACGCCTGTGTTAATCAGCTCCGAACGGTGTTGGGTGACCAAGCCAAAAGCGCCCGATTTATCGAAACTCTGCCGAAAAGAGGCTATAGATTTGTTGGGAACATAGGATCCGCTGTCACATCTGGCAAACCATGGTTCAGATCTTTTGTCTTCGCGGCTTCCGCCATTGTCACAGTCGTTATTCTCAGCATTTCATTGTTTCTATTGGGAGCTGCGGACGATGAGTCGGTGGCAGTATATGTTGCGCCCGTTGCAATTGATTTTGCGATTGATGAGGACACCGACGGCGCGATTCAGTACGCTCTGAGGATCGCCATAGTTGAACAACTCATCCGGTACGAGCGCAGCAATTTTCTTGTCATAAACGGCGAAAGCCTCTGGGAAGACGTCGATGAAAGCTCCGTCGACGTGGATAAAGTCTATGACTTCGTTCTATTCCTAAATCTTCGCCGCCCTAACGGAAGTTACATAGTCGACGCGGTGCTTTCGACCCCAAACCGGTCTGCCGAGTACGCAAGGACCTCCATTCAACTAGATGCTTTGAGCTCAACGACTTATTCGATTGCAGCGAGGGCGGTATCCACATGGGCAGCGGAAGTGATGCGCTCAGGTGCGACCCCAGTCACGCGGCCTGTCCGAGCAATCGAATACAACACAGCATACTATCGCAACATGTTGAACGGACAGCGGTCCTTAAGGTCTTCAGACTTAATTTCTCTAGAAGAGAGTTTGGATTGGTTTACTAAAGCGCTCACAATCGCTCCGGAATCACCCGACGCACTAGCAGGACAGGCGATTGCCCTAAGCATGTTGGTGGGCAATCCTGGATACCCTCGAGACGAAACCTATAGTCATATGTTGCGCAACGCTGAGGCCATCGAGCGAGTCGGCGGTGTCCACGCCCGGGCACAACTTGTGCGAGGCATCGTCTACCTTCACCGAGATTGGGATATCGAGCGAGCTAAAGCGGCATTCGGAAGGGCGTCACAGCTCGCGCCCGGATATGCTCTGATTCATTCCTGGAAAGCCGCTATTCTTGCCGCGGAAGGTGATGTCATCGGAGCTTTGAATGCCTCGAGCACCGCCGTATCCATGGACCCGTTGGGCCAAGCATCAAATTCCGACCGCTGTTGGTATTTGAACGGCGCGGATCGATTTTCCGAGTCAGTTCAATATTGCGAGTGGGCGCTTGAAATTGATCCAAACAATTCGTTCAATCGCCTGAGCTTGGCTTTAGCTTTGTACAAATCAGAGCAACCGTCGAGAGCGATCGAAGTTATGCAACCTCTCGTCGATCGGCTTAGTGAGAATTACGATGGCCCAGAGAAATTCTACGACACAACGAACCCGAACGACCACCTTCGTGAAATGTACTGCCACCTTAGCGAAATATTGAAGCCTCGCGTTGAGCAGGGAACGATGTCCAACTACATATTGGCATCGTTTTTGGCTGCTTGTGGAGACTACGAAGAAGTACCGGGTTTGTTGCAAACTGCGAGGAACAGCCGAGAGATAGGCATGTTGTATATTGGTATGGACGCTCACTTTGACGAGTATCGGGCTTTGCAAGCCGCGACCCCTCCGGCAAACACACGCTTGCCTGGAATCAATTCTAGAACGCCGCCTTGATTGCATCGAGGCCTTCGCACAGCTCAAAACGTCGCGCTCCTGCTAACCAAACCATCACACGTGCTGCTTGAACAAAGCACCATGACTGCGATCCGTAATCACTCTCCCAAACGTGGTCGTATCGCAAACTCCTAGAAGGGCTAGAGCGCTGCTCCTAAAAAACATGAAGCTCGGCTAGGAGTTTTAGAATTTTAGATGCGGTTTAGCGCCTCGCCCCTCTAAGACTAACAGAGCATATCAGACCACACTCCCACAGGCAGAAACGCGCTGCTAAACATCTTTATGAGGTTTATTTGAGGCCGTTTACTTTGCGGCAGCAGGCGTCTTTCGACCACACCTCAGTCCATTCGCTTGAATGCGATTTTACTCGGACTGGAGGACCTAAACTTTGAAACCAATTATGATGCGAAAACTCGCACTCGCCAGCACAATGCTGACCGCCGTAACCTTAACCCCCGCAATCGCGCAAGAAGATGACAATGTCGAACGCGTACAATCTGACCAATCTGACGATGTCTCCGTACAAGAGCGCGTTGTTGTAACAGGCTCGCGCCTTCGCCGTGACGAATTTTCGTCGATTGCTCCGCTACAAGTCGTCGACGCGGATGAAGGTCGAGCGATCGGAATAATCGATGTAGGGGATCTAGTTTCACAGTCTCCGGCAATCACGGGTGTACAGTTCGATGCCTCAACCAACGCGGGCTCTCCGACAGCCGCAGTAGAAGGTATTTCTGAGGGTGGTGTAGGCTCCAACAATATCGCGCTACGCGGACTTGGAGCTTCGTCAACGCTTGTGCTTCTGAACAATCGCCGTCTCGGCCGTGCCGGTGTGCGCGGTGCTCCTGTTGCCCCAGACATCAATCTCATCCCAAGTGCATTGGTTGAACGGGTCGACATTCTCACCGACGGCGCCTCGTCTATCTATGGTTCAGACGCTGTAGCAGGCGTGGTGAATGTAATTCTACGCGACGATTTCGAAGGGTTTGAGATTTCCGCAAACGCGACACAGCCATCCGAAGAAGGCGGCGAAGAATTACAGGTGAGCTTTATCGGTGGCGCGTCTAGCGACAAAGGGAACTTCATGGTCGGCGGGGAATTCTACAACAGAACTGCGGTGCTGGCGGGAAATCGCGCCAACTACAATGATTGCCTGCGAGATATCGAAATTGGCTCGGATGGCGGCATTCGTTCTGTTTGCTTGGATAACCGTCCCGATAACGCTGTATTCCTTTCAGGAACAGGTTTTGTGTTCAGCACGCCAGGAACAACGGACCTTGGAGTGCCTGGATTCTCTACAGGTGGCGCACTTCCCGAAAATTTCGCGTTCAACGATTTCTACAATCTCCAAGATGAAGAACTAAACACGCAGTTACTTGAGGGCGTGGAACGTTACAGCCTTTATGCAAGTGGTGAGTATTCTTTGGATTTGTTCAGCCGAGATACATTGTATTTCGAGGGCTCCTTCTCCAACCGGAGCGGTGTTAGCCGCCTAACCAATGAGCAGATCTTCCCTGGTGTTCCAGCAGTGATACCACAGGAAGATGCGAACGGAAATCTACTCGTAAACACTGACGGCTCTCTCCAGCTTGTCGACAATCCGCTAAACCCTTTCTCGGCAGACGCTCTTCCAGTCGTTACGACACTTGGACTCTCACAGCGCCGAAGTTCTGATGTCTCCAATTTCCGATTCGTGTCCGGACTGGAGGGAGACATCGCTCTTCCCGGCTTTAAGGAACGTAACTGGGTTTATGATTTTTACGGAAGCTATGAGCGAAGCTATGGCGTTGCCTCTCAGCCAGTGCTCAATGAATTTGCCGCTCGTGAATCACTAGACACGCTGCGATTGGATGCCGACGGAAATCCCGTTTGTGGTCTGAGGCGAACCGCGACTAGTTTTGGTTTCATCACACCAGCAGATTGCGTCGTTGTGGACTGGTTTTCGCCGACACTTTTCACCACAGAAGGTGGGAATAAACGTTTCGCCACGCAAGAAGAAGAAGACTTCCTTTTCGGCAGCTCGATCAACACCACAGAAATCGAAACGGGGATCTTTTCAGGTGTTGTCACAGGAGACTTATTCGAAATGCCTGCGGGCACTGTTGGTTTAGTTCTGGGCGCCGAATTCCGCGAAGAGCGAATCAATACGATCAATGACGTTGTCCGCGTTAACGGCCTCGGTGCTTCTGAGGTCCCCGACACCGAGGGCAACACGATCGGACGAAACAGCCTTTGGGAAGTGTTTGCAGAAACGGAGCTACCACTCCATGAGAAGGTAAATTTGAACCTGGCGGGCCGATACTCTGATACTGAACTGTCTGGTAATGAGTTCACCTATTCTGTTCGTGGTGATTTCGCACCCACCGATTGGCTCAGATTACGCGGGACGTTTGGTACAACCTTTAGATCTCCGGATCTAAGGTCATTGTTTCTGGCTGGAACCGTTGGCACGATTGGCGGCGGAAACGACCCTTGCCGCGTCCCGACGGTGGCAAACATCGGTGGCGTATATGACGCGATGCAAGACACCCGCGAGCAGATTGTGCTAGATAATTGTATCGCTGATGGCGTGGATCCGACCGCACTTGGACTTCTCGCAACGACAGGAATTCCAACCAATGCCGGCGGCAATCCGAACTTAGCTCCTGAAACGTCAGAGACATTCACGACTGGATTTGTGGTGAGGCAACCTTGGACGGATGAGTTTGATTTAGATTTCTCGTTCACGTACTTTAATATCGACATTGAAGATCGTATCTTGCCGACAAGCGCGACCTCGATCTTGAGCCGGTGCTACAATGACGAGCCTGCACTTGGCAGCCCGTTCTGTGACTTCGTCTCCCGGAATACGGGCAACCCAGCTCAGGCGACGATCAACCGGGTGGATGTTCCATTCATCAATGTCGGCCAAGTAACCTCCGAAGGCGTCGATATGAACGCGCGTTTTGGGATGGATATCGACCAACTATGGGACGGTGCGCGGTTTAGCTACAATCTTTCGGCAACTCACTATCTCGAGCAGCTTGAAAGAATCTCACCTGATGATCCAGGCGACGACAATATCGGAGAAATTGGAAGCCCTGAATGGCAAGCTGTAGGAACAGCGTTGCTGGAACAGGGCAACTGGACCGGTCGCTGGCGTACACGATACATTGGCGAGACGCTGCAAGACGATAGCGACGATTTTACCGATCCAGCTGATCAAAGCGCGACGCGGTCGGCATGTGGAATTCTGGGAGCGACAGTCGCTTGCCGGGATGTCGACTTCACTGACAGCTATTGGACACACGATCTGTCCTTCGGGTACTCCACAGATTCGTGGTCAGTGACAGTTGGCGTGCGAAACCTGTTCGATGAGGAACCTCCAATTATCGATCAGGGCGAGGGTCCTTCTCGTCTCAACATTGTAACGCAGTCTGGCTATGACCTTATCGGTCGAAGAGCGTTCCTAAATGTTGCGAAAAAATTCTAAGAGCTCCTCGTAAATGCACTGATGGCGGCTTTCGAAAGAAGGCCGCCATTGTGCTTTCAAACTTGTATTCCTAACATCCGAGTTGTGAGCGGAAAGTGAGCTCTAACCGCCCTGTTCTACAGTCGCTCCATAACCAAGTGCTGTCAGTCTAATGCGAACCAGTCTCCCGCATCCAATTTTGCTTTCGTGACTTAGGAAGCGAGAAGAGACTGCCATTCAATCAGAGCGGCGTGCCGGAGATCTTTGAATCTAGGTCTGCGTTCAATGTTGCGTTGATGGTTGAAGTGGTCGTGGACGGAAGAGTGGACCGAGACGAATTTCTGCAAACTTCGCATTTGCCTGAACCTCAACATGGCGCGTTCTCGTCGCCTGAAGGGGAGATGAGAGTTTTCGGCCCGGTTGTTTGCCCACCTCGCGGTTTCCTGTCGATCTTCGTTTCCAATCACTTTCATAGCCGCGCGTTAGGAGGCCAGTCGATCGGTAACGATCACTTCTGGATCGCCATATCGCTTCATCGCTTTCTTCAAAACCGTAAGCGCAGCCTTGCGATCCCGCCTATTGGTGGCGAAACACTCCAGGACTTCACCTTCATGATCTACGGCGCGCTAAAGGTAATGCTGCTTGCCGTTGATTTTGACGAAGACCTCATCGAGTGCCACCTCCATTGGGGGCTTTGGCGCAAACTCTGAGATCGCTTCTTCCTGATCTCAGATGCGAACATCGGACCAAATCTGTTCCACCAATGCCGGACGCTTTCGTGGCATACATCGATCCCTCGCTCATGCAGCAGGTCTTCAACGTTTCTCAACGAAAGCGGAAAACGTTACTACATCATCACCGCGGTAACAGCCCAATCCCGTTTCCAGATATTGGATCGGGCGGGGGAGGGGGAAAGGTCAAAACCCCAGGCAAAAACCATCCTGATGGCCCGATCGGTGGCGGCGGCGACTACGGCATTGCTGGGGTCGGTGGGTTCAAGCAGTTAACGGACGGTGGCCAGTTCATTAGTTCAGGCTCGACCAAGGTAATGGCCGAGGGAAATCCGGTGGCTTTGACGGGTAGCATGGCGATAAACAACGAAACCGAAGATGAACCTGAGGAAGAAGAGGAAGATTAGTTTTGAGCGTTCGTGATACTCTCAAGCATCAAGGATATGGTGCTGTCAGTCTAATGCGAACCAGTCTCCAGCAGCGCAAGGGGTAGGGAATCCTATCCAGCCAGAAGCTGGCGCCATTCTGAGAGGGCGGCGTTTCTCATCGATTTGAATGTGGAGCGGTGGTAGATGTGGTGATCAAGGTTGAAGTGATTGTGGAACGAGGCGTGGGTCGAAACGAATTTTTGGAGGTTCGACATTCGCCTGAACCTCGACATCGCTCGCTCTCTTCGTCGGAACGGTAAGTGCGATTTTTCTGCCCGTTTATTGAAATGGCGACCGACCTCCTGGCGGTCCTGGTTTCCGATCTCTTTCATCGCCGCGCCATAAGATCGAAGTCGATCGGTGATGACCTTTTTCGGAGCGCCGTATCGTTTCATCGCTTTCTTCAAAAAGGTAAGCGCAACCTGCTTATCCCGCGTCTTGGTGACGTAGCTCTCCAGCACTTCACCTTCGTGATCGACAGCCCGCCAAAGATAATGTTGGACGCCATTGATCTTCACAAAGACCTCATCCAAGTGCCATTGCCATTGAGTTTGTTGGCGCATGTATGAAGCTCGCTTGCTTCGGATCTTTCCAGCGAAGATAGGACCAAATCGATCGACCCAAAGCCTCACACTTTCGTGGCAGATGTCGATCCCACGCTCATGCAGCAGGTCTTCGACATTGCGCAACGAAAGCGGAAACCGAACATACATCATCACCGCAAGGTGGATGATCTCACGTGATGTTTTGAAATAACGAAATGGGTTCTTGGTCATCTGCCGAGCGTAGAGCAGGGCGGTTAAGGCTCACTATCCGCTGACAATACTCATAGACAAATTAGCTGACGCTTTGCACCAGATTTAGGTAGTTCGCGTCGTCCCTGCAAGCGATCCGCCGGGTGATGGTTCGGATTTACACCCGGGCTTTGCAATGCGCTTTGTGATCGCATGACTTTTGCAAAGTGTTCAATTGTCCGGTTCACAAATCATGATATTCGATACGTAGAATGCTCATACCGACTTTGGGAGCTGGTCTTGGAAACGATGATGTGTTTAGCGGGGTTTGGCGACAACTCGAATATGTACACTCCGCTTTTGTCTTCGAAATTGTCAGGCGTTGTTAATATCGTCCCTGCGGATCTACCGGGCTTTGGAACGTCAGCGCTCAAAGATCGTCCGACGACGCTCGAGAACCTGGCAGATGTGGTCGCCAGGGACGCGCTCGCTTCAGGGGCAACCATAATCCTAGCGCATTCGCTATCGTCGATTATTGCGAGCCTGGCGGCCGCGAAATGCAACAATCAAATTAGGATGATCGTGTCATTGGAGGGCAACTTAACCCGGGA
>Ga0316204_10006510_pt1 | contig 17914 bp, 15 predicted proteins | sample 6monrhotite_MG_2_FD_205661 | JGI IMG/M metagenome (GOLD analysis project Ga0316204, IMG submission 205661) | Microbial mat bacterial communities from mineral coupon in-situ incubated in ocean water Damariscotta River, Maine, United States -... | ecosystem: Environmental > Aquatic > Marine >... | reverse complement strand
GGGGGCTGGCAGGCGCGTTACGATGCCTTCCAGCACGTCCTCAATGCCAATGCCGGATTTGGCTGAGCATTCAACGGCGTCAGAGGCATCAATGCCGATCACATCTTCAATTTGTGTACGCACGCGGGCGGGCTCTGCCGCAGGCAGGTCAATCTTGTTCAGCACCGGAACGATCTCATGGTCGTTATCCAGCGCCTGATACACATTGGCCAGCGTTTGCGCCTCAACGCCCTGAGAGGCATCCACCACCAGCAGCGAGCCTTCGCAGGCGGATAAGCAGCGGCTAACTTCGTAAGCAAAATCCACATGGCCCGGTGTGTCCATCAGATTGAGAATGTAGGTCTCACCATCTTTTGCACGGTAATTTAGCCGCACGGTCTGCGCCTTGATGGTGATGCCGCGCTCACGCTCGATATCCATGCTATCGAGCACTTGCTGCTTCATCTCCCGGTCCTCGAGCGCGCCGGTATGCTGGATCAGCCGGTCAGCAAGCGTGGATTTCCCGTGGTCGATATGGGCAACAATAGAGAAATTGCGGATATGTTTAAGGTCGGTCATGGGCGCTGTTTACAGGCAAATGAAGGAACGGGCAAGCCATTGCTGCGTGTTATTGCGAGGGAGGTATGGGTGGGCGGTAGAAGTGGGATTTCAGCCCCCTCGGGACTTGGCCTCCACCTGAAAAATAGGTGCGGGCATTTCTGCGTTATCACTCGTAAGAACGGTGTGGGAATTATCAAAGAATAGCTGATGGCATTCGGCCTGATAATCTTATAGGTTGTTATCAGTCTTATGATGAAGCTTGGGCCACCGAAATGGAAGTTGACAAACACCCTAAGTTGGAAGGAGACCGCTCCAGAGTTTTCGTTTCTGAAGACGAATTTGGACTGTCTGCCGCTGCAGCCGCAGTTGCTACAGCACTAACCAATCAAATCACCGCAAATGGCTATATTGTTGGCATAGAGGGCCCCTGGGGAAGCGGAAAATCTACTTTTGTTGATTTTGTTCAAGAAAAAATTGGTGAGCAATCACCTGACCACATCATCGTTAATTTTGAGCCTTGGCTAATTAGCCAAAGAGATACGCTACTATTTTATTTTTTCGGCCAACTTGCTACCGAAGTTGATAACATAAAACAGGTACATACCAAGCCATGGCAAGCTTATTATTGGGTTTGGAAGAGTAAGAAAGCAAGAAAGCGGCTTGCAAAAAAAATTCGGCGGTTTGGCCTTTACGCTGGTGCGCTTGCATCACCTTTTGGTTTTTCTGCGAACGCTGATCCAACAGGTACAGCAGCAGCTATTGCACTAGGGTTAAAATCAACGGAGGCAGTTTTAAAACTCATTTCAGAGCCATCAGCCGATCTTGAATCTTTGAAGAATGAAATTGTTGATGATCTTAAAAAAATTGAAGGCATAAAAAGCAATATTCGCTTCACAGTATTCATTGATGATTTGGACCGCCTAGAACCTAGCGAAGTTATTGAAATACTGCGGTTAGTACGAAAAGTAGCGGACTTCCCGTTTATTACTTATGTGCTCAATTTCGACCACGCCATTCTCTGCAAGTATGTTGAGATTGCCCTTAAGCTAGATGCGGGCGGCGGGAATGCATATCTGGAGAAATTTTTCCAGAGCATAGTTTCCATACCACCTCAGGAACCTTTTGCTCTTCGTCGTTTTGGAAAGAACCTTTTAAACAAATCTTTTCCGAAAGAGATGAGCCAACACTCACCTGTTGACATGGAGAATAGTAACAGGAGGGAAGCACTTTTTGATACTTGGGCCGGTAAACTACTCGAAACACCAAGAGATGCGATTCGTTGGGTTGATACAGTAAAGCTTGGCTGGCCGCATATTGCTGGCAAAGCAGACTTTATTGATTTTGCATGGCTGCAACTTGTCAAACTTAAGGCCGGTGAATTACATCATTGGATTAGGGAGTATGTAAGAAATATCGGTGCGAAGCGTGATGGGGGGCATATCAGCAATGATGCTGCGGAGCATGAAGCAGAAAGACTTAACAAAATTATGTCTGATATGGGCTGGGATCAGAAACAGCTTTTTGTTAACTTAGAATATTTTTTGCCAGGTATTGAAATGCCAATCGGCGGGAATGAAAAATATACGGTATTTAGCTTCCAAGATAACGAACTGGCTACATTTGAACAAGGAAAGAGGCTGGGAAGCCCCAGTCATTGGCGGCTATATTTCGCTTTCGATTTGCCCTCCTATGCGGTTGATGACACACAAATTGCTACATTTTTGAAGGCTGCTAGAGAGGATACTGCTCAGGCAGTTATAATACTTAAAGACCTTGTTGATACAAAGCACGATAACCCAGTTCATTTTATTGATATTATGTTGGGTCGGTTATCTGATCAACCGGTAGGGACTTTTACCCCTGAAGAAGCAAATGGACTATCGCTTGTGTTTGCCGCGGTCATGGATGAAATAATACCGCATGTTGAACAGAATTCTGATGGTCCTGTGGAAATCTGGCGACAGGCGTATCGGTTACTAAGGAAGGCCAAGCCTGCAAATTATAAGCAGCTTTTTAGCGATGGAAAAAGTGTTAACTGGTTAGCCAGCATGCTCAGGGATGAAGCATCAATTCACGGAAAGCCAGAGGGCAGGAGGGTTTATGCTGAGCGCCAGTGGCTGAACGAGAAAGAGCTGGAACAAGCCACCTTGATTATGATTGCCAGATTTAGGAAAATAGGCATTGAAAAAATTGTCGATATGTCATCGCCACTAGATGTTTTATTTTGCTGGGTTCAACTAGGCGATAAAACCGACGTTCAGAAAGCAATAGACCTAGCTATTCAAGACGATGAGGTGTTTCTCAAGGTTCTCAACGTCATGAGAAATAGAAGTATAAGTTCAGACAAAGGGGTCAGCTACCCTTTCCGTAAAGATTACCTTGTTTCCTTCATGGATGCAGACGTGGCCAAACAGAAACTTGAACGTCTATCTAAGGCTGATGATGTTGAAAGTTATCTGCAAAAAAAGGCTGCTCAACTGCTCCAAGAATGGGAGAATTACCAGCCATTTTAACCCGGGATAACCCTATCCGGGGGCCTGTGGCCATCTGCGAAGGCGCGGATATTGATCAGGCGAGGCTTTTCTGAATTTCTGAAGACAACCATTTAGTAAAGGCCACGACGTTTTTATTGCGCTGATTATGGGGGGGTATGACAAGATAATATGTCAAACCCTCAAATTCTCCCTGTAAGGTATCGTTGGCAAATGGGGCCAGCCATTTTTGTTTCAGCGCATTTCTGACCAGTATAGAGCTTACAAGGGCAATTCCCTGCCCGGCTAAAGCGGCTTGAATGACGTGATGTTCCTGGTCAAACCGCCTTACAGTGTAGCCGGGGTGGCTTTCCTCGCATCCATATTGAGAGATAAGCGCTTTCCAGGAAATAGACGGCAATGATTTATTCACCCATTCAGTCTCTAGCAGCTGTGCATCTTCTAGGGTAATGAATTCACCAAGGTATGCCGGGGTAGCATACATTCCAAACTTTTCAGTGACTAGTTTTGATGTATGGGGCTGTGCGGGATCGTACTGTCCATACCTGATCGCAACGTCAATGCGGCGGTCGCGCACTACATCAACTTTTTGTTCTCCTGTCTGAATGGAAACATTGATGCCAGGATTTGCATCATAAAATTTATCCAGATTTGGTACCAGCCACATCGAAGCAAAAGAGGATGTCGTATTAATAGTCAGCATCTCTTTCGAATCAACGATTTCATTGACGGTGTATGCAAGCTGCCGAAAGGCCTTGAATGTGGCGTCTGAAAGCAGCTCCCCTTCTCTGGTTAACCTAACAGCGCGAGTTTGGCGCTCAAACAAGAGCGTTTCAAGAGCTTCTTCCAATGCCTTGATTTGGTGAGAAACCGCCGTTGGCGTGACATGTAGTTCTTCAGCTGCTTTCTTAAAGCTTTTCAGCCTCGCAGCAGCGTCAAAGGTTCTAAGAATATTAAGGGATGGTAGCTTCGGGTACATTGAGTAGATCCGCTATAGATGAGATTTTATCACCTATAGGTACATAGTCATCATTTGTCAAATACTCCTTCAATTGCAATATTTAGTTCACCCGATAACAAAACTTACGAGAGGGAGGGTATATGAAGACCTTGTTGCATATCGATGCCAGCGCTAGAAAAATAACCAATCCTGTGCCCGCGTTTAATTCTATTTCAAAGTCGATCGCCGCCTCATTCATTGAGAAGTGGCGAGCAACGAATGATGAAGATAATTTCATTTATAGGGATGTGGGAATAAGCCCACCAGACTTTATCAGCCAAGACTGGATTACCGCTGTTTTTACGCCAGATGACGCCAAAACTGACGAGCAAAATGCTTTGCTTTCTTTGTCAGATACGTTGATCAGTGAGTTGGAGCAGGCTGACATCATTGTCATGTCATCATCGATGTATAACTACGGTATGCCAGCAGCGTTGAAGGCCTGGTTTGATCAGGTGATCCGCATCCACAAGACATTCTCCTTTGACTTGGCGCGCGGAGACTTTCCGCTAGAACCTATTATGTCTGGTAAAACACTGGTGTTGCTAACTTCCAGCGGGGAGTTTGGCTTCGAAATTGGTGGGATCCGAGAAAAAATGAACCACCTTGGCCCGCATGTGCAAACATTAAGTCGTTATTTAGGTGTTGAAACATTTCACGAGATTAACGCGGAGTATCAAGAATTTAATGACGACCGACACAGAGTATCTGTCGCAACTGCCCACAAGGCCGCAGAAGAACTGGCTCTGAAATTGGCCAATTCCTAGGAGTATATCAATGAAGGAAGTCTTCATACATTGCTCTGTTCCTTGAGGGTGGAACTCGGCTATTCGTGTCTTCTGAAAAGAATTTGAATACTTCAGCCATTTAGAAGCCTGACAACTGAAGGCTGGCGCGGTAGCAGCGGATGCGATCCGGGCTCCAGGAATAGGGTAAAGGCTTCGCTGGAGGCGAATGCATTTTATCTTCTGGGTACCACCCCAGAACCTGCCTGCGGCAGGGCACGGGATGACAGGAGCGAGCGGGTTTACAGCGGGTATCTAGCTTATCCCGGGATAACCCTATCCGGGGGCCTGTGGCCATCTGCGAAGGCGCGGATGTTTATTAGCACTTTTTCACCCATTGCTACGCGGGCCTCAATGGTGGCACTGCCCATGTGCGGCAGCAGCACTACATTGTCTAATTCCAGCAGTTTAGGGTTTATCTGTGGTTCTTCTTCAAACACATCCAGCCCCGCGCCCGCAATGCGGCCCACCTCGATAAGGTCAGCCAGTGCTTCTTCGTCAATAATTTCACCGCGTGCGGTATTGATAATTACCGCGTGGGGTTGCAGCTTTTTCAACCGGTCCCGGTTCAAAAGGTGGTGCGTGTCTTCCGTTAGCGGGCAATTCACCGATACAAAATCCATGCGCGCCAGCATCTGGTCCAGATCATCCCAGTAGGTTGCCTCAAGGTCAGCCTCGGTCTGCTCAGGCAGGCGGGTGCGTTTATGGTAATGTACTGACAAGTTAAAGGCCTTCGCCCGCCGCGCAACGGCCTGGCCAATGCGGCCCATGCCGATAATGCCCAGCCGCTTGCCTTCAATACGGTGCCCCATCAGGAACGTAGGCGTCCAGCCGGTCCATTTACCCGCACGCAAAATCTTCTCGCCTTCAAACAGGCGGCGCGGCACTGAAAGCAGCAGCGCCAAGGTTAGGTCGGCGGTGTCTTCGGTTAAAACGCCCGGCGTATTGGTAACCGCCACGCCTTTCGCCTGCGCCGCGTCCACGTCTATATGGTCAACGCCCGCGCCAAAATTTGCGATCATTTTCAGGTTTTCACCAGCCGCGGCGATTACGTCTGCGTCAATGGTGTCGGTAACAGTGGGCACCAGAACGTCGGCTTTGCTGATAGCATCCTTCAGCTGGGCTTGGGTGAAGGGCGTGTCCTTCAAATTAAGGGTAACGTCAAAAAGTTCGGCCATACGGGTTTCAATTGTGTCTGGCAGCTTGCGCGTGACAATAACCTTGGGGCGGACCCTGTTTCCTGTTTGACTCATCAGACAAAATACCCTTTTCTGTCGAGCGACTAGCCGCTCAACCCGGAACTATGCGTTCTGTACCAGAGAGCGGTCGTGGTTTCAAACCTCAAGCGACAAGGAACAGCGGTGAGCGTTAAGAATACAGTGTTTTTGGCTCTTTTTGCCCTTGGGGTGGCCACTTTATCACAGAATTTACAGGCAGTGGGCGCGGCCGGCAAAAACACGGCTGTCGGCGCAAGCGGGCTGCAATTGCCCAGATTCGTGGCACTGCAAGCCAAGAAGGTGCATTTGCGTACCGGCCCCGGCACCCACTATCCTATCGACTGGGTATATTACCGGGAAACCCTGCCGGTGGAAGTGATTGACGAGCATGGGCCCTGGCGCAAAGTGCAGGACAGTGACGGCACCACCGGATGGATCCACAGGCAGCTTCTTATCGGTCCGCGCTACGCGCTGATACGCGGTAAAACCCGCACCCTGTTCGCGGAAAAAGATTTGGCCTCAGCGCGGTTGGTAATAGCGGAAGCTGGTGTTACCGGCCGCCTGCTCGCCTGTGAAGGTATTTGGTGCCAGTTAATTATTGGCGGCAAAAAGGGCTGGATGGAACGCCGCCACCTGTGGGGCGTTTATAAAAACGAAGAGTTTGACTAGCCTTGGCAGTTTGCCAAAAATTCCCACACTAGGCGGGTTAGAGTACGAATAGGCAGTCTTCGGGCTGCCTTTTTTGTGGGGAAAGCAGGTTTATATATATTCACGTTCTATTGACTGTTATTATATAAGAACTTATATAACTAGCCACAAACATCGACGGCAGGACGTTAATATGCAGGAAGAGATATTTTTCGAATTAGGCATCGGCACGCGCTTTAGGCGTCTGCTGGAGTTGATGACCTCTGATGCAGACCGGCTCTATGAAGAGCGCGGCATTGATTTTCGTGTCAGTCATTTTTACCCTGTTTATGCGATCGATCTGCGCGGCCCTATGCCCATTAGCGAAATTGCAAAACTTGCAGGTTTTAGCCATTCGGCGGTGAGCCAAACGGTCAAAAAGCTGGCTGACAAAGGCCTTCTGGAAACAAACCGCGCCAGTGATGCGCGGCAAAAGACAGTAAGTCTTTCCCCGAAGGGCCAAAAACTTGTCTCAGAAATTCAGCCCTACTGGCAGGCTCTCGGCCGCGCTGTTACCGACATTTCCCGGGAAAGCGGTGTTGACCTGCTCGCGGGTATTAATGCCTTGGAACAGGGGTTCTCCAGGGTTAGCTTTTATAATCGGGCGATCGAAAACTTAAAAATGAGCAAACCTGCCGCGCCTGTGTTTAGCATTGTAAATTTCGATGTTGCGCACAAGCAGGCTTTCTATGATCTCAATATATGGTGGGTCCGTAAATATTTCAAAGTTGAAGCCATAGACGAGAAGCAACTCTCCAACCCTGAAGCAGCGATACTTGCAAAAGGCGGCGAAATATATTTTGCCGTGCAAGACGGCAAGGCCGTTGGTGCGGTAGCGCTTAAGTGTGAGGGCGACGGCACTTTTGAGCTTACAAAGCTCGGCGTAGCTCCAACTGTGCAGCAAGGCGGCATGGGCCGGGCCCTGTGCGCAAAAGTGATCGAGCGCTTCAAGGCACGAGGCGGCAAAACCTTGTATTTGGAAACCAATACCCAGCTGAAACCTGCGATCAAACTTTATTGGGACCTAGGCTTTGTCGAACTGCAGCCTGCGACACCCAGCCCTTATGAGCGCGCCAACTATTATATGGAATGGCGACCGGAACGCCAGGAAATGGAGCTGGCGGAATGAACAGCCACATCATTTCCTACGACGCAAAATATAAGCAGGCATTCTACGACCTGAACATCGCATGGCTTGAAAAATATTTCTCGGTTGAGGCAGCGCACATCGCCCTTTTGGCCGACCCAGAAGGGGCCATACTGAAGGACGGCGGCGAGGTGTTTTTTGCGCTTGAAAAGGGGCGCGCTGTCGGTGCCGTTGCCATGAAATCATACGGTGGCGGCGTATATGAGCTAACAAAACTAGGCGTCGACCCCACAGCCCAAGGGGGCGGATACGGCCGCCAACTGTGCGAGCGTGTAATTGAAAGCTTTCTGGAAAAAGGCGGTACGCGGCTGTTCCTCGAAACCCACACAAAACTGCGAGCCGCAATGGCGCTCTATGAAAAACTGGATTTTAAGTTGGCGACCAACCCTCTAGGGGATGTTTATGCTGGCACTGATTGTTACATGGAATGGCGCGGCGATTCTACGGAGTGCGCTCTGAACATAGCCCCAGCGGTTTCTGACACCGACTTGGCCTCGGTGAAGGCAATTTTTACAGCCTTCATTGATTTTCTCCCCATCGATATGGGGTTCCAGGGCATCGACGCAGAAATGGCGAGCTTCCCCAAAACCTACGAATTTTTGCTTCTCGCAAAACTGAAAGGCAAGCCCGTTGGGGCTGTTGCCTTAAAAAGGCATGATGCGCAGGTGTGCGAAATGAAACGCCTGTACGTGTTGCCGGAAGCGCAAGGGTCTGGCGCAGGCCGAAAACTTTGCGAGCGGCTAATAGAAGAGGCCCGTTTACTTGGATATAAAACCATGTTGCTAGACAGCCTAAAGCGATTAGAAGCCGCTGTTGCCCTATACCAAAAACTAGGATTTGAAGAGATTGCCCCCTATAATTTCAACCCGGAAGACGATGTAATTTATATGAAGCGCTCGCTTTAAAATACATTCATCAGACAGGTAATTTAACTATGGACGATACCAACTTGGCGAGCCAATTGCGCCGCATGGAAAATGCACTGGCCGACCCGGAAGTGCGTAAATCTACAGCAGCAATGGGTGCAATTCTGCATAAAGACTTCATGGAAATCGGTGCCTCGGGTCAGATTTTCGACCGCGCCGGCATCCTGGACCTGTTGGCGAATGAAGACAATTTCACGCCCTATGCTATCACCGATTTTTCAATAATTTCCCTCGGAGGTAGCAGAGCGCTTGCAACATTCCGCATCCCTGCCCGGCAAACTGATCAACAAACAAAGCCTGGATCCCATAGAAGCTCACTATGGATTAAAGAAGACGGCACATGGCAAATAAGGTTTCATCAGGGCACCCGTTACCTCTAGCTTTTCAAAGGACCTGAAAACTGCATCCAGAATAATATGGGGCTTCACAGGAAGCATTCGCTCTAGTTATCGGCTGTTTCTGTACGTCTGCGTGATGGGGACGGGGCTGCCCGGCGCTCATTTATTACACTGTAATCGCCTCGCCTCCGGCAAGGGCCAATATAGGTCTCTGTACGAATAAACGCCCTGTTCTTTACCAGATTTGGTTCAACAACTTCGCCGAATTTCCGTATGGTCAACGGCTGACTTACGATACAACTTGCGCCGCTATCTCTGGCATCTGCAATTTCTGCCTGTGCCTCGAGTAAATTTTGCACACCGCCTGCAGAGCGCAAGAAAACAATTGAGGCTTCAGAGACCGGGCCATCGCACATGCGGATAAATCGCACAAAATCTACCCCGGCAAGGCGCCGTTTGTTTTTATCTGTCGAAATCAACAATTGGCCGTCGATAACAAAACTGCTGAAGACATGCTCAAGCATAAGGTCCACGGCTTCATACATAGAATGAACCGCATGAACATCGTCAATACCTTGCTCTAATAACACCGCGCTAACGTCCGCCAATATGTCTTTGGTGGATACCGCTACTAATGCTTTTTCGGTTTTATAATGCAAAAATTCAACCCTTGGTGATCGAGCGCGCAATCAACACGCTTACTATATAACAGATAATGTGATGGGATTGCTAATCCAATACCCGGAATTATATGCAATTTTTAAGCCGCACTGCGCTAACACCAAAAAAAAGCCTGGCATTTAGGCCAAGCTTTTCTGTAACTGATTTATGGCATTTTTAGTCGCCAGAGACGATGCGGTCTACCAGCTGTTTCACGCTTGGGATAAAGCCGTTTGAATAAAACGGATCACTGCCGAAACGGAAAGCATTATGGCCTGCGAAAACCAAATTGTCGTTAACACTGCCTTCATGCGCAACGTCATCCAGCGTTTTCTGAATGCAGAAACTACGCGGATCAGCCAAGCGTCCGGTTGAGTTTTTCTCATTGTCAGCCCAGCTGGAAAAACGACACTGACTTAAGCAGCCAACACAGTCTTTTTGGTCTTTGCGAATTTCGGCGCACTTATCGGCACCAACAAAAATAAGCGTATCATCTGGCGTTTTCAGCGCTTTTTCAAAGCCGGCCGCAAGCCAGTTGCTAGCCTTAGCGAAATCTTCCCCGCGTACAAAATATTTTTTGCGCTCGACCAAAAGCTCGGTATTAAACTCTTCATCCTGCTTTGCACTAAAATCCACTTGGCGCTCAGTCCGGCCAACAAGCTCACCAATAAAGCTGTTTTTCAGCGCACTGGAAAAGAAGCCTGTAGGACTAAAGTTCTGCAACAGAACGTCACCGTCCTTCAAGCTCATCAGCCGTTTTTTCCATTTATCGGAAATCGGGCTTTCTTTTGTAAGCATCGGGCGTGTGCCAAACTGGAATACAATCGGACCAAGTTCCTTGTTATCGATCCAGTCTTTCCACTCCTTGAGGTTCCAAACACCACCCGCCATGATAATTGGCGTGTCACCGAGCCCAAGCTTGCGCATGATCGCACGCAGTTCAACAACGCGTGGGTATGGGTCACCCGGCTTGGTTGGATCTTCCGCGTTTGAAAGGCCATTATGCCCGCCCGCAAGCCACGGATCTTCGTAAACTACGCCGCCAAGAAACTCGGCTGCGTTTTTGTACGCCCGGCGCCACAGCAAGTTAAACGCGCGGCCAGAGGATACAATAGGATAATAATGCACACCGTATTTTGTTGCCAATTCGCCCAGCTTAAACGGCATGCCAGCACCACAGGTGATCCCCGACACCATGCCCTTGGTCTTTTCCAAGACACCGTGCAGTATCTTTTGCGCGCCGCCCAGTTCCCAAAGCATATTGATGTTGATAAGGCCTTCGCCCTTTGAAATATCCCACGCTTTCCGCACCTGGTCGATAGTGCCGCGAACGGAATAATCAATCATTTCATCGTGGCGGTCACGGCGACTTTTGCCCATATATTCATGGGGCACCACATTGCCGTGCTCGTCGTAAGCATCCGCAATCACTGCAGAAATTGTCCCCACGCCGCCAGCTGCGGCCCAAGGGCCTGTGCTCGCACCCGTAGAGATAGCAACACCCTTACCGCCCTCAATCAGCGGCAGAATTTCCTTGCCCGCCAAGCGGATACTATTCAGGCTAAAACTCATTAAACTCTCCCAAACTGTCTTTCGCACATCCCCCCTCAAGGACGGCCACACCTGCCGCGAAAGACGAAACCGCCGTGAGTATAGCTCACGACGGTTTCAATTCAATTAATGCTTTTTTAGTCGCGTCGCGGACGGCGCGGCGGACTGGCTTTTGGCGGTGCAGCATCTGGATCATCTTCACCAGTTTCCTGGTCAACCACCCGCATTGACAAGCGCACTTTACCGCGGCCATCAACCTCTAGGCATTTCACAAACACTTCGTCGCCTTCTTTAACCACGTCAGTTACTTTTTCAACGCGGTCTTCAACCAGCTCGGAAATATGCACAAGGCCATCACGGCTGCCCATAAAGTTAACAAAAGCGCCGAAGTCCATGATGCGGACAACCTTGCCTTTATAGATGGTGCCAACTTCAGGCTCAGCAACGATACCATTAATCCAGTCCATCGCTGCTTCAATTTCAGAACCAACGCTAGACGCGATTTTAATGGTGCCATCATCATCAATATTGATTTTAGCGCCAGTTTTCTCAACGATTTCACGGATAACTTTGCCGCCAGTGCCAATCACTTCACGGATTTTGTCCACTGGAATTTTCAGTGTTTCAATACGTGGAGCGTGCTCGGAAAGCTCGGTACGTGCGCCAGAAAGGCCCTTGTTCATTTCGTCAAGGATGTAAGCGCGGCCACGGCCGGCTTGCTCAAGCGCTGTTTCCATGATCTCGCGTGTAATACCCGTGATTTTGATATCCATCTGCAGTGCAGTGATACCTTCACTTGTACCGGCCACTTTAAAGTCCATGTCGCCCAAATGATCTTCGTCGCCGAGGATGTCAGACAATACGGCGAATTCGTCACCGTCTTTGATCAGGCCCATAGCAATACCAGAAACCGGACGTGTAATCGGAACACCCGCATCCATCATCGCAAGTGAGGCACCGCAAACAGACGCCATAGAAGACGAACCGTTACTTTCGGTAATCTCAGACACGATACGGATTGTGTAAGGGAATTCCTCAGCATCAGGAAGTACAGCGTGCACAGCGCGCCATGCCAGCTTGCCGTGACCAACTTCGCGGCGGCTAGTGAAACCCATGCGGCCCGCTTCGCCAACAGAATACGGTGGGAAGTTATAGTGCAGCATGAACTTCGAACGGTAAGAACCAGCAAGCTGATCAATGATCTGCTCGTCTTCGCCTGTACCAAGCGTTGCTACAACAAGACCCTGTGTTTCACCGCGTGTGAACAGTGCAGATCCGTGTGTGCGTGGCAGAATGCCAGCTTCAGAGCGTACATCACGTACGTCGTCAAGCTTGCGGCCGTCGATACGTGTGCCAGTTTTAAGAACGTTACCGCGAACGATATTGCTCTCAAGCTTTTTGGTCAGATCGCCAACCATCTGCTCCGTGAACACATCGCTTTCCTCAACCATTGTAGCAACGGCCTCAGAGATAGACGCTTTCACTTCGCTAAGCTTAACAACACGGTCTTGCTTGGTCGTAATTTCGTAAGCTGCGCGCACACCAGCTTCACCAGCTTCAGCGATCGCTGCTTCCAGTACAGATGTATCAACAGGCTCAGCAAGTTCCCATGGCTCTTTAGCAGCAGATTCCGCCAAATCAATGATCATGTCAATCACTGGCTGACAGGCTTCATGGCCAAAACTCACAGCGCCAAGCATAATGTCTTCAGACAGCTCTTTCGCTTCACTTTCAACCATCAACACGGCGTCGCCTGTACCAGCAACAACAAGCTCAAGATCACTCTCTTTCACTTCGTCGAGTGTTGGGTTGAGAATATACTCACCGTCTTTGTAACCAACTTTTGCACCAGCGATCGGGCCGAAGAACGGCAGACCAGAAAGTGTAAGAGCAGCAGACGCACCGATCATAGCAATGATATCGCTATCATTTTCCAGATCGTAGCTAACAACAGTACAGATAACCTGCACTTCGTTTTTGAAGCCTTTTGGGAACAAAGGACGGATAGGACGGTCGATCAAACGGCAGATAAGTGTTTCTTTTTCGCTTGGGCGTGCTTCGCGCTTGAAGAAACCGCCAGGGATCTTGCCTGCAGAATAGTATTTTTCCTGATAGTTCACCGTCAGCGGGAAGAAATCCTGCCCAGGCTTGACGGAGCGTTTTCCAACAACTGTACACAAAACAGTTGTATCGCCGTAAGTTGCCATTACAGCGCCGCCAGCTTGGCGCGCTACATGACCAGTTTCAAGTACCAGGGTGCGACCACCCCATTCAATTTCTTTGCGATGTATATTAAACATTCAATTACCTTTCGCGAGCCGCCGGGTATCGCTAAATGGCCGGTCAGCCCTGACATATCCCATGTGAATATGTCCCGCTTTTTCATTTTTTCACTGGGCCCCTCATTAGGCGCCAGTATTTTCCATATAGTTTTCTGAACAGGCCGCTTTTTCGGCGCTTACCCAGAGAGCAGCTGGGCCAGCTCTATCTGAGCCAGCCCATACTGATTAGTTATTACTTGCGAAGACCCAACTTGCCGATGAGCGTTTTGTAACGCGCTTCGTCTTTGGATTTCAGATAGTCAAGAAGCTTGCGACGCAAATTTACCATTTTGATCAAACCACGGCGGGAATGATTATCCTTTTTGTGATCTTTAAAATGGTCAGTGAGGGTCACAATGCGCGATGTAAGAATAGCTACCTGTACCTCTGGGGAACCGGTATCGCCTTCTTTAGTCGCATATTCTTTAATCAGTTCTTCTTTTCGTTCAGCAGTGATCGACATCGATCTTCTCCTAAAAAAGTTACATATTGAAGACCCGCAGGGGGCGCACATCGCCCTCAAGATTTTCAGCAATCGCCACAGGCGTATCACCTTCCATCAGCACTATTGTGCCCTGCTTAGCTGCATGGAGGGTGAGGTTTCGTCCATACCTGATGTCCTGAGCCTCTTTTTCCGTAACGGCAACCGCCGGGATGTCGTCCAGCGCCGTCGTTATTGGAAGCAGTGCCTCCGCAGCGCGCGCACTATGGCCCAACTCATTCAGCTTTGCTAGTGAAATCGCGTCGCACAATTTGAAGGGCCCAACCCGTAGGCGCCTAAGGGCAGTAATATGGCCGTAAGTGCCGAGTTTACTAGCCAAATCGCGGCCTAGCGAGCGCACATAAGTGCCCTTGCCGCAGGTGACCTCAAAGCTGGTGAATTTATTATCCTTGTCGTGAGAAACTAGGGTAAGTGATTGAATTTCAACGCTTCTTGCCTTCAGTTCAACGACTTCGCCTTCGCGAGCGAGTTTATAGGCGCGCTGGCCGTCAACCTTGATAGCGCTGTAAGCTGGTGGAACCTGTTGAATAGTGCCCGTAAACCCGGCCAGCACTGAACGCACTTCTTCTTCCGTTGGCAAGCGCCCGCCGGATTGCGTTACGGCACCTTCGCGGTCATCCGAATCGGTTGCACTGCCCCACTGAACGGTGAAAGAATATTCTTTGCTTGCGTCCACAACGAAAGGCATAGTTTTCGTAGCTTCACCGAGGCCAATAGGCAGAATGCCAGAGGCTAGAGGATCAAGTGTGCCGCCGTGGCCAACTTTCTGCGCATCATAAATGCGCTTCACAGCACCGACAATTTTCGCACTTGAAATATCGAGGTCTTTGTCGATGATAAGCCAACCATCAACTTTGTTGCCTTTGCGCCGTCGGCCCATTTTAAATGTCCTGATGGTCTTCGGGATTGCCGTTTGGTACCCCGTCTTCCAGATCATCGTCATCTGGCGCAGCAATATCGGCCGCCACTTTTGGATCACGCAGAAGCGCTTCGATATGGCTGGCTTCGTCGAAGCTTTCATCAAGCTTAAACTTCAAACGCGGCAAAAACTTCATAGTCACCATATTTGAAAGCTCACCGCGGATATGAGCAGTATTTTTGTTGAGCGCCTTGGTAACCCGCAAGTGCTCGTCCCCGCCAAGGGGCATCACAAATATGGTCGCATTTCTAAGGTCTCGGCTAATGCGCACCTCAGACACCGTAATAGACACATGTGCCAAATCCGGGTCCTGAATATCGCCACGTGACAATATGGTCGCTATGGCATGGCGCACATTTTCACCAACGCGCAGCAAGCGCAGGCTGGGCCCATTGCCGCGTTTTTCACGAGATCTGCTCATCTGCTTGCCTAAAACTGCAGGGCTGAAGGGGAAAGAACGCGCGCTTAAAGCGTGCGCTCTATCTCCTCAAGCTTATAAACTTCAAGCACATCGCCTGCCTTGAAGTCATGATAATTTTCGAATGTCAGACCACATTCCTGGCCACTGTCGACCTTTTTCACGTCGTCTTTAAAGCGGCGCAAATTCTCGACCTGACCTTCATAGATGATCACATCGTCACGCAATATACGCGCATTCAGGTCGTTTCTGATGCTGCCCTCGGTCACGATACAACCAGCCGCTTTGCCAGCCTTACCAGCCTGGAACGCGTCTTTAATATCTGCCCGACCAATAGAGATTTCCTTGAACTCTGGGCCAAGCTGACCAATTAACGCGGCTTTCACATCATCAATCAAATCATAAATGATGCTATAGTATTTGATTATAACACCGTCAGCTTCAGCGGCGTCGCGGGCTTGCTTGGATGGGCGTACATTGAAGCCAATCATCAAAGCGTTTGACGCCTGCGCCAGACCAATATCGGTTTCGGTAATGCCGCCCACTGCACCGTGAATAACCCGGCACTTGATCAAATCATTGCCAGCTTTTTCCAGCGATTGAGTAATAGCTTCAACCGAGCCCTGTACATCACCTTTTAGAACAACATCAAAGTTTTGCTGTTCGCCGCTTTCCTTAAGCTGGGTGAAAATGCTCTCCAGCGTCTTCGGCGCGGCAAGCGCTGCCTGACGTTTTTTGCGGCCTTGGTCCTGACGGTAATCAGCAATTTCCCGCGCACGTGCTTCTGTGGGCAGAACGGCAAAGTCGTCACCAGCGCCAGGAGCAGAATTTGTGCCCAACACTTCAACCGGCTGGCTAGGGCCTGCTTCTTTAACTTGCTGACCCTGATCATTGATAAGCGCCTTGACCTTGCCCCATTCGGCACCAGCCACGAAAATATCGCCAATGCGCAAAGTACCGCGCTGAACCAAAACAGTTGCAACCGGACCACGTCCTTTATCAAGCTTGGCTTCTACAACAACGCCTTCAGCGGCGCGGCCAGCATTGGCTTTCAGTTCCAAAATTTCAGACTGAAGGGCAATAGCTTCCCGAAGCTTATCAAGGCCAGCACCCGTAATGGCAGAAACTTCAACTTCCTGCACGTCACCAGAGAATGTCTCGGTAATAACTTCATGCTGCAGCAATTCGTTTCTCACCCGGTCCGGGTCTGCACCTTCCCGGTCCATCTTGTTGATGGCCACGATCATTGGCACGCCTGCGGCCTTCGAATGGTTAATCGCCTCAATTGTTTGCGGCATCACACCATCATCTGCGGCCACAACAAGGATAACAATATCCGTAGCCGAAGCGCCTCGCGCCCGCATTTGGGTAAAGGCAGCGTGACCTGGCGTATCAAGGAAGGTAATCTTGTCACCCTTCTCATCTTGCACCTGGTAAGCCCCAATATGCTGGGTAATACCGCCAGCTTCCCCGGAAACCACATTGGCTTTTCTGAGCGCATCAAGAAGCGAAGTTTTTCCGTGATCCACATGGCCCATCACCGTTACAATTGGTGGCCGAGGCTGCATATCTTCTGCTTCGTCATCAGCACCAAACAGGCCAATTTCCACATCTGCTTCACTAACGCGCTTAGCTGTGTGGCCAAATTCTTCAACAACCAGCTGGGCAGTATCCTGATCCAGCGTATCGTTAATAGTAGCCACAATATCCAGGCCCATCAGTGTTTTGATAACAGAAACACCTTTTTCGGCCATACGCTGCGCCAGCTCCTGTACGGAGATTGCTTCCGGGATCGTAACCTCGATACTTTTACGTTCCTGAACCTGCGATCCACCCATTTCAGCGGCGCGCTTTTTAGCTTGTGCGCGCTTGTAAGCTGCGAGCGAGCGCTGGCGGTCACCGCCACCTGTAGCGGAGGAAATGGTAAGCCTGCCAGTTTTTCTACCACCGTCGTTGCGGCCTCTGCCACCCTTCTGGTCACGGTTATCGCCGCGTTTGTTATCTTTACGTTTTGGCTTGCCTTTGCGCGCATCGGCTGCAGTGTCTGGCGTTGCCGTGCGGGCTTCACTTGCTTTTTTGAGCTGTACGGCGCGGGCTTCAAGTTCGGTTTTCTTAAGCGCTTCGCTTTCCGCCTTCTCGCGTGCAGCAATATCGTCTGCGGCTTTCTGTTCGGCTTCTGATTCCGCCTTTTTGCGCGCTTCATCGTCAGCATGCTTTTTCGCAGCATCTTCTGCCGCGTGGCGGGCTGCCTCTTCCGCGTCTTCATTTTTCGCGTTTTCCGCGCCGACCTTGGCGCGCTCGGCATCTGCCACCGCACGCAGTGCAGCCTGTTCGGCCTTCACTTTTGCGTCTTCTTCAGCGCGCTGCTTGGCGCCCTCAAGCGCCTTCATCCGATTTTCCTGCTCTGCAGA
>Ga0316204_10006509_pt1 | contig 17916 bp, 15 predicted proteins | sample 6monrhotite_MG_2_FD_205661 | JGI IMG/M metagenome (GOLD analysis project Ga0316204, IMG submission 205661) | Microbial mat bacterial communities from mineral coupon in-situ incubated in ocean water Damariscotta River, Maine, United States -... | ecosystem: Environmental > Aquatic > Marine >... | reverse complement strand
GGCCGCGAGTGCGGGCAGGAGGTCATACAGCGCATAGGCGGCATAAATGGCGGCAAAGGCAGAAAATAATCCAGCCGCTGATATGGCACTGGGCAGATAATCGGGCGATCCTTTTAACCATTCAAGATTTTCTTGGCCAGCTTTTGCCCGACGTTGACGCAAAATTTCGCCGCCGAGGGTCAATATGATGCCCATGATAAAACCAAGGCTGACCCGGACCATCGGACTGAGCAGGCCGGAATCAATTGAATATTTTACCAGAAATCCGCCGCCAAGGGCAATGGCCAAACCACCGACCCAAACCATCCAGCGGGATGACAGGCTTTCTTCCAGATTTTTTAAGGTCGTACCTTGTTTTGTTTGCGGTGCTGATTTAATGGGATTAAGCGGTAATGATTTTTTTTCGGGTTCTTTGGGTTCTATGATAATGGTTTGTTTTTTGACCGTTTCCGGCTGGGCGGGTTCAGGTTCCTTTTGCGGGCTAGCGCCGTCATTGGGTCGCCGCATATATTTGACCATCTCGCCTTCAAGTTCATGTAATTTTACCTGTAGATCATTGATGGTCTCTTTAAGTTTATTTTGTCCGCGATAAAGCCAGAAAATCAAACAAACTATTATAAATAACCAGAGAAAGCCCATCCTATATTCCCCATTTTGAGGTTTGTCGATTCAAGATCGTTGTTATCATAGCCTTATAGTGTGTTAAAGGCATCATGAAAATGCACCGTTCCTTTTTTGCCTTTTAAGGCATCCGGGATCAATTCCAGCACCATAAAAACATTATCGGGCACATCATATTCAGATATTATGCCAAATTGGCATGAGGGCGTAAAACCAAATCGCGGATAATATTCGGGATGCCCAAGGACAACAACCGCCGTTATTCCATGTTTTTTGCATTGCTCAAGACCCTTTTCTATCAGTGTAGAACCGATGCCCTGCCGCTGATTTTCAGGCGATACAGCCATGGGGGCAAGTCCCATCATTTTACTATCTGGATGCCCTGAAAGCGTGACAGGCGTAAACATGATGTGGCCGATAATTTCCCCATGATCCTCTGCGACCAGAGAAATTGCAGGCCGGGCCTGTTGGCGTAAAGCATCAACAAGCCCAGCCTCGGCAGAGCTGCCAAAGGCCGATGCATTAACGGTAAATACAGCTTTATGGTCTTCTTCTGCTTCTGGGCGAATATGCATAATTAATCGGCCTCAGTATTTGTTAATTCGGAATATTGATCAAAATGGTAGAGCCGATAAAACAGACGGTTGAGATTAAAACACCAACGAAAGGTATTTTGAACCAATATTTTTTTGCCAAAGAAAGATAAGACAGGCCAATAATAACAGGGAGAAGTGAAAACCACAGGCTATGTTCAATGATCGTAAAATTTGACAGGGCCAGAGGGATGTAAAATGCGGCGACCAGCATCGCGCCCAAACTATGGCTGGCGTTAAAGCCAATCCATGCTTTCCAGACAGTCGTTTCTTTTGTCAGGACAGGCGAGGTACCCTGCATCGCATCTTTTGCCGAAAGATCATGGGGGTCAAATTTATCGGTGAAGAAAGTATAAAGTAGATGTATGGTGCCCAAATAACCAAATATGGCAGCGCCGATGATGATTAAAATCTGTGCCATGATCAAACTCTCCCGCTTCAAAGATATATTTTAGTCAATATTAATCCAAAGTCCAGATTATATTGTGCTATGCAACAATTTTTACACACTATTTTCTTGACGGCAGAATTTTCCTCTGTATGTTCGGCGGCGGGCTATCCCTCCCCAACGGGGGACGTCTATTCTGCAAGGAGTAGGAGATAAAATGAAACCTTTACAGAAACCAGCGAACCCGCTGTTTTCGTCTGGCCCCTGTGCGAAACGCCCGGGCTGGACGATAAAGAATCTTGAAAATGCGCCTTTAGGCCGTTCTCATCGTGCCAAAATTGGTAAATCCCGCCTGAAACAAGCCATTGACCTTACGGCGTCCATTCTTGGACTGCCTAAAGATTACCGTGTGGGCATTGTGCCCGGCTCTGATACCGGTGCCGTTGAAATGGCGCTCTGGTCACTGCTTGGCGCGCGGGGCGTTGATATGATGGCATGGGAAAGTTTTGGTGCGGGCTGGATCACGGATGTGGCCAAGCAATTGAAACTGGATGATATGCGTAACCTCACTGCTGAATACGGCGATTTGCCTGATTTGAGCAAGGTCGATCCGGCCCGTGATGTTGTCTTCACATGGAATGGCACCACGTCCGGCGTTAAGCTGCCTGATGGGGACTGGATCAGTGATGACCGGGCGGGCCTGACCATTTGTGATGCGACCTCGGCGGCCTTTGCGATGGATTTGCCGTGGGACAAGCTTGATGTGACGACATTCTCCTGGCAGAAAGTCCTGGGCGGCGAAGCGGCCCACGGGGTGATTATCCTCAGCCCGCGCGCGGTGGAACGGCTGGAAAGCTATGTGCCGCCATGGCCCTTGCCGAAGATTTTCCGGCTGACCAAGGGCGGCAAGCTGATTGAGGGTATTTTCTCCGGCGCGACCATCAATACCCCGTCCATGCTCTGTGTCGAAGATTATCTGGATGCACTCAATTGGGCGCAAAGCATTGGCGGACTGCAGGGCATGATCAAGAAATCAGAAGATAATCTGAGCGTGCTGCAGGATTGGGTGGCAGCGACCGATTGGGTCGATTTTCTGGCCAATGACGTGCGAACATTGTCCAATACTTCTGTCTGCTTTAAGATTGTGGCCCCGTGGTTTACAGATTTGGCGGCATCGGCGCAGACAGCAGTGGCTAAAGAAATGGCTGCATTGCTGGATGCCGAAGGGGCGGCATATGATATTGGTGCCTACCGTGATGCCCCGGCGGGGCTGCGTATCTGGGCCGGATCAACCATTGAAGCGGCTGACCTTGAGGCATTATTGCCGTGGCTCGATTGGGCTTACGGTCAAGTCAAGGCATCTCATACATAATCATTCACTGACTTTTATGGAAGGCACCTGAAAATGATCAAGGTACTTATTTCTGACAAATTAAGCCCGCTGGCGAAAGAAATTTTCGAGAAGCGCGGCATCGAAGTCGACCAGATTGTTGGTTTGACCCCGGAACAGCTGATCGAAATCATTCCCCATTATGATGGGCTGGCCATTCGCTCGGCCACCAGAGTAACCAAGGCGGTTCTGGCGGCGGCCCAGAAGCTGAAAGTGGTTGGCCGCGCCGGAATCGGTGTGGATAATGTCGATATTACCGCCGCCACAAATGGCGGTGTTGTGGTGATGAACACCCCTTTTGGCAACAGTATTACAACAGCGGAACATGCCATCGCCCTGATGTTTGCCCTGGCGCGCCAGATCCCGCTGGCCAATGAAAGCACTCACGCGGGGAAATGGGAGAAATCCCGTTTTATGGGCGTTGAATTAACCTCTAAAGTTCTTGGTGTTATTGGCTGCGGCAATATTGGGGCGATAGCCGCCGATCGGGCTTTGGGCCTTAAAATGAAAGTCGTCGCTTTTGACCCCTATCTTTCTATTGAGCGGGCCGAGGAATTGGGCGTTGAGAAAGTGGAGCTGGATGACCTGCTGCATCGGGCAGATTTTATCACGCTGCATACGCCCCTGACCGACAGCACACGCGGCATTCTGAATGCCGAGGCTTTTGCAAAAATGAAAGACGGCGTACGTATTGTCAATTGTGCCCGCGGCGGCCTTATTGATGAAGACGCCTTGCTGGCAGCTCTTGACAGCGGCAAGGTGGCCGGTGCGGCGTTGGACGTTTTTGCCATTGAACCCGCCAAGGAAAATATCCTTTTTGGCCATGAAAAAGTCGTGGCAACGCCCCATCTTGGTGCTGCGACATCCGAAGCACAGGTCAATGTTGCGGTTCAGGTGGCAGAGCAGATGGCGGATTATCTGTTGGACGGGGCCGTGACCAATGCCCTGAATATGCCGTCCGTATCGGCGGAAGAATCTGTTCGTCTCAGCCCCTATATGTCCCTTGCCCATCAGTTGGGCAGCTTTGCCGGTCAATTGACCGAGCATGCCCTTGAAACCGTCCATATTGAATATCAGGGCGATGTGACGGAGTTGAATAGCCGGCCGCTGACGGCTATTGTGGTGCAAGGCCTGCTGCAGCCGTTGATGGATTCTGTTAATATGGTCAATGCCTTGTCGGTGGCGAAAGAGCGTGACATTGATATTGTTGAAACCAGACATGATGCCGAAGGGGATTATAACACCTTCATCAAGGTGACGGTGACCACCGACAAACAAACCCGCTGTGTTGCCGGCACGTTATTTGGCGACAAACGTCCGCGTATTGTCTGTATTAAAGACATCATGCTGGAAACCGAACTTGCGCCTCATATGCTGTATGTATCCAACGAAGACCTGCCCGGCTTTATTGGTGCGCTCGGCACCACACTTGGGGCGGCAGGCCTGAATATTGCTACTTTCAGTCTGGGCCGCGCGGAAGAGGGTGGTGAGGCCATCGCCCTTGTGGCCATTGATGGACCCGCGGATGAGGCCACGGTTGCCGCCGTAGAAAGTCTGCCTCATGTAAAACAGGTCAAGCTTCTGCATTTTTAGATGAGCTAAATAGAAGCAGAAACACTCTAATTGACTGAATAGAAGAGCTGGGATATAAGCACGGCGGTGTTATGTGATGACACATAAATGGACGCGATATGCCAAAAATAGATGATGACCCTAATGACACAGCTCTCCTGCCCGAGGGCCTGCATGATACCCTTGCGCAGGAGGCAGAATATCAAGCTGATATCGTTGAGACATTACGGCAATGTTTTGCCCGTTATGGTTATATGCGTGTGACCCCGCCTCTGCTGGAATTTGAGGAAAGTATGCTTATTGGCCTGAGTCAAGGGCAATCCAGAAATATGTTTCGCGTGATGGATCCGGTGAGCATGCGCATGATGGCGGTGCGCGGTGATATGACCGGGCAGGTGGCCCGCATTGCCCGCACGCGGCTCAGTAATGCCCCGCGGCCGCTGCGCCTCAGCTATTCTGGCGACGTGCTTAGGGTGCGCGGCACGCAATTGCGCCCGGAACGGGAATTTAAACAGGCCGGCATTGAACTGATCGGCAGCGATAGTCCGGAAGCCTATGTGGAAATTATCCTGCTGGCGCGGGACGTGCTCGGCATGGTTGGCATCAAAAATGCCAGTATTGACCTGACCATGCCCTTGCTGGTGCCGGCCATCTGCCGGGGGCTTGGGCTTGATGAGGGGGCATCACAGGCGGTACGCCGGGCCTTGAACGCCAAAGACATTGGCGCCCTGGAAAATCTGGACGGAGAAATTGGCCAGATCAGCCGTCAATTGCTCGCCGCATCAGGGGCCGCGGATAAGGCGATGGCCCTGATCAATGACCTGTCATTGCCAGCGGAAGCCACGGCTATATGCAACGAGCTGGCCGCCTTACTAGGCCGCCTGAAGGATGTTGCGCCTGAGCTGCGGGTGACGGTTGATCCCGGTGAATATAGTGGATTTGAATTTCAGACAGGAATCGGTTTTTCGCTGTTTGTCCAGGGGGTGCGGGGTGAACTTGGACGCGGCGGGCGTTATCTGGTGTCCGGCGGGTCAAATAAAAGCCAGCAAGAGAAGAGTGAACCGGCAACGGGTTTCTCTCTTTATCTCGACAGTTTAATGCGCGCCCTGCCGGATATGCCGGAAATCAGCTATATTTATTGTCCTTTTTCTATGGATAAGTCAGCGGTGAATGAGGTGCGAAATGAGGGCTATCGCACCCTATGCGGCCTTGAGCCGGAAAAAGATGAAATGGCCGAAGCCCGGCGACTGAACTGCCCATATATCTGGCAGGCCGGAAAAATTATTAAAACATAAGATATTCAAGATTTTGAAAGGGTTATACTGTGGCAAATGTGGTCGTTGTGGGGTCTCAATGGGGCGACGAGGGTAAAGGCAAGATTGTCGATTGGCTGTCCGAACGCGCCGATGTGGTGGTGCGGTTTCAGGGCGGGCATAATGCGGGCCATACCCTTGTCATTGACGGCAAGGTTTATAAGTTAAGCCTGCTGCCGTCCGGCATCGTGCGCGGCGGCAAATATTCTGTGATCGGTAACGGCGTCGTGGTTGATCCCTGGGCGTTGCTGAAAGAAATTGATTTGCTGAAATCTCAGGGGGTGGACGTGACACCCGATAATTTAATGCTGGCGGAAAATTGCGCGCTGATTTTGCCGCTGCATGGCGCCCTGGACGGTATTCGCGAGGATGCGGCCAATGTCTGTACCAAGGGTGGCCCAAAGATCGGTACCACCCGGCGTGGTATTGGTCCGGCATATGAGGATAAAACAGCCCGCCGTGCGCTTCGGGCCTGTGATCTGAAATCAGATCAAGCCATTGAAGGCCGTGTGGATGTGCTGCTGGGCCATCATAATGCCTTGCGGCGCGGCCTTGGGGTTGCGGAAATTGACCGGGATGAAATGATTGCGGAAATAAAGGCAATCGCCCCGAAAATAATCCCTTTTCTTGGGGCGAGCTGGCGCATGCTGGATCAAATGCGCCATGACCGCAAACGAATTCTATTTGAGGGTGCGCAGGGCATTATGCTGGATGTGGATCACGGCACTTATCCTTTTGTGACCTCCTCCAATACCATTGCCTCTCAGGCTGCTGGCGGCAGCGGCACAGGGGCGAGAAATCTTGATTATGTGCTGGGCATCACCAAGGCCTATACCACACGCGTGGGCGAAGGGCCGTTTCCGACCGAGCTTATGGACGATGTTGGTCAGGGATTGGGCGAGCGCGGTCATGAATTTGGCACCGTCACCGGGCGCAGCCGCAGATGCGGTTATTTTGATGCGGTCATGGTCCGGCAAGCCACCAAAATAGGCGGCATTTCGGGCATTGCTCTGACCAAACTTGATGTGCTCGATGGCATGGATGAATTGAAGGTTTGCATCGCTTATGATCTGGACGGCGAACGGCTTGATCATTTCCCGGCTTCGACAGAGGATCAGGCGCGGGTAACGCCGATCTATGAAACATTGGAAGGCTGGCAGGACAGCACATATGGCGCGCGCAGTTGGGTGGATTTACCGGCCACGGCCATCAAATATATCCGCCGGATTGAGGAATTGATTGAAACGCCGGTGGCACTATTATCCACCAGTCCAGAGCGGGAAGACACTATTCTGGTGCATGATCCCTTTGAGGATTAATGACCTTTGAGGCAGACGGAAAAACGGCGCTATTCTAGCGCCGTTTTTTTAGGGTTTCTTTATGGCGTTGGAAAATTAAAGACATTGAATTTATTGCCTTCAGGGTCCCGGAAATAACCGCAATAGAAATTCGGGTCAAAGTCCGGGCGTGGTCCGGGCGGGCCTTCACAAGTGCCGCCCATTTCAAGGGCGAGGGCGTGTATTTTATCGACCACATCATGACTTGGGGCAAACAGGGCCATCATCGTGCCGTTGCCAACAGTTGCCGCATTGCCGTCATAGGGTTTTGTAAGGCAAAAGCTTGTCGTGTCTTCGCCACTGCTCCAGGCAACGAAGCTATCACCTTCCATATTTCTTTTGGCACCAAGTTCGGCCAGTAAAATATCATAAAATTTTGCAGATTTTTCAATATTATTGCTGCCTATCATGACATATCCAAGCATAATCATTCTCCTTTAATTTATTTGTTCTCTTTATGTTCTATAGCATGAAAAAACAGTCGTCAAGAAAAATTAGTCTTTTCCCGTATTTCCGGTTCACAGAATAAATAAAATTGTTTATAAGGGCAGGTAATTGAAATATTCTGCAAGAAAAACTATGAAACAGACCGACATTACATCAGTACCTATGATGATCACAGGCAAATCAGTTGCCTTGTTGCGTTTGTTGCCGCTTGCCCCTCTCCTTCTCCTATCTTTGCTCGGACGACTTAGTCGCCCCTGACGTCTTGAATTTTAACGCCATTTTTTGGCAGACGTTTAGGGGAGAAAGCCATTTCATTCCCTCAAGGGAAATTTCATTTTCACAGTTTAAGAATTTAAGGCATCAGTCAATGACCAGAGATAAAAACAGGGTTATCATTTTTGATACGACATTACGGGACGGGGAACAGTCGCCGGGCTGTTCCATGACGTTAAGCGAGAAATTGCGGGTGGCGCAGGCACTAGAAAATCTGGGGGTTGATGTGATTGAGGCCGGGTTTGCCATTGCTTCCAACGGTGATTTCGAGGCCGTCTCCCAGGTGGCCGCGCTATTGAAAGAAACCACGGTATGTTCACTGGCCCGCGCCTCTCACAAGGATATCGACCGGGCAGCAGAGGCGTTGAAGAAAGCGGTCCGGCCCCGTATCCATACCTTCATTTCCACCAGCCCGCTGCATATGGAATTCAAGCTGCAAATGACCCCGGATGAGGTGGTTGAGCGGATCGTCGATAGTGTTGGTTATGCCCGCAACCTGTGTGATGACGTGGAATGGTCTTGCGAAGACGGCACGCGCACAGAGAAGGATTTCCTGTATCGCACCATCGAGGCCGCCATCAAGGCCGGCGCGACAACCATTAATGTGCCGGACACCGTGGGCTATACCACGCCCGATGAATATCAGGCCATGATGCGGAAAATTATCGAAAATGTACCCAATTCGGATAAGGCGATTTTCTCCACCCATTGTCATAATGATCTGGGGCTGGCGGTGGCCAATTCCATTGCGGCTGTGCGCGGCGGGGCGCGGCAGATTGAATGCACGGTCAATGGCATTGGCGAGCGGGCCGGCAATGCGGCATTGGAAGAAATCGTCATGGCCTTCCGCACGCGGCCGGATGCCATGCCGTTCCACACAGGGATCATCACCGAAAATATCATCAAAACCTCAAAGCTGGTCGCTGCGGTTACCGGGCTTGATGTTCAGCATAACAAGGCGATTGTCGGGGCCAATGCCTTCGCCCATGAAAGCGGCATTCATCAGGACGGTATGCTGAAAAATGCCGGAACATATGAGATCATGACCCCGGAATCCGTTGGGCTAAAGACGTCTGAACTGGTGATGGGCAAACATTCCGGCCGCCATGCCTTTCGGGAAAAGCTTAAAGACCTGGGCTATGAATTGGGTGACAATGAATTTCTCAGCGCCTTCACCCGCTTTAAGGATCTGGCCGATGTGAAAAAGACCCTTTATGATGATGACATCATAGCTATCGTGGATGAAGATATGCGCGATAATGATCATATGCAGTTATTGACCTGGTCCTTCGTCTGTGATAGCTGGCAGCCGAGCAGCGCGACCTTTGAATTGGACGTGGAGGGTGAAAAGGTTACTGTATCCAGTGAGGGTAATGGCCCGGTTGATGCGTCTTTTAAAGCCCTGCGCAATTTGATGGGCGGCGCGCCTCATCTGGAGCTTTATCAGGTTCATGCGGTCACGCGCGGCACGGATGCGCAGGCAGAAGTCACGGTCAGGCTGGAAGAGGACGGCAAGACGGTCAATGGTCACGGCGCGCATGTGGATACCTTGGTCGCCTCTGCCAAGGCCTATGTCAATGCCTTGAATAAGCTCAAGATAAAACGTGAAAAAACCATGCCGGAAACACTTTCGGATTAAATATGACGGTTTGATTAAATCGCATATTGTTCAAGATTAGAACTGTAAAGAATCCTGACAAACTGTCAGGATTCTTTACAGTTTAGGGTTTTTTTTATCATATTTTTGGCAAAAACTTATATTTTCTGCCATTGGTATAATTTTTGCATGATTATTTAGGATGTATAAGAGTAGCTAGTGTATTTTAGCGTAATAATAACGAAATCACGAAATAGGGAAAGCAAGAGAATGTTAAAAAGAATGATATTTATTAAAATGGTCATATTGGCCATGATGGGACTGGGAATTTCTTCTGCCCATGCGGTATATGTCGTTGGCGGACCGACGGCTGGTCTTCAAACTGCAAATGGATCTTACGCATGGGACGGCGGCAGCCACTTAATCGCGTTCCGGGATGCGTTGGAAGATCCCGCTAACTTTGGCCCGGCCGGTACGGTTAACGAAACTATTGATACGGTTAATGTGGATTTGTCGGTTCCGAATAGTCTGGACGGCCTTGACGGGTTTATTTCGCCGTGGTGGGCGGTTTCGGAATCCGCAGCTTACGAACAACAGGTTGTTGATTTTTTCCTGGCTGGCGGCGATTTGTGGCTGTTGCAGGATAGTGCAGGCCGTGACGGCATTGGCGCACTTTTGGGCGTTCCGACAGTTGGCCAAACTGCCATCACACCCGTGTCTGGCGGCGCTCCCTTATTTGACGGCCCTTTTGGTGTTGCCGGTAACGTGACGCAAGGCGGCGGTGAAGAAGGATTTCTGAGTACGGTGGATGTTGCAAATATGTTTGGAACCGTTGCGGCCACCAATACCGAAGATCAGGTTATTGCCGCTATTTGGGCGCCGGGTCAATATGCGGCTGGTGCCGGCTCTTTGATCATTGTTGCGGATATCGACATGTTCACAACACAAGCCACGTTCAATCCATTGGATGACAATGGTATATTCACCTTGAATGCCTTTGCATTTTTAGCGACATCAACGGATGTTTCTGAACCAGCGCCTTTTGCTATATTGGGCCTAGGCTTGATTGGTCTGGCATTATACCGCAGACGCCGGAGCTAATCTGTTTTCACAGGTTAGTCATGAAATGTTAAATGGCCCTGATATTTTTCAGGGCCATTTTTTTATGGCCCTTCGCCGGTCTCTTTATGCTGCCAACGGATGGATTTATGGTCAAAGTCTGTCTCCAGTGTGGGTTTAATCACGGAAAAATAGGGCGACAGGTCAAAGTCCCTTGGGGTGAACAGACTATGGTGGCGGATGTGAAATATTTCTTTTTCGACATATTTACTGGCACTTGTTGCCACACATTCCTTGGTGATTTCCGGTAAAATGGGATAATTGACCGATTGAAAAGCCTGAGCGATGAGGGTGGAACATATGGCTTGTGTTGGATCGCCGCTGCCCATGGCGAGCATCCGCCGGCGCATGAAGATCGGCACGGGTGGATAGGGAAACAGATAGCGGCCGAGATCAATAATATTCTTCATGTCATATTGATGGCCAATACGCTCAACGGCATAGCTGATGACGCGCTTTTTTTCCGCCGGACTTAAACTGCCCGGACGGCAGATTCGGGTATTGAGATATTTATATTTGCTTAAGGCAACCGCCTTGACCCCGCCGTCCGCTTCGGCTTCAATCAGGTTATGTGTCTCGCCGCTTGCCGATATGGCGGCATTATTGCCAATATAGAGCGCGGCATGGGACCATGTGGATTGGGTCAGGAATTTAATGATGCTGCTGATCCGTTGGTTGCCTTCCACCAGAAGAACATCTCCGGGTTTCAGGTAACGTTCTAGAATTTCCGGGCTTGTAACGGAAAAGGTTTCATATTTCCATGCGGGTTTGTGTAAATATCGGATGATATAGCCCGATATTTTTTCGCGTAGCCATGTGAACATGATGCGTCCTTATTTTTCGCTTTACGATAAATATAACGGAAAAAACTTTAAATACCTCAGTTTCTCGACAAAAAAATTGCTTTCCCAATAGTATATTAATACAAACACTATATAAACGGCGAGAATCAGGGTTAATGGCCCATGACTTATCATGTTAAGAATTAAGATATAGGCGATCATATATGTTAGAAAAGCTTTTGGGAATGTTCTCATCCGACATGGCTATTGATTTGGGCACAGCCAATACCCTTGTTTTTGTCAAAGGACGGGGGATTGTTCTGAATGAGCCGTCCGTGGTGGCGATCAAGAATAAGGCCGGGGTCAAGTCCGTCATCGCGGTTGGGGAGGCGGCGAAAATGATGTTGGGCCGTACGCCCGGTGATATCGAAGCCATTCGGCCTTTGCGGGACGGCGTGATCGCCGATTTTGAAGTGGCCGAAGCCATGATCAAAGATTTTATCCGCAAAGTCCATAACCGTAGCATGTTTGCTAGCCCGCATATTGTGATTTGCGTGCCGTCAGGTTCAACGCCGGTGGAGCGTAAAGCCATTCGGGACAGTGCGCTGGAGGCGGGCGCGCGCCGCGTCTCCCTCATTGAAGAACCGATGGCGGCGGCAATCGGGGCCGGACTGCCGGTGACCGAACCGACAGGTTCCATGATCGTAGATATCGGCGGTGGCACCAGTGAGGTGGCGGTTCTGTCCCTTGGCGGGATTGTTTATGCAGCGTCCGTTCGGGTTGGCGGCGATAAAATGGATGAAGCGATTATTTCCTATATCCGCCGTAACCATAATCTTCTGATCGGCGAGGCCAGTGCGGAAAGAATCAAGAAGGAAATCGGCACCGCCGCATCGCCCGAGGACGGTGTCGGCCAGACGATGGAAATCAAGGGCCGTGACCTGATGAACGGGGTACCCAAGGTGGTGCTCATTGACCAGCTTCAAATTTCAGAAGCCATGGCCGAACCGGTCAGTGCCATTGTCGAAGGGGTGAAAACCGGTCTTGAACGGACGCCGCCGGAGCTGGCATCCGATATTGTGGAAAAGGGTATTGTCCTGACCGGGGGCGGAGCGTTGCTGCGGGACCTGGATAAGGTGATCCGTAAAGCAACGGGATTGTCGGTGATTATCGCCGATGAGCCTCTGACCTGTGTTGCGCTTGGCACCGGGCGGGCCTTGGAAGATGAAATCCTGCAACATGTGCTGCTTGATTCATATTAAGGCGTTATGATTGGGCATCACCATAAACGAGGATCATGATGAAGGCGTTAAAGCATAGGTTTTCTTCCGGCTTCTTCATTATTCTGGCCCTTGCTTTGCTTATATTTGGCAGCAACAACACCCCATTGGTTCAGGGCGCCCGCGCCCATATTTCTGATTTTTTCGTCCCGATATTGGATGTGATGTCACGCCCTGTGCAGGCCTTGGATGATTTTGTTGGCTGGACTCAGCAGTTGGCCATTGTCTTTTCGGAGAATCAACGCCTGAAAGAAGAAAATGACCATTTGAAGCAGGCTCAAATTCAGGCTTCTCAACTGGCGATAGACAATCAACGGCTGAAAAAATTGTTGAATGTTGGCGAGGGTCAAGTGAATATTGTGGCTGCCGCAAGGGTGGTATCCGATAGCGAAAGCCCGTTCTTTAAGAGCGTATTGATTAACCGGGGCCGCCGCGATGGCATTGAAAAAGGACAGGCCGTCATCAACGAAGACGGCATCGTTGGCCGGATCATCACGGGCGGGCAGACATCGTCACGGGTATTGCTCGCGACAGACATCAATAGCCGGATACCGATAAAATTGGCCTCCAGCGGCATAAATATGATTCTTGAAGGGGATAATTCATCCTATCCGAAGCTTGGTTTCCTGCCGATTGGTGAAGAGATCGCCCTTGGAGACCTGATCCTCACCTCAGGCTACGGCATGGTTTTTCCGCCTGACTTGCCGGTGGGACAGGTGGTGGCCATAACCGAAGATGGCATCAGGATTAAATTATCCGCCAAATTGTATAATTTGAACTATGTCAGTATTGTTGCTTATGAGATTATTCACCGTCCTGATCCAAAGAAAGCAGAGTGATGAAAGGCCCGGAAAGAAAATCGGAAAGAGGGTTCAGGGCCGCGTTGCCCTTTATCAGCACGTTGCTGTTGATTCTTCTGATGCAACTGCCCTACAGGCTCTCCTTTCTTGATGACCTGTTGCCTTTTTTGCCCTTGGCTGCGGTCTATTACTGGTGTATTTTTAAGCCTAACCTGATGCCGGTCTGGGCCGTGTTCCTGCTGGGACTGCTTGAGGATATATTAAGCGGTGGGCCGCTCGGAATGATGGCTTTATTGTTGCTTCTGGTGCGGATATTCGTCCTCCAGCAGGGCCGGAGATTCCTCGAACGGGAATTTTTATTTAGCTGGCTGGTATTTCTGGTTGTCGCGCTGATATTTGGCCTGGCCACTTGGGCGATTTCCTCCGTTTATATCAGGGAAACACAGAATTTCTGGAATGTTCTGGGCCAAAGCATGTTGACGGTCGCCATCTTTCCAGGGGTTGTCTGGCTGCTGCGCTGGCTGCGCCAACTGTTGATCGCGGACAAGGGGTGATGAGATGGTAACCGCATCCGATGATCAAAAATATAAACTCTTCACCCGGCGGGCGGGCCTGATTTCCGGGGGCATGTTGATTTTAACATCCGGCCTGCTTGGCCGTCTGTATTATTTACAGGTTATCGGCCAGAATCAATATAAGCTCCTTGCCGATAAAAACCGTATCAGCTTGCGGCTTCTGGCGCCAGAAAGGGGTAAAATATTGGATCGTAATGGCCATGATCTGGCCATTAACCGGACAGATTACCGGGTGAACATCATCCCGGAAGAGGCCGATAATGTCGAGGAAACGCTGGAGGCATTGAAGGCGATCCTGCCCATATCAGAACGGCAGAGAAGACGCATTCTGAAAGCCGTTAAACGGCAAAGGGCTTTTCTGCCCGTGACCGTTGCCGAAAACCTGGATTGGGCGACATTCGCCCGGGTGAATATTAATATCCCTGATCTGCCGGGCATTCAGCCGGATATGGGCATCACGCGCTATTATCCTGAAAAAGATCTGCTGGCGCATATTGTGGGTTACGTCAGTTCGGTTAATGAACAGGAAATCGGTGAAGACCCCCTGCTTGAACTGCCCGGCTTTAAAATTGGCAAGAATGGTATGGAACGTATTCTCGATCAAAGATTGCGCGGCAAGGCCGGCAACAGTAGGGTTGAGGTAAATGTCATGGGCCGCATGATCCGGGAATTATCCAGAAATGACAGTGTCTCCGGTGATACATTAAATCTGACCATTGACCGTGATATTCAAAAATTCACCGCTGACCGGGTGCGTGATGAAAGTGCGGCAGTAGTGGTGATGGATGTTCATAGCGGTGAAATATTGTCCCTGACATCCACACCGGCTTTTGATCCCAATGATTTTAATCTCGGGATCAGCCAGAAGAAATATGATGCCCTGCTCAATGATGCCCGCAAACCCTTGACCAATAAAGCGGTGCAGGGCGAATATCCGCCGGGCTCGACGTTTAAGATGATCGTGGCCCTGGCGGCATTGGAAGCCGGCGTCATTGATGATCAGGAAAAGATATTCTGTAACAGCAGATATGAAATCGGCAATACGACCAAACATTGCTGGAAGCGCGAGGGTCATGGTCATGTGGCCATGGTCGAGGCTATTGCCGCTTCCTGTGATGTGTATTTTTACGAGATAGCTGGCCGGGTCGGTATCGATAAAATTCATGACATGGCGGCGCGTTTTGGTCTTGGCCGGAAATTCGGCATTGATATTCCAGGGGAAAGAAATGGCCTGAACCCGTCTAAGGGATGGAAGTTGGCCAACCGCGGGGCCAGATGGCAGGGCGGCGACACGGCCAATGTCGGCATAGGGCAGGGGGATGTTCTGGTGACCCCGCTTCAGCTTTGTGTGATGACGTCCCGTCTGGTGAATGGCGGCCGGGCCGTTACCCCTAAAATATTATTTCCGGAAAAGGGAAGCAGCCTAGAGCTGCCGGAAAAAATATCTTATCAGCAGAAAAATATGGATATCATCCTGCAAGGTATGGCGGCTGTGGTCAACCGCCCTTTTGGGGTTGCCTATGCCTTGCGCGAGACAGAAAAAGGTCTCTCTTTCGGCGGCAAAACCGGATCGGCTCAGGTGCGGCGTATTACGAAAAGCGAGCGGGACGTCAGGGTTCGCAAGAACGAAGAAAAACCCTGGATAGAGCGGGATCATGCGCTTTTTGTCGGTTATGGTCCCCTTGAGAATCCGCGTTATGCGGTGAGTGTGATTGTCGAACATGGCGGCGGCGGTGCAACAAAAGCGGCACCAATTGCCAAGGACGTATTGGGGTATATTTTTGCTAAAGAGCAGGAAACCCCCAGCAAAAAAATATTGGCCTCTGCCGGTAAAATGCACGGCTCACATGGGGAGGATATCTGATGGCAGCACGCCTGCAAGGCCGGCGATACTCAAAATCCCTGCTGCAAAAACTCTCGGAATTGAATTTGCTGATTGTGGTGGTGGTGATCATGATCGCGGTGGTTGGATTTGCCTTGCTTTATTCTGTGGCGGGCGGGGCGGCTGATCCTTGGGCCAAAAAGCAGGTGATCCGTTTTGTGATTGGCATGTTTGGCATGGTGGTGATTGCGGTGATTGACATTCGGGTCTGGATGTTTCTGGCTTACCCATTTTATTTTTTATCGCTGATGTTACTGGTCATTGTCAGCGTTATGGGCCAGACGGGCATGGGGGCAACCCGCTGGATCAATTTGGGTTTTATGAATCTTCAGCCCTCTGAGCTGATGAAAATTGCGCTTATATTGGCGCTGGCGCGCTATTATCATTGTCTGACAAAGGATGAAGCAGGGCAATATGGCCGATTAATCCCGCCGCTATTAATGATTGCGGCCCCGGTGATTTTGGTGTTGATGCAGCCGGATTTGGGCACGTCACTATTGATTATTGCTGGCGGCGTTGCGATTTTATTTTGCGGCGGGGTCAGGTTATGGATTTTTATCGTGGGATTGATGGCCATGATCCCGGCGGCATTTTTTGCGTGGAATTTTATGAAACCTTATCAACAGAGCCGGGTTCTGACCTTCTTAAATCCCGAAAGAGATCCTTTGGGCGCGGGTTATCATAGCATTCAGGCTAAAATTGCTGTGGGCTCCGGCGGCGTTCATGGCAAAGGCTTCATTCAGGGCAGTCAGAGCCAGTTGAATTTTCTGCCGGAAAAACATACGGATTTTATCTTCACGGTTCTGGCGGAGGAATTTGGTCTGATGGGCGGCGTTGGTCTTTTGGGTTTATATATTATCCTGCTGGCCTATGCGTTGATTATCTGCATGGGCGTTAGAAGCCAGTTTGGCCGTTTGTTATCCTTTGGCATGGCGGTGACATTCTTCCTCTATATGTTCATAAATGTTGCCATGAATCTGGGCATGGTTCCCGTTGTCGGGGTACCATTGCCATTGGTATCTTACGGTGGATCTGCCATGCTGACCCTGCTGGTTGGGATTGGTTTTGTCCTATGTGCCGCAATCCACCGGGACACAACAATTTCCCGCGGCGGGGCTTTTGCCTGACAGTAATAATACGAAAAACTGGTTATAATCAATATAGACTAGTCTGTATGGAGGATAGCCTTAAGGGGTCTATTTTGCTATAATCAATCATTAAAGGCGTCGACTCGGGGGAGCCGTAAAATCATCCAGGTTTTGCTGATATAATTAGAGACTCAGAATGAGTTTTCAGCCCGGAAAAAGGGCATGGAGAGAGAAAAATGCGAATTCAAATTGAACGCGCCCATGTGCATAGGCAGTTTTTCAAAGCCGTAATATTTGGTATCATCACTTGTGGCCTCTTTTTATTTCTGGTCGGATGAAGACCTGAGTTCACCATGGCGATAACAGCTGGTGACATGGTCGTTGACCATGCCGACGGCCTGCATGAAGGCATAACATATTGTTGGGCCGCAAAATTTAAACTCTTTCTTTTTTAAGGCTTTGCTCATGGCTTCTGATTCTGCTGTGACGGCGGGAACTTGAGCCATATTCTGCCAATTGTTGTGCAGGGTTGCGCCCTTGGTGAAATGCCAGAGAAATTCAGAAAACCCCCCTTCATGTTCTTGCTCCATATCAAGAAAAATTTGGGCGTTTTTTATGGTCGACAGAATTTTCTGGCGATTGCGGATGATGCCGCTATCCTGCATCAGCCGGGCGATGTCATCATCGTCATAACAGGCGATGATAGTGGGGTCGAAATTGTCGAATGCTTGCAGGAACCCCTCACGCTTGCGCAGAATGGTGATCCAGGACAGGCCGGCCTGAAATCCGTCAAGAATGAGTTTTTCAAACAGATCGCGGGAATCGTAAAGCGGCACACCCCATTCCACATCATGATAGG
>Ga0316204_10006508_pt1 | contig 17921 bp, 17 predicted proteins | sample 6monrhotite_MG_2_FD_205661 | JGI IMG/M metagenome (GOLD analysis project Ga0316204, IMG submission 205661) | Microbial mat bacterial communities from mineral coupon in-situ incubated in ocean water Damariscotta River, Maine, United States -... | ecosystem: Environmental > Aquatic > Marine >... | reverse complement strand
GTTTTTCTTGCGTCGCCCGTCAACCGGCACAATCGAAAGCGTCTGCATCACGTCGTACAACGCATAAAGCGACGTGCGGTTGCCCGGTTGGCTAATTAGGTGAACACCCACATCACTTTGGGAAGGTGACGTGTAGTGCGCAAATGGCGCTGTGTATCCGTCGAACGAAACGACGGTGGTTGGCATGTCGATTGCAATACCTGCGGCGCGGTCTTCAACCCGTTGCATCCCCAGATTTGTGAGAACGGCGTAATAATTTTCAACCAACACGGCACGTTGCTGCGTGGTCAGAATGCCTGTGGCTTTGAAATTGTTCGCCTCTTGCCAGCGGGTCATCGATGCGCGGGTGCCGCGACCGTAAAGCCCGTCGACGGCACTTTCGTAAAAGCCTGCGTCTTTCAGGGCGGATTGAAGAAGCATCTTATCGCTTTTTGACAGCAAACGTTCACTGGCGCGGGCTTGGGCTACGGTTTCATCCGATGGCCGCACAAGAGGCGTGCCGTTTTCATCCGTAAGCACAAGCGTGTCAGGTTTCGTGGCTTTGGGCAGGTCCTGTACAATGGGATCGTCCGAGGGCGGGTAAAACTGGCGGCCGAATTGATTTGTCGTTGCGATAAAGCTGTCTGACGGGATCAGCCCTGTCTGGCTGAACTGGGTCAGCAAGTATCCGCTTTCAAGCTCAGAAAACGGCCCGACGACCACGCCGAACTCATTGTTCTGCAATTCAAAGCCTGCAATTGCCGGTAGGAACGTCTTGTAGGCAAGGATACGTTCAAGCGCTTGGTCCTCAGTCTCAAGGCTTTCCACTTGAATCCACATGCTTTTCACAGATTGCGCGCTCGCTGGCGTGATACCGATGAAAACCAATACCGTCGCGAGGATGACGTTTCGAAGCATGTGAGTTCCTACCCAAATTGAAATCTATTAACGTGCCTATGAAAAACACCTTGGCGATAAGGTCAATATTCCACGTACCTGCAATTGACCCTTGTTGCTGCCTTGCATAGGAAGGCGTCGCATTCATACCGAAGGGCAAGCGATATGGCGGACGCAATGGCAAAACCACGTAGCTTTCAGGAAATCATCCTGCGACTCCAGAATTATTGGGCTGAAAAGGGCTGCGCGATCCTTCAACCCTATGACATGGAGGTCGGTGCCGGGACGTTTCATCCCGCAACAACCCTCCGCTCGCTTGGGTCAAAATCTTGGGCAGCGGCCTATGTGCAGCCGTCGCGTCGTCCGACGGACGGACGGTATGGTGAAAACCCAAACCGTTTGCAGCACTATTATCAATATCAAGTGTTGATCAAACCAAGCCCACCCGATCTTCAAGCGCTGTACCTTGGATCGCTGGCGGCGATTGGCATCGACATGCAGCTTCACGACATTCGCTTCGTCGAGGATGATTGGGAAAGCCCGACGCTTGGCGCGTGGGGGCTTGGCTGGGAAGTCTGGTGCGACGGGATGGAGGTCAGCCAGTTCACTTATTTCCAACAGGTCGGCGGCCACGATTGCCACCCAGTATCGGGCGAATTGACCTACGGGCTTGAGCGATTGGCGATGTATGTGCTTGGCGTCGATCACGTGATGGAGATGCCTTACAATGATCCTCAAACGCCAATCCCGCTAAGCTACGGAGACGTCTTTCGTCAGACCGAGCAGGAATATTCGCGCTGGAATTTCGACGTGGCCAATACGGACGTGTTGCTCAAGCAGTTTGAAGAAGCCGAGGCCGAGTGCGGAAAAATCCTGTCTCTGGATCACGTCGATCCCAAGACGGGCAAGCATATCATCATGGTGCATCCCGCCTATGACCAATGCATCAAAGCCAGCCACCTGTTCAACCTTCTTGACGCGCGCGGTGTGATTTCGGTGACGGAACGCCAAGCCTACATTGGGCGGGTTCGCGCCCTGGCCAAAAAATGCGCCGACGCGTTTGTTTTGACCGAGGCCGGTGGCGCCAAGCCAGAAACGGTCTCGACATGATCGGAAAACTAATTGCAGGATTTATCGTCGTGAGTGCTATCGTCGCCGCAGCCGCCATGTATTACCTTCAGGTTTATGCCTTCTATGACGAGGTCAACGCCCCGCAAGACGGGATGGTAATGACAACATACGGCGGATCTGAGCAGAGGATCATCGCCAAGAATTTCCAAGGCATTGACGCGGACAGCTCGCCTATCCGGTATCGGGCTTGTTTTACCACGCCCCATAGTCTCGCGATGCTAAGCGAGACGTTTGAACTTTACAGCTCGGCTGAACCTTTGACCGCGCCCAGTTGGTTTGACTGTTTTAATGCCGAAGGGATTGCCAACGATCTAAACTCTGGTCAGGCGCTTGCGTTTTTGGGCGTCAAGAATATTGCATTCGGTGTTGATCGCATTGTCGTCGTCGCCAGCGACGGTCGCGCTTATGCGTGGAACCAACTGAACAATTGCGGTCAACGGGCCTATGACGGTACTGCCGTTGGCGAAGAGTGCCCAGCCCGCACAATAGGAGCCGAGTAAATGCCAGATCTACTGATCGAACTCTTTTCCGAAGAAATTCCAGCGCGCATGCAAGCCAAAGCCGCTGATGATCTTAAAAAACTGATCACTGACGGCCTCGTTGACGCCGGTTTGACCTATGCAGCCGCACAAGCGTTTTCGACCCCGCGTCGTTTGGCACTGGCAATTGATGGCTTGTCGGGCCAATCGCCAACCGTGCGCGAAGAACGCAAAGGTCCACGGACCGATGCGCCAGAAAAAGCGATTGAAGGCTTTCTGCGCGGGGCAGGGGTGTCGCGCGACGATCTCGAAATTCGCGACGACAAAAAGGGTCAGGTCTATTTCGCCAAAATCGAAAAACCGGGCCGTGCAGCCGCTGTGATTATTGCGGAAATGCTTGAAAAAACCATCCGCAATTTTCCTTGGGCAAAGTCTATGCGATGGGGAACTGGGTCTCTGCGGTGGGTACGCCCGTTGCATTCGATCATTTGCGTTCTCAGCGATGAGGCGGGCAGCGAAATTGTTCCCGTGACGATTGACGGCATCGTCGCCAGCGACATCACCCTAGGTCACCGTTTCATGGGGCCAGAAGCGTTTCGCGTCGTTGGATTTGACGACTATGAAGCCAAGCTTAAACGCTCAAAAGTCGTTCTGAACGCTGAAGAACGCGCTGAAACGATCTGGCACGACGCCACCAACATGGCCTTTGCAGCCGGTCTCGAAGTTGTCGACGACAAAGGCCTGTTGAAAGAGGTCGCAGGTCTCGTTGAATGGCCAATGGTCCTAATGGGCACGATCAACGAGGAGTTTTTGGAATTGCCGCCTGAGGTTCTTCAAACCTCGATGAAGGAACATCAAAAGTTCTTTTCAGTGCGCAACCCAAAAACGGGTCGCATTGAGCGGTTCATCACCGTGGCCAACCGTGAAACCGCAGACAATGGGGCGACCATTCTAGCCGGCAACCAAAAGGTGCTTTCCGCCCGTTTGGCCGACGCCAAATTCTTTTGGGAAAACGACCTGCGCATCGCAAAATCCGAGCGGATGCAGCCTTGGATCGCCAGTTTGGCGAATGTGACGTTCCACAACAAATTGGGCAGTCAACGCCAGCGGATCGAACGGATGTCGGCTTTGACCCGTAAGTTGGCGGCTGTCACCGACGTTGATGCCGATCTGGCAGGGCAGGCGGCGGACATCGCCAAGGCTGATCTTAGTTCAGAAATGATTTACGAATTTCCAGAACTGCAAGGCCTGATGGGGCGCTATTACGCTAAAGCCGCCGGTTTCCCCGACGAAGCCGCAGCGGCGTGTGAAGAACACTATCAACCGCTTGGCCCATCCGATGACGTCCCAATGCAAAAGGTGTCGGCAACGGTCGCTTTGGCGGACAAGCTTGATACCCTTACGGGATTCTGGGCGATTGGGGAAAAACCAACCGGATCAAAAGACCCGTTTGCCCTTCGTCGCGCGGCTTTGGGTGTGATCCGTATCATCTTGGCACATGATCTTAGAATGAGCCTCGATCATTTCATTGACAGCCAGCTTCTCGTCCACGAAATCGCGACCCGTCGGTCTAGTGGGGATGCCCGTGATCTTAGTGCGCTCGAAAACACGCTTGAGGAAATTGCGGATCATGGTGTTTTTGGGGCCGCATTCCGCTTGGTTCTGGAAAAGCTGGATGGCCATGACAACGCGCCGGACGTGGCCGAGGGGTCCGTTCTGCGAACTGTTGGCGATCAATTGCCAGATACGTCGACTGATCTTCTTGCGTTTTTCCACGACCGCTTAAAGGTCTTCCTGCGCGATCAGGGCGTTCGCCATGATGTTATCGACGCCTGTCTTGCCATGCCGGGGTATGACGATCTTGCGTTGTTGGTGCGCCGCGCCACAGCCCTTTCGGAAACTTTGCGTACTGACGACGGTGAAAACCTGATCCAAACCTTCCGTCGCGCCAACAATATTTTGACGCAAGCCGAAGAAAAAGACGGCGTTGAATATTCCTATGGGGCCGACGTTAAGTTTTCCGAAACTGACGAAGAACGCGCCTTGTTTGTTGCCCTTGACGCAGCAGAAAAAGCTATCGAACCGGCAATGGAGTCCGAAGATTTTTCAAGCGCTATGGCCAGCATGGCCAACTTACGCGCCCCGGCGGATGCCTTTTTCGAAGCGGTGCAGATCAATTCCGACAATCCCGTTATCCGGCGCAATCGGTTGAACCTTCTCAGCCGCATTCGTCAGATTTGTCTGTCCGTTGCTGATTTGACGAAAATCGAAGGCTAAATCTTAAACAGATTTCTTGTCATGTGCGCGGATGGTCGTATGCTGCGCACATGACAAAAAATGCCGCACCGCAGAAACTAGGCGAACGTATCGCCCTTGTGACCCCAAACGCTGAAATTTCCGCGTCAAATCATGGCGGTCGCGCGAAATGTTTGCAGCGATTGGTACGGCTGGATTTGCCGGTCCCCACCACCGTTGCGCTGTCTTTTGAATGCGTCGCACAGATTGCGACGGGTGATCCTGTCGACGTGGCGACCCTGCTTGAACCGTTTGGCGACGATCCGCTTCTTTGTGTGCGCCCAAGCTCGGAAGATCCCGATTGGGGCGGTCCCGGCGCGATTTTGAACATCGGTATGAACGATGCAACCTATGTCACTTTGTGTGATCGTATCGGGAAAGAGGCTGCAACCCGTCTCTACCTGCGATTTGTGCAAAGCTATGCGATACACGTCGCGCGTCTTGATCCCGATATGTTCGACAATATCGCGCCCGACGAAAGCTCTCAGTCGCTGTCTGACGCTTTGCGCGCCTATGAAGATGAGACCGACGACGCGTTTCCACAGGATACGGGCCGTCAATTGCAAGAAGTTCTGCGGTCTATGGCGCGTGCTTGGAATGGCACGACGGCCAGATTGTTGCGCCAAGCAAAGGGCGCCCCCGCCGATGCGGGGCTTGGGCTTGTGGTTCAGCGCCTGGCGCTTGGCGTCGGAAACGGCGAAAGCGGGTCGGGCGTTGTTCAGCTTGTGAATGGCAAAACCGGCGAGGTTCAATTGACCGGCCGGTATCAAGGCCAAAGCCAGGGACGCGAGGCTTTAATGGCAGGCGCCAAGGCGCTCTTTATGGCGAAAGACACCCGTGGACCGTCGCTTGAAGACACAGTGCCCGAAGCGTTCAATCAAATTTTGAACTACGCGCAGATCATGCGCCGAAAGCTGCGCGAAGAAATGCAGGTCGAATTTACGATCGAAAACGGCGACGTCCATATACTCGACGGGGTCCGTGTTAGCCGGTCGGCGCGCGCCGCTGTGCAGATCGCTGTATCGCTTGCGCGTGACGGCATAATTGCCCGCGAAGAAGCGCTTATGCGCATCGAACCGCGCGCCTTGAACGAGCTTTTGCATCGCCAAGTCGACCCGGATGCGTCTCGGGATCGGATCGGAACCGGCATCGCCGCTAGTCCGGGCGCTGCGACGGGTAAGATCGTCTTTTCCGCCGCCGAAGCACAGGCAATGGTCGCGCGCGGTGAAGACTGCGTTCTGGTTCGACGGGAAACCAGCCCTGAAGACATTCGCGGCATGCACGCCGCAAGCGCGGTTTTGACACAACGCGGCGGCATGACCAGCCACGCAGCCGTCATTGGGCGTGGTCTCGGTTTGCCCTGCGTCGTCGGTGTCCCCGATCTACGATTCCAAATCCGCAAAAAGAAACTGACGACGCCTGATGGGCGCGAATTTCTGGAGGGCGACATCATCACCATCGACGGGTCCAACGGTGAAGTCTTGGTCGGTAAACCCGCGATGCTTGAGGCGACACAAGACGATGCCTTCCGCGATTTGATGGAGTGGGCAGACGCAGTGCGCGACATCGGCGTTCGCGCGAATGCGGACACACCAGCCGACGCGCAAACCGCCCGAAATTTCGCTGCTCAGGGCATCGGGCTGTGCCGCACGGAACACATGTTCTTTGAGGCCGACCGATTGACCGTGATGCGCGAGATGATTTTTGCCGACTCGCCCGAAGATCGCGCTTCGGCGCTTGAACAATTACTACCGATGCAACGTGCTGATTTTATAGAACTTTTCCATATTATGCAGGGTCAACCTGTGTGCATACGCCTGTTTGACCCACCCTTGCATGAATTCCTGCCGTCGGATCGGTCTGGCTTGCATCTGCTTGCGGAAGCCTTAGACAAACCTTTGTCCGAAGTCACGCGTCGCGTCGAATTGCTAGAGGAATACAACCCCATGCTTGGTATGCGTGGGGTCCGTCTTGGGATCACCGTGCCAGAAATTTATGACATGCAAGCCCGTGCGATATTTGAAGCCACGATTGTGGCCAGTCGCAAGGGCGCGCCAGTCGTACCGGAAATTATGATTCCGCTTGTCAGCGCAAAGCGGGAAGTTGAGCTTGTGAAAACCCGTATTGACGCCGTAGCTTCTGCCGTCAAATCGGAACGGGGCGAAGATTTTGACTTCCGGTTTGGGGTCATGGTTGAAACGCCTCGTGCGGCCCTTTGCGCGCATGAGATCGCCCAAAACGCTGATTTCCTGTCGTTTGGCACCAATGATTTAACCCAAATGACATATGGTCTGTCGCGCGATGATGCGGGTCGGTTTATGTCAAGTTATGTAAGCCAAGGGGTCTTTCCGGAAGATCCGTTTCACACCCTCGATGTGCAGGGCGTTGGCGAATTACTTGAGATCGGGGCCAAGCGTGGGCGCGATACCAAGCCCGAAATAACCCTGTCAATTTGCGGTGAACATGGCGGTAATCCTGAATCGATTGCCTTTTGTCGCGCGGCTGGATTTGACTACGTTAGCTGTTCGCCGTTTCGCGTTCCCGTTGCCAGACTGGCAGCTGCACAACTAGCTGTTCAGGAAAAAACCGGCTTTCAGATCGGGTAGCCAAGTGCCACACGCAAGGCGGCCTTGCGCTCAGGGGGCTAGACGCAGACCCCTTTAATCGCATAAGACCCCGCTTGATTGCAGAAAACGAGTCTGCATAAGAAGGGTTTTCAGGGCAATGACTTCATTCGGGCGACTATGCGCAGTGCTTTTTGCAGGCCTCTGGGCAAGCATTGCCAGCGGCAACAACGTTGAGGACCACTTGCGGTCTTTGCTGTCTGCCAACGATCTAGCCATTGAAAGCGCATCGGCTTTATCTGTGCGTCGCTTGGCAAACGGACATCAGCCAGCCGAAGGCGAAGGTATTTACTCCAACGCCTATATCGCCTCGGTGCCAGCGCAAGAGGGTGGCAAGCAATGGCGGTGCATGGCCGAAGCTCTCTATTTTGAAGCGCGTAGCGAACCGGTTATCGGGCAATTCGCGGTCGCTGAAGTTATTTTGAACCGCGTCGATAGCCCGCGGTTCCCAAATTCGATCTGCGGAGTCGTTCTCCAAGGCTCTGGCAACGGTCGGTACAGGTGTCAGTTTTCGTATTCCTGCGACGGAAAGCTGGAAATCATCAACGAGAAAAAAGCTTGGGCTAAGGTCGGCAAAGTCGCCCGTCTTGCCATAGCCATGGATCGACGTCCGCTGACCCATGAAGCAACGTTTTATCACACGAACTACGTCAGCCCGTCATGGTCCAAGAAGTTCCCGCGCACGGTGACGATCGGTGTGCACCATTTCTACAAAGAACCTGATCTTATTTCCAGCCGTTAAAGGCCAAGATATTCTGGCCGCAAGGGTGTCATAGTGCTATTGGCGGTCAAATTCTGATCAACGGACGACGCTATGACATCAGACATCCAACACGCTTTCGCCCATCCAGAGCTGCGTTCAATAGAAACGGCTGCGGATTTGTTTCTAGACCGCATCAGCGTTCGCGATCACGTTGTGAATGTTGAGATCGGCGCGTTTCAGGTCGAACGCGGAATGACGCAGCGGATAAGTTTTGACATTGTTGTTGAGGTGCGGCCGTCGTCCGGTGCTGCAACTGATGATGTGGATGACATCCTTTCTTATGATCGTGTGACTGAGGCAATTACTGCAGAACTGGCACATGAACGCCTTAGCCTGTTGGAAACCCTTGCAGAAAGGGTTGCGGCACGAATCCTGACAGAACCCCCTGCGGAACGGGTTTTTGTGCGGATCGAAAAGCTCGATCGGGGTGTAAGCAAGCTTGGCGTTGAGATCGTGCGGACAAAGGGCGAAGTGACGCGTATTTCGACGGACAAAGGCGGTGCTTTGGCCGCTGTGATCCATGTGCCGACGATGGATGTCTTGCGGATGCGATTGCCTGAAGTGTTTAACCTCAATTGCCCGATTGTTCTGACCGTTCTAAATTCAAACCCAGAAAGCGAACTTGTCGACCCTATTGCGGCGCTTAGAATAGATCTTTTGTCGATTGAGCAAACGGCGTGGCAGTTTTCGTCGCTGCATCCCAATCTCGTTGTCGTAGATACGTGGACCGAATTGGACTGGGGCATCAAGAATGGCCAAATCAGCATCTGGGCACCGTCGAAAATGGTTCTCGATACGGCGGATACATCGATTGCCGACAGTGCAAACGCGCTTGAGCTTTCCATCTGGTTGGCCAAAGCATTGAGTGCCCAAAGCCACGTCGTATTGGATGAAAAGACTGATCTGACCAGTCTAGGAGTGTAGACATGAGCGTGTATATCCGTCCAATTGTTTCAACAGATATGCACCGACCGCAAGACGCGTTGAGCGTGGCGGGGGGGTGGACTTGGTTTAACCAAGTTGAGGTTATTGAACGGTCCGGTCGGGTTGACCTTATTCCTGCACGCGAAGTCGCCGTGAACATCCTTGATCAAATCACTTCGACGCGGGCGTCGCTTGCTGATCTATCGATGAACGCCCCGCGGATCATGGGTATTCTTAACGCGACACCGGATAGTTTTTCCGACGGCGGCAAATTTGATGACGCCGAAAACGGCCTGCATCATGCGGCGGGAATGATCAAAGACGGTGCCGACATCTTGGACATCGGCGGCGAGTCGACCCGACCCGGAGCGCAGCAGGTTTCGGTTGGCGAAGAAATCAGACGTACGGCGTCGCTGATTGCGAAAATCCGTGCGACGTCGGGCGTTCCGATTTCGATCGATACGCGAAAATCGCAGGTGGCTCAGTCTGCGATAAACGCTGGTGCAACCTTAGTGAACGATGTGTCTGCCTTTGATTTTGATGTCGAAATGGCGGCGACAGTTGCATCCGCCATCGTGCCAATCTGCCTGATGCACGCCCAAGGATCGCCGGAAACCATGCAACAAAACCCGAACTACGACGCGGTTCTATTGGATGTTTACGACGCGTTAGAGGCAAAGATTGCGCACGCCGTGGCCAGCGGCATCCCAAAATCGCAAATAATCGTCGATCCCGGCGTTGGGTTCGGCAAAACCATGGACCATAATCTTAGCCTATTGAAAGGCATTAGCCTGTTTCACAGTCTGGGGTGTGCGATTCTGGTCGGCGTGTCGCGCAAACGTTTCATTGGTACTATCGGAAATGCCCCTGACCCTGAAAATAGGGCGGCGGGCTCAATTGCTGTTGCGATGAATGCTGTGGCCCAAGGCGTTCAGATCCTGCGCGTCCACGATGTTGCCCAAACACGTCAAGCGCTGTCGTTGCACCAAGCCGTCACGAGCGGACGATAATTGAGCGCAAACTATTCCACTGGCTGATCATTAGCCCACCAAGGATGAGAACAAGTGCCGCAACAAGCGTTTGCGGCAAGGGTTCGGACAGCAGGACCGCGCCAAAAAGCACAGACCAAAGCGGTACCATAAAGTTCACCATGGTCATAAACACGGACCCCGCAGAGCGGATAATCAAAACCCGAAGGTAGGTGGCAAACGCTGTTGGTATCAGGCCAAGGAATAAGATCGAAAGCGACGGTCCAATACCTTGCCAACTTGGGACGCCTTCGATGACGAACATCAACGGCATCAGGATTATTGACCCCACCACCAGCGCAACCGCGCTCATTGTAATTGGGTCAACTGGCGGGCAATTGCGGGTTTGGATAGACGAAATCGCATAGCATGTGGCAGCCCCAAAACAGGCGATCTGCCCCAATAATTCAATGCCATTGCCCGGTTGCAACGCCGACGGGCCAATCAATACAACGATGCCCACAAAGCCGGTTATGACGCCAAAGCCGCGACGGACGGTCAGGCGTTCGTCCGAAAAGAAATGCGCCATGGGCAGAATGAACAGCGGCACCGCGGCCATTGAAATGCCTGCGACCGATGACGGCACGTGCAAAAGTCCCCAGCTTAAAAGCATAAAAGGGAAGGCGGTCGAAAACGCGCCCATTCTGATCAGGACAGGCAGGGCATCTTTGGTGGGCCATGGGCTTTTGAGAATGCGCATCAGGATCAACAACGAAAGGGCGCCCAAAGTTGTGCGCGCACAGGCAACGGTGATCGGTCCGTAGCCTTCTAGGGCCAACGTGACGAACATGAATGTCCCACCCCAGATCAAGCCGAGGATGATCAGGTGAATCCAGTTTGTCATCGTGGGTGCTTTAACCATAGATTGGTTTGATCACGAAGATTGCGGACAGTCCATTGAGGATTTTACACTTTTGCAAATCCGCGCTAGCACTTGGATAAAAGGGGACACCATGCCAGACGCCGGACTTCTTTTGATGACGTTGTTTCTTCTCGTTGCCGTGGGTGCCTTGGGGGGCATTCTGGCGGGCCTTCTTGGGGTAGGCGGCGGCATCGTGTTGGTGCCGGCGTTTTTCTACGTGTTCCAAAGCCTCGGCTATGACAGCCCTCAGTTGATGCAAATCTGCCTCGCGACGTCTTTGGCCACAATTATTGTGACGTCCCTTAGATCGGTCGTTAGTCACAATAAAAAGGGGGCGGTTGACTGGCAGGTGCTAAGGACTTGGGCGCCGGGAATAGCGCTTGGGGCTTTGGTCGGTGTGGTTGCGGCGTCTGGTTTGCGCTCGCAGAGTCTTCAGCTGATCTTTGGCGTCCTTGCGATCACCATTGGTCTCTATCTTGCATTTGGACGGTCTGAATGGCGGGTCGCCGAAGCTATGCCGACAGGCATTCGCCGCCTTGTGATATCCCCAATCGTCGGGTTCATGTCTGTTCTCATGGGCATCGGAGGCGGAAGCTTTGGCGTGCCCTTGATGACATTGCACAACACCTCGATCCATCGGGCCGTGGCGACAGCAGCAGGGTTCGGTGTGATCATCGCCGTTCCGTCTGTCGCCGGATTTCTGTTTTTGGATGTCGCAGACGCCGGCAAGCCGCCCTACACGATTGGGGCCGTGAACATGGTGGCCTTTGTAATTGTCATCGCCATGACCCTGATCACCGCTCCGATTGGCGTCAAGATTGCGCATGCGATGAATCCAAAACCGCTCAAACGAGTTTTCGGAGGTTTTTTGATACTGGTCGCGTTGAACATGCTGGCGCAGGCCGTTCTGTGACCCCTGCGTTCTATGAGGATGGTTTTGCGGTCTACGATCATGATACGCAAATAGCGGCGTGGGCGTGCGCCGTTCACCCGTTAGCCCAAAAGGCCCTTTTGGATCAACATCAACTCGACACATGGCTGGTTTGCCAAGGCACATGGTTTGTCGGTGTGGACGCACTTGAGACCGGCCCGTCGGGCGAGGCTGAGGGCACCGCCTTGGATGGCGCGGTCATTCGCGACCTGCGAATGACGTATCAGGTTGAGCGGCCATTGCATAAGGCGCAACTGTCCGTCGTCTACCCAGGGTATCCCAAATCACGGGACGGCGAATCCGACGCCGCATTCGCCTATCGCAAAAAACGCGACGCGGCGCATGTCGACGGGTTGCACGCCTTGGGTACAGACAGAAAACGTCATTTGGTTGAATGCCACGCTTATCTTTTGGGACTACCGATCAACGACGCCTCGAAAGGCGCAAGTCCGCTGGTGGTTTGGCGTGGCAGTCACAAAATCGTCCGAGACTGGCTGTCTGGTCACCTTTCGCATCTTGAGTGTTCCGTCTGGAAGGACGTCGATCTTACTGAAAGCTATCAAGCCATTCGCCGCAAGATTTTCGCGACCTGCGAACGGGTAGAGGTTCCCGTGGCATTTGGTCAGGCCGTCGCGATGCACAGACATGCCCTTCACGGAGTTGCCCCTTGGCGCGACGAAGACGGCGGCAAAACCAAAAGCCGGATGATCGCCTACTTTCGACCACAGGTGTCGCAACCGTTAGCCCAATGGCTTGAATTGCCCTGAAAACCGGAAACAATGCCTACAATCAAGGATTGTTGTTGCCAATTCCTGCTTGGATTGCGTCCTTTCTAAGGCGGCTCTGTTCAGGTGTTGTGACGCGCGCTACTGTTGATCCAAAGTGGTTGTGTGTGAAAAGTTGGTTTTATGGTTGCTCTATCAATACTCGCTGGGTTGTTGGTTCTCGGGGTCGCGGTTGGTGCGTTTGACTTTTCGGGGGCCTTAGATGGTGTCCTGTCGGACGCATCCTCGAACGAAGACGAAGACGTACGCAATACCGTCGACACAGTTCAGGGCAGCGCGGCTGACGATCTGCTGTTTACCGGCGATACCAACAATGACGTGTTCGGTGGGACCGGAAACGATACCATCGACGCACAAGGTGGGCGTGACAGTATCAGTGGCGGGTTTGGCGATGATAGCGTTCTGGGCGGCGGTGGCGACGATACCATTCTTGGCGAAGACGGCGCGGACACCATTGATGCTGGGACGGGATTTGACGTGGTTCAGGGCGGTATCGGCGACGATAGCGTCAGCGGAAGCGGAGGGGACGATACGCTTCTCGGGGAAGACGGCAATGATACGTTGGATGGTGGTACGGGCCTTGATGTCATCTACGGAGGTTCGGGTAACGACGATGTCAACGGGGCCGGTGGCGACGATACTCTTCTCGGTCAATCTGGCGACGACATTCTGTTTGGGCGCTCTGGGTCTGACGTCGTAAATGGCGGAATTGGAAGCGACACGATACGCGGCGGGGCTGGCGACGATCTTTTGGTCGGCTATGAAGACGGGTTTTTCGACACAAACTTTGAAGCCTCTGATCTGCTCGATCCGGATTCGATTATGGGCGGTGCTGGCGCGGATGCTATAATCGCAGGCTCTGGGGATACGATCGACGGCGGTGCAGATATAGATCATCTAACGCTTGGGTCATGGATCGACCCTGCGAACCCGGTCTTTGTGGAACAATTCGAAGCCAGCGAAGACGTCATTTTGATTATCGTCCCCACAACCTACGCAGGGGCAGGGGTGGTCACCGTTGATCACACCGTTGGCGGCACCCATTCAGGAACGGTTCTTTTGGACGGCGTCCGCTTGGCAGAGGTCACAGGTGGCGGCACACTCGGGTTGCTTGATGCCTCGGCTGTTACGATTGTGTATCAGGACAACTTTGTCTGATCTGACCTGGATAGCGCTTATGCGACCCTAAGGTTGACCTTTCAACCGACCACTACGACCGCCACGGCGTTTCTTAAGATGCGCAGTCCGGTTCGGTAAATCGTCGACAATGTCGCGCCGCTCGTCTGATGACATGCGCGCCCAACCTGAAATTTCCTCAATCGTTCTAAAGCACCCTGTGCAAATACGCGCCTGCGGGTGCACGACGCATATTTTGATGCAGGGGCTTTCGACCTCTTCTCGGTGCCAAATGTCGTCAGTCACGGGCGCCTCTCATGTTTCCTAGGCGATCTAATGCGCCTTGAAGGATAAACGAGGCTGCAACATGATCAATAACCTCAGAACGGCGCTTTCGAGACGTATCCGCCTCAAGTAACGCGCGTTCGGCGGCAACGGTGGATAGGCGTTCGTCCCAATAGCCAATCGGCAGCTCAGTCAGGCGGCTTAGGTTGCGAGCGAACGCGCGGGTGGATTGACATCTCGGGCCTTCGCTTCCGTCCATGTTGCGTGGCAGACCCAAGATCAGCCCGCCCACATCGCGACTTGCCAGCAAGGCAAACAAATTGGCTGCATCAACCCCGAACTTCTTGCGTTTGATGGTTTCAAGTGGGGTGCCGACAGATTGAAAGGTATCTGACACGGCCACACCGATTGTGACCGTGCCCAGATCAAGGCCCGCAAGTGGCTTCATCGGTTGAATAGATTTCGCAAAGTCTTCGAAATCATCGCAAATCATTCAGCGACGCCGGCGCGACGTGCGCTTGCACGAACAGTCTCAAGTCCATCGGGGTCTGCCGCGAAGACAAGCATCGCTTCGTTCCAAACGGTCTTGGCTTTTTCGGTGTCGCCCAGAACTCCAAGCGAGCTGATCAGGCGCGACCATTCCGCCGCCGACCCACCTTCGTTGGCCAAGCGCTCTGACAGTTGCGCAACCATGCTTTTGATAAAGTCTTGCTGATCTTCAGCCGTCATTTCCTGCGCTGCAGCCACGTCTTCTGATGTCGGACCAGCCAATTCAGCGATAGGGGGCAATTCAAAGCTCACACCGGCCCATTCGGAAAGATCAACGATTTGCGACCGAATGACAGGGATCCAGGGCGCGGAATCCGGGCCTTCGTTCAACAGATTTCGCCAAACACGAAATGCGACGTCGGGCCGGCCGGTCTGTGCAAACATGAGACCCAAGTAATATTTTGCGACTGGGTTGTCTTCTTCAAGCTGTATCGTCTGCGTCAAAGCGGCTTCGGCCTCGGGGGATACATATCCGTTCGCCGCGATGATCTGCAATTCGGCGAGAGTGACAAATTCTTCGGCTGTTGCCTCATCCCCAAGCAGCGACACGAGTCGCGCCAGCGCTTCGTATGCTTGCTTGGCATTGCCCAAATTCGCTTCATTGCTGACGAGCAGCTTTAAACCTTGGATGTCGTTGGGGCGCGCTGCAACCATTTCACGCAGTTCACCGATCAAATTCTGAACGTATTCGGTGTCGCCGGAATTGGGCGGCAAGGCTGGCAACTCAGCTTCGGCTTCGCTTTGAGACGCCCGGTTTTCACGGGTTTCCTGGGCGTCCGCGATGCGTGATTTCAGGCCCATATCTTGGTAACCGGGCTGGCCAAGCTGCCAATATGACGCGAAACCACCGCCAATAAGGATGACAAGCAAAATCGTTATGCCAATAAACGCCTTTGGTCCCGCGTTGCTTAGGCTTTCCGCGTCGGCCGCAATCTGTGCGTCGGCCCTCAGAACCTTGCGTGAGATGTTGATCCGCAAACGCTCGGCGTCTTCCTCGGAGATCACGCCACGGGATTTGTCGCGCTCGACCTCTTTTAGTTGATCACGATATACCGCCAAATCATAAAACGCCGGATGCTCTTTTTTACGTCCACCCGTTAAAAGTGCACGAGTAAGAAACAAGGTTACCGCCAAAAGAACGGCCCCGCAAAGAATCCAAAAAAGCATAAGTACTCCCACCTGTTTTTCAGCAAGATGTAGCCGTGTCCGAGCGCTTTAAAAAGGGTAAATGTTGGTTTGAGCGGGTCATGTCGCAACTGTCATCTATTGTGACGCAAGAAGCGGCGGTTATATTGCCCCAAAGGTCCAATTAATTTTCAGACCGCTAACTCGGATTCGGATGCCCATGAAACGCTATTCAGTCTTTGCCGTAGCCCGCGAAGCCGCACGTTTTCACACAGGTTGGGAACGCGCATGGCGCAGCCCAACCCCAAAGAAGAAATACGATGTCGTCATCATTGGCGCAGGGGGGCATGGTCTTGCGACCGCCTACTACCTCGGTAAAAATTTCGGCATTACCAATGTCGCGATTATCGAAAAGGGGTGGCTTGGGGGCGGCAACACGGGCCGCAACACAACCATCATCCGCTCAAACTACCTGCAAGACCCGTCGGCCGCGATCTACGAAAAGGCCCGCAGTCTTTACGAAACGATGTCCCAAGACTTGAACTACAACGTTATGTTCAGTCCGCGCGGCGTCATGATGCTTGCCCAGACCCAACATGAAGTCCGCGGCTATGAGCGCACAGCCCACGCCAATAGCTTGCAAGGCGTGACGACTGAATTCATCTCGCCCAAGCGGGTTAAGGAAATCGTTCCGATCATTAACCTCCACGGTCCGCACTATCCGGTGCTCGGCGCGCTGTGGCAATCCCGCGGCGGCTCGGCCCGCCATGACGCCGTCGCTTGGGGGTATGCGCGCGCGTGCTCGGACATGGGCATGGATATCATCCAGAAATGCGAAGTCACCAATATCCGCACAGAAGCGGGTAAGGTTGTCGGCGTCGACACAACCAAAGGCGCGATCGACTGCGATAAAATCGGCGGAGTCGTTGCCGGGCATTCGGCCGAACTGGCTGCGATGGCGGGCTTCCGGTTGCCGATGGAATCAGTAGCCCTTCAGGCCCTGGTGTCCGAACCGATCAAACCGATCATGAATTGCGTCGTCATGGCCAACACCGTCCACGGCTACATGAGCCAATCCGACAAAGGCGAAATGGTCATCGGTGGCGGCACTGACGGGTTTAACAACTACACCCAACGCGGATCGTTCCACCACATCGAAGAAACCGTGCGTGCGCTTGTCGAGACCTTCCCGATGGTTTCGCGTCTCAAAATGCTGCGCCAATGGGGCGGTATCGTCGACGTCACTGGCGACCGCTCGCCCATCATCTCAGCGACGCCAGTGCAGGGCATGTTCGTCAACTGCGGCTGGGGCACTGGCGGCTTCAAATCAATCCCGGGATCGGGCTGGGCCATGGCAGAACTGATGGCCACTGGCCGATCCCCCCTGACCGAAGAATTCAGCATGTGGCGGTTTAAGGAAGGCAAGTTCATCGACGAGAGTGTGGCTGCTGGGGTGGCGCACTAAATGCCCTTCTCAGAACTCATCGCCGAATCCATGCGCGCCGACATCGGCATTGAACCCGGCATCGACGAAAAGAAGATGTTCGGCGGGCTTGCCTTCATGCTCCACGGCAACATGGTCTGCGGCGTCACCAAAGACGGTGGCATGTACCGCGTTGGCAAATCACAAGAAGCCGAAGCGCTCGACCTGGGCGCACGGCCCCTCAGCTTCACAGGTCGCAAAATGGGCGGCATGGTCGAACTTGATGCAGATGGCTTTGAAGACGACGCCTTGCGCCAAAAACTAACCGAACTCTCGCTGGCCCATGCGTCCAGCTTGCCACCGAAAGGATGATGCCATGCTGATCCTCGAATGCCCCTATTGCGGCGTCAAAGGCGAAGAAACCGAATTTCACGGCGGCGGTGAAGCGCACCTGAAACGCTTTGGTCCCGGCTCGGACGATGACCAGTTCCACGACTACCTGTTCGCACGCGAAAACCCAAAAGGCGTTCACCTCGAACGCTGGCGTCACGTCAACGGATGCGGCAAGTGGTTTCACACCGCCCGCGATACAATGACCCTCGAAGTCTTCGGCACCTACAGCGCCCAAGTCTTTGAACCGCCACAAGACATCAAAGACAAAATCAGCGCCAAGCGCCCAGGATGGTCTTGGAGAGAATTCTCTTAACCATCTTTTGACCAGAAAT
>Ga0316204_10006507_pt1 | contig 17921 bp, 16 predicted proteins | sample 6monrhotite_MG_2_FD_205661 | JGI IMG/M metagenome (GOLD analysis project Ga0316204, IMG submission 205661) | Microbial mat bacterial communities from mineral coupon in-situ incubated in ocean water Damariscotta River, Maine, United States -... | ecosystem: Environmental > Aquatic > Marine >... | reverse complement strand
ATTGTATGACGGAAAGTCTTATTTTACCTGCGCGGCGAGAGCGTACATTTCCTCGACAAGTCAAACCTAGGCCACAACGATATGCTAGAAATAAAAAGGCCGTTCACCTTAAGTGAACGGCATTAGCGATGTACGGTGCTTTTTTCGCGTACTCTTTAATGCGATTACCTGAATATCAGTGTAAAAAAGAGCAGCATAACTCTGCTGCTCAATCTCAGTATAATTAATAAATCACAATGATTTGCTCTTATGTATCTTCATTATGTATATCAATATTTGAATCCGCATTAGCATCGGAATTTTCTTTGATGTGATCATTACGCAGTGCATCAAGTTTTTCTAAATAATTTTGATCAATATCATTAGTAATATAATTACCATCAAAAACAGAGGTTTCAAAACGTTTAATATCATGATTAGCTTTACCTACAGCGCTTACTAAATCTTCGATACTCTGAAAAATTAATTTGTCTGCGCCAATCAGCTGACATATATCCTCATTTTCTCGTCCATAAGCAATAAGCTCATTAGCACTTGGCATATCAATACCATAAACATTAGGAAATCGTATTTCTGGTGCAGCAGAAGCAAAGTAAACTTTTTTCGCACCAGCATTACGTGCCATATTTATAATTTGTTCAGAGGTAGTGCCACGCACAATTGAATCATCAACTAATAATACATTTTTCCCCGCAAATTCTGCTGAGATAGCATTTAACTTTCTACGTACAGATTTTTTACGTTCAGCTTGACCTGGCATTATAAAGGTACGGCCAATATAGCGATTTTTAACAAAACCTTGTCTGTAAGGTAAATTAAGGTGCTGAGCTATTTGCAAAGCGGTATCACATGAGGTTTCTGGAATAGGAATAACCACATCAATATCTAAATCTTCCCATTCTTTCGCTATTTTTTCAGCAAGCTTCTTACCCATTTCAACGCGTGAAGCATAGACTGAAATTTTATCGATAGTTGAATCTGGGCGAGCAAAGTATACATATTCGAAAATACAGGGACTAAAAGTAGGATTTTCAGCGCATTGATGACTAAATAATTGACCATCTTCTGAAAAGAAAATTGCTTCACCGGGAGCAACATCACGAACAAAATCAAAATCACAAGCGTCTAACGCAACCGATTCTGACGCGACCATATACTCAAGGCCCATTGATGTTTCTCTTTTACCAAAAACCATTGGACGAATACCATTAGGATCGCGAAACGCCAACATACCATGCCCAATAATTAATGCCACGGTAGCATAAGCACCACGAATTTTTTGATGAACATTTTTAATTGCATCAAAAATGTGTTTCGCTGATAAATTATTATCATCAACTTCTTGTAACTCATAGGCGAGGATATTAAGTAACAATTCGGAATCTGAAGTTGTATTTACATGCCGACGAGCTTTGCTTACCAACCATTTTCTTAATTCATTCGCATTGGTTAAATTACCGTTATGCGCTAAAGAAAGTCCGAACGGGGAATTAGCATAAAAAGGTTGAGCTTCAGAAGAACTTGAAGACCCAGCTGTTGGGTAACGCACATGACCAATGCCAATGTTCCCTTGTAGTCTCAGCATATGGCGAGTATGGAATACATCTTTAACCAATCCATTTGCTTTTCGTAAGCGAAATTTATTATCTGCGATGGTTACAATACCAGCGGCATCTTGTCCACGATGCTGTAACACAGTTAATCCATCATATAAAGCCTGACCTACTGCTGATTTACCAACGATGCCGACAATACCACACATGAACATACTCTCCGATATGAATTAAATATAAATTATTTATTTAAAAAACTTGATGATTGATTAATGTATTCAAAAAACCATTCAACAATCACTGAAAATTCAGGAATTAATATTGAATTTTGCCACCATTGACTACTGGCAGCGGGAGTAAATGCATCTAAAAAGAATAACAACGCACTCACAACAAGCACACCTCTTAATGCGCCAAAGGCTAAACCAATAACTCTATCCGTACCTGACAATCCTGTTTTAGACACTAATTGACCAATAATGTAATTGATCATTGCCCCAAGAATTAACGTGGTCACAAAAAGGATAGTTACAGCTGCAGCATTACGCAAAAAAGGATCTGAAATATTAGTGAGTAAACCAGCAAGGTTTATATAGAAATGACTAGCAATGAAAAAAGCACCGATCCAAATCACCAAAGATATAGCTTCTTTTACAAAACCACGGATCAAACTGATCAATGTTGAAATACCAACAACGGCCAAAATGGCGTAATCTATCCAAATCATAAGGGGAAATAAGCTCCGAATTGACTCTTCGTTTCAATGGCGCGCATTCTAACAGAACGACTCAGGTAAACCTAATTTTTTATAATTTTGTTTAATTATTTTATCTGTTTTTTTTAATAAAAAAGGCTGTCAACAGACAACCTTTTCAATAACAGCAAATAACGAATTATAAACTAATGGTAGTATGCACATTTTGACCATCTTGATGATCAGGTTCAAACCAACGTGCTGTAACACTTTTAGTTTGTGTCCAAAAGCGTACCACTTGACTACCATTTGGTCCTAAATCGCCTAGTTTTGATGCCCGCGATCCAGTAAAGCTAAAAAAGGCAACAGGAACTGGAATAGGCACATTAATACCGATTTGACCAACATCAATGTCATTTTCAAATTTACGTGCACTCCAACCTGAAGAAGTAAATATTGATGTTCCGTTACCGTTAGGATTAGCATTAATTATTTCAATAGCGTCTTCTAAAGTTTCAGCTTCAAGTACACATAATGCAGGCCCAAAGATTTCTTGGGTATAAATATCCATATCTGTTTTAACATTACTAAACATTGTAGGGCCCACAAAGTTACCATTTGGATAGCCCTCAACTTCACAATTTCGTCCATCAACTAATAAAGTTGCTCCTTGCTCTACACCAGAATCTAATAATTTAATAATACGTGCTTTTGCTTGCGGTGAAACAACAGGTCCCAAATCAGCATCACGTTGTATACCGGGACCAACTTTCATTAATTTTGCGCGCTCTACAATTTCGGGTAACCAATTTCGTGAATCACCAACCAAAATAGTAACAGGATTTGCCATACAACGTTGTCCTGCGGCACCAAAAGCAGACCCTAAAATATCATTAATGGCTCTGTCTTTATTTGCATCAGGCATAACCACCATGTGATTTTTAGCGCCCATCATACATTGAGCACGTTTGCCATGCTTGGCTGCATGATTATAGATATGTGTTCCTACGGGCGTAGAACCTATAAATGAAACGGCTTTAACCTCATCAGCTTCAATGAGTTGATTAACAACATCAGGGCCACCATGAACAACATTTAATACCCCTGCAGGAACGCCAGCTTCAATTGCCAACTCAACCATACGAATAGTTGATGAGGGATCTTGTTCTGATGGTTTTAAAACAAACGTATTCCCACAGGCAATCGCAGGAGGAAACATAAAAGCAGCTAACATTAATGGAAAGTTAAAAGCAGTAATACCAACCCCCACACCCAATGGTTTATGTAAAGTATAAACATCAACTCCTGTCGCTGCGTTATTAGACATTTCTCCCATTTGTAAACGTGTAATTGAACAAGCATTTTCGATTGCTTCTAACGCGCGTCCAACCTCCCCCTCTGCATCGGGTAAGGTTTTACCATGTTCTAACGTAACTAATTCAGCCAATTCTAACGTATGCTCTCGTATTAATTGCTGTAAATTGAACATAATACGCATACGGTTAGTTATAGAAACTTTCGACCATGTTTTAAAAGCTTTTTGAGCGGAAGCAACTGCAGCAGCAACTTCCTCCTTCGTTGCCATTGGAACACGTGCTACTACTTCTTGTGTTGCTGGATTTAATACGTCTAACCAATGTTCAGATTTTGATTGTATTTTTTTACCATCAATAATTAATGGGATTTCACGAATACTCATAACAATAACCTTTAATATAAATTGTAAATTAGTTTGATGGTACCAAAGATAGGCTTAGTTATAAGTAACAACAATAGACATAAATGCAACATATATTGCATTTATGCAAGATATTGATTTTATTATCTGGTAAATTAGTTTTTTAACGAAAAACAAATAGCACAATAAAATGAATTGGGATGATATTAAAATATTTTTAGAGGTTGCTCGCTGCGAGCGTTTATCTGAAGCAGCAAAACGTTTAAACGTTGACGCCTCAACAATTTCACGTCGCTTGCATAAACTGGAAGAAAACTTTACAACCAAATTATTTGAGCGCACCGTTGATGGTCATATTTTAACTCATGAAGGTCAGCGTTTATTACGTTCAGCTTGTAAAATGGAACAAGATGCAAATAATGCATTGAATGATATAAAAAACAATAATCAGCCGAATGCTGGCCGCGTACGTATTGGAGTTACTGAAGCATTTGGTAATTTTTTTATTGCTCCTAATTTACTAGAACTACAACAAGGCTTCACTAATATTCAAATTGATTTATTGCAATTTTCGCGATTTGTTAAAATTAGTCGTAATGAAGCTGATATTGCTATTGCTGTAGAACCTCCGAAAAGTACGTCAATGATTGTTGCTAAATTATGTGATTATAAATTACAACTTTATGCTCACCCAAACTATATAAAAAATGCTCAATTTCCCATAACTTTAACCAACTTAAATCAACAGAAGTGGGTAAGTTACGTTGACAATTTATTATTTACAGAACAACTCGATTATTTAAAAGATATAACTAACCAAGTAAAACCAAGCTTTCGTAGCACAAGTGTCGTAAGCCAATACAATGCTATAAAATCAGGGTTAGGTATTGGAGTTTTGCCTTGTTTTTTAGCTGACCAAGACAGCAATTTAATAAAATTATTTACTAATGATATTGAAGTAGTCCGCAGTTTTTATTTAGTAACACATCCCGAAAGCAAACGTCTAACTCATGTTGCAACGGTGTGGGAATACTTAAAAATGTTGGTACAAAAGAAGTCCCATATATTGAGACCAAATTAGTGATTATTTTATGGTAATGAATAACGTTTATTTGTTTTTTTATATAGGGTCTGTTGATCTTTCAGTTTATAGCTCTGTTGCACTTGAAAAAGATGGCAATCGAGGCGCTTAATGTAATGTTTGGTTGTTCCAAATGCACATTAAGCAACAAAGAGTGACACTTTTTCAAGTCAACCCAAGAGGCTATGACTATTTTTCAACCTAACATCGTTAAAAATGGTTAAAGTAGAATGACTACATTGCACAATTTTTGCCTTGTTATCTTAAAAAATAGCCGATAGCAGAGACTAAAATGAAAGATCAACAGACCCTAGTTCAATAAAACAGAAAAAACAGCTTAAATACCAAAAATAAATATAAGTGCTATGGTTAAGTAATATCACAATGATTTTTCACTAATATTACTAGCAAACAAGATGAAATTAAGTACACATTTGGTAAAAGCAATATTTTTTTCTTGGATATTTTGCTTCAGTGTCTTGGCTGAAGAAGAAACGCGTGTTAACACGCTAGACGATGCCAAAGTTTATTATACTTTACAAATTATAAAACATATCACTTGGAATAATGATGAACAACTTGACTCATTTGTTATAGGTCTACTCGGAAAAGATCAAAGCCTTTTTGACGCTTTTTATAGTAATAAAGTTGATATATCCATTCGAGGTAAAAGATTAATTTTCACTCAAATAGATAACGAAAAAAAATCCCCTTATTCAAAAAAACAGTTTTCTGTCATCATAGTTGCCAAAAATAAATTATCTTCATTTGAACAAATAGTTAACACCTATCCTGAGGCATTAGTTATTAGTGATGGCAGAATTGATAGAGATAATTTAATGGTTAGTATGATCACTTATACAACACATAGTTCAAAACAAGTCCGTTTGGAGTTAAATCGTGAAAATTTAGTAAAACGAGGCTTTAAAGTTTCAAATAAATTATTAGACTTTGCGGGTACAAAATCTGACTTAAGTAGCCAATTAGAAGAAAATGAAATTCATTTAAATTCACTCCATACTCAAGTCAAAGAAAAAGAAAAAAAATTAATAAATTTAAACCAATCACTTAAAAACAAAAGCCAAACATTGAAGTTAGCCCAATTAACATTAAAAAATAAAAACAAGGAGATAAAAAAACAGGAATTAAAACTTAATTTACTTCAAAATGAACGAAGTAAATTATTTTCTGATATTAATATTAATCAACAAAAAGTAACACTACAAACACAATTACTAGAAAAAAAACAAAAAGAAATAGAACAACAAAACAAAAAACTTATTACATTAAAAAATGAAATAACGATCAGTGAAAAAACATTTCAAAAACAACTTATTAAGTTGAATGAAAAAAATAAAATGATTATCACTAACGAAGAAACCATTAGTAGCCAACGCTTATTGTTGTATATTGCAATTGGAATAACCTTTATATTAATATTAATAAAAATCAACATATTAAGATTAAGTAGAATAAGAAAAAAAGCAAACGATGAACTAACCTCATTAAATAAACAATTGTATGAAATGGCCACAACCGATGGCATGACAAAGTTATATAATCGTCACCATTATATTGAATCAACACAATTACAAATTGCTCAAATTCAACGCAGTAAAGAGGTAAGCGCATTATTAATGATCGACATTGATCATTTTAAAAATGTTAATGACACATACGGACATGCCATGGGTGATGAAGCACTTATTGAAGTTTCAAAATTATTACGTGATAGTTTACGAGAATATGACATAGTCGGAAGATTAGGAGGTGAAGAATTTGCAATGTTTTTAACTCATTGTGAAATAAATAAAGCTGCTGAAATTGCCGAACGACTCCGTGAAAAAATATCTCATTTGGTTATTTCACTTCAAGATCAAAGAGTTTATTTGACCGTTAGCATTGGATTAACCAGTGTCACAAGCGAAGATACCGATATTAAACATGTATTACAAAGAGCTGATAAAGCTTTATATTTTGCTAAAGAACATGGCCGAGACCAAGTGATTATTTACAACGACAAGTTAATCACTACGACTAAAAAAGAACTAACTTAACTGTGTGTCTTGAATAAAATCATAAAGGTCAACTATCGCATGAGTATTGGCTTTGTTATTTTGACAAACACTTTTTTGGTATTGATAATTAAAAACATCAAACCATAAATCTAATAGTCTTGCATTTTTACCTTCGCCTGCAATTGACAATACTCGAGCCGCTACTTCGGCGGTTGCTAATTGATTATTAATGGCCGCTTTACGAATTTGATACCTTGAAACAATATTTTCATCATTATCATTAATTTCTACAACATCATCAGGTGTAAATGAAAATATTGGAAACTCAGATAAATAAACGCTTTTTCTAAACATTTTTTTTGCCTCACGCCAACTGCCATCTAACATTACAAATAATGGTTTTTTATCATTAAAGCTAGGTAAAACATCTTGAAACACTTGCTGATTCTGAGTGGCATATTGACAAGGAAAAACAACAAAAGGCTGCCATTGAGGATCACTTAATAATGCAATTAATTCACAATCAACTTTAGTTCTAGACCATAAAAAAGCATAAGTATCAGGAATTATATCTGCAATTAAACGCCCAGTATTACTTGGTTTTAATACTTCAGTATCATACATTAATAAGACAAAACCCACATTACTTGTAGTAGATGGCTTTAGATCGCATATACAGTGCTTACTAGATACACGACACTGTTCACAACGTTCAACTCTATAACCTCTAGCTTTAAATGGTTTAGTACTGATACTTTTGCGATGTTGATATAGACGTTGAACAGCATTCATAGTGTAAAATTCAAGTTAGTTAAGATAATTAAAAGAATGCGTTGTAGTGTAAAGCGTTAATTTTATAACTCAAATAAATTACAAAAAAAAACGCGGCTCTTTGAGCCGCGTTTTCATATCTAGCTTAATGCATCCTGCACAATTTAGTGTTCAACTTTATCCATAAAGTCGCTCAAAGAGCTATCCTAAAAAAGTATTCCTTCACCTTTTAATAAATCCATCTATTGTTCCTTGCCCCTTCCTAGGTTGCATTTCATCATGAAATACGCATAAATCCAAAATATTGCCATCCTTAGCAGCCCTTCTCGGCGATATCTTCCTTAAACTAATCCGTTAGAGCAATCCATAATCATTACACCTTGTAAAAACGTCCTTAACCAACATCCTTTGGTTAACTTATCCCTAAGTTGTTAATGAGTTTCCTTAACTCAATGTCGTACTGACAAATTAATAATATACGAATAGAGCGAATAACAAAGGTTTATAAAAAAAATAAAAACAACAGACTAAAAAAGAGCTAATAAAAAAAACAAATAAATATAATAATATTAGTAAGTTAAAATACTGTATATTTTATTATCAAATAACTTACCTATCATATCTCACATCAATGTAAGATATATCTCACATAAAGCCAAGACAAAACCCATAACATAATATTAACTTTTTTTTAAACTATATAACGCTTAAAGTATTCGATAAATAAAAGCTATGTTGTACACAACTGTTGCTAAATAAAATTTATTGTAGGTTGTCACGAGTGAAACGAGGCACAACAAAGCATAATAAGCTTAACTTGTCGCGGCAGGACAATATACTCGGGAGAATATGCATCCTGCTTTATTTACGTCTGCATTGTCTAATAAATCACATCCATGTAATGTAAGCAGCGACCCATAAAGTTATTTAAAATCAACCTATTATACATTTAGTAACAACTAAGGAGGACATAGCCAAAATAAAAAACAGTAAAATCTCTGCCTTTATATCTATTCTTAACAACTCAAATAGACTTGTATTGTATGAAAATCATGTATTACGGGTGTGAATCATTAACGTACCTGATACATTCCCAACAACAACTTCTTTCACTTTTTTATAGCCAACATCGCTGAAAAAATTTAAATATTTATCCGTGGTGGCATAAACAACTACACCTTCACTAGAAGGGTGATCATCTAACATATTATTTACGGCAGCCATTAAATAATGCCCAAGACCATTATGTTGATGTAGAGGATGAATAGCGATTAAAGATAACATGTGGTATGAATTCAATGGAACAGCATCAGCAATAATTTTTTCTTTTTCAATCATTTGCTTAGTACTAAAATAACCTGCACTTAACATCATTTTTAAGCGCCAATGCCAAAAGCGATTTGAATTAAATCCCTCTTCAGGACGGTTCAAACAGGCAGCACCAACAAGTGTTTCGCCTGAATATAAGCCTACCATGGGTTGTTTAGCTTGCCAAAAAACACTCAATTCTTCCCGGATCAATGCTCTAAGACGTTGTTCATAATCAGGTTTATCACCGTTAAATATTTCAATAAACACAGGATCATCTTGATAAGATTGGTATAACAAAGAAGCCGCTAATTTTAAGTCTTCACTTGATAAATATTCAGCTCGAATATCTAAACCAACCTCTGAATTTACAACATCACCCATATATAACTCCTAGTAAATTAATCATTCATTTTATTATTGTATTTTTAATGAGCTGTAAACAATAACAGTAAATTTAAACTTAGGTCAAATCGAAGCACATACTTAATTCAGTTTCAACCTAAGTTTACATTAATAATTTAACTTACTAATTTAGTTTTTTACTATAATTGACGAAATGCCGTGTCGCCCCAACTCATTAAAACATTATTCTTAAATATCAACGGCGTACATTCATTTTTGGTCGTTAAGCCATCTTTCTCTGTACGATGAGTTCGATAAAAAAGCACTTGAATTACTTCACCATTTTTATCGTAGCTTTCATTAAAATCGGCAAGTCCCATTAAGTTTTGTACTTGTTCAAAACTCATGTTATGTTGCAGCTTATTTAAATGTGCCTTGTTTTCATGCTCTCTGTCTTCGTAATCAACAGAATAATTAAAACCATCTTTATCATGTCCGCCGACTGCGATAACACAACCAGATAAAGCCGTAGTTAACGGCAAAGCCATCATTATTACAAGCAGGGATTTTTTAAGTGCTGTTTTACTTTTTGTATTTGAAATTTTTTTCATTTTTATGGTCTCTAGTTTTAATGTCTAAAACAAACAGAGCAAGACATAAGCCAAAGATATAACCTATTGATTAAATTGAAATAAATAAATAAATTGGTATTTAACACTAACAGTATTAGTAAATTTAACCAAAATTCAATATATTTAACTAAAAATATTGATGATTAACCAAAGAAAAACAAAAAATGACCGATATCGAAGAAATTTTAACAATTGCCAATAAGCTAGCTGACCAAGGAAAAAAACCAAGTGTCGCATTAATTAAAACTAAATTAAGCCATAATATTGCGTTACCTACAATAATATCTGTACTAAAAACATGGCAACATCAACCCAATTATCAAGCTCAAAATACTAATCTTAAAATAGTTAACGAGCCTTCTTGTAATGATGCGCTCATAAAAAAAGAAGACATTGAGTTAATGATAAATAACGCGTTAACTCCAATTAAAAGTGAACTTGAACAATTGAAAAAGTTACTCAGAAAAATCGAACGATAAACTACTGATAAATTCATTCATTGAGTCAGCTAATTTTTTATGTGGCTCACAACCAATTTGTTCAACCCAAATGGCACCACTATTATTATTAATAGATAAAATCATATCCTCTTCATCAGTGACAGCAAAAAATATGGTTACCGCTTGCTTTAGGCGTTTTTTCATCATGATATGACCTATTATATTTTCTTGTAACCTTTGAAAATCTTCAAAGTTCCACGCAAACAATAACGATAACTTACCATCACTACTTATTACAGGTATGCTATTGGCATAAAGACTACAAAAATAAGTATGGATATCAGCATGAATTTCAACATCCAAAGCATTACTTATATTTTTTAAATCAAGTGGTTGTTCAATTTTTACTGGTTGCCAGGTAGTATTTTCATCATCTAAATGTTTTATTTCACATGGTGAGCTTGATTGAGGATCAATTTCAGCTAAAGGAAGAGAACCTTTTTCATTTTGATAAGCATTTAAATATGATTGGCAAAATTGCCAAAGTGTTGAGTTTAATTGTTCTTCACTTGATTTCATTGATGATCTTAATCCTATATAATTTATTTTTTAACTAGCACTACGAATTATTACAACTATTTATGACTCACTACCAAAATGCTAAAGAACTTGCTCAATTAACGCTTGGTAAAGCTACTGACTATTCGACCCAATATAACGCAGATTTATTACAGGCTGTTCCAAGACATTTAAATAGAGATAGTTTACATATAACCGCTGATACTTTACCTTTTTCAGGTGAAGATGTCTGGTATGGTTATGAATTATCATGGTTAAATCCCAAAGGAAAGCCAGTAGTTGCCATTGCGGAGTTCCGTTTTAAATGTACAAGCCCAAATATCGTTGAGTCAAAATCATTCAAACTTTATTTAAATAGCTTTAATCAAACCACTTTTAAGGATCATCAACAAGTAGAAGATGTTTTAATTTCAGATTTGTCTGCATGCTCGGGTGGAGAAACAAAAGTCAGTCTTTTTAAAGTGGATGAGTGTCCAGCTCTTGAACTAAATCAATCATCCGCAACCTGTATTGACGATCTCGATATCAATGTCGAACATTATGATTATCTATCAAACCTTTTAATAGAAAATAAATCAACAAATACCATAATGGTTGAAGAAAAACTCGTTAGCCATTTACTAAAATCTAACTGTTTAATTACCAATCAACCTGACTGGGCGAGTATTTACATTAATTATAAAGGCGAACAAATTTCACATCATGCTTTATTAAAATACTTAATCTCTTTTAGGCAACACAATGAGTTTCATGAACAATGTGTAGAACGCATTTTTTGTGATTTACAAAAACATTATCAATTAGAAAAACTTACCGTATTTGCACGTTATACAAGGCGAGGAGGATTAGATATTAACCCATTTCGATCTACTCATCTAAACAAAGCACCTTACGCTAGAACAATAAGGCAATAAGGAAAATTAGCTTTAGCAAACTGATAACATCACAAAGATTGAAGAAATATAGAATGACTATGTTTAATCAATTTTGTCTGTTCTAAGCTTGCTAATGCAGCTCTGAGCTGGGAATAAATTTAATAGAATTGGTATTACTCAATAAAAAAATGCGGAGCTTATCGAAGCCTCGCATTCATTTGTTTAAAATAAAATTACGATAATAAATTAGGTAATTATCTTATTTTTCAGGATAATCTAAACCTGTCCAAGCTTTAAAAAATGCTTTTTGTTGCTCAGAAGCCTGTTTCAGCGGTTTTATTTTCAATATTTCTTTTGGTATCTCAGCTAAAGTCAGCGTTTTTTTCATTAATTGATCGCGTCTAAAAAAAGTGATCTCTATTTTAGTGTTAGCTTTAAAGTTAGCTAATCTAGTTTTAAGATCATCGCCAGTTACACGTAATCCATTAATCGCGATAATAATATCACTGAGTGAAAGACCACCTTGCCAAGCAGGGCTATCTTTTTCTATGCCAACAACTTCTAAACCATTATTGTGCTTTTTAGTACGAATACCTGACCACGATATATTCTTTTTCTTTTCACCATACGACATTTCTAAACCTGCATGCGATAAGAGTTTTTCAAAATTTGGTTTCGGATGCCCATCAATATTTTGTTGCCACCAATCGTTATAATCAATACCGGTCACTTCTTTTATCACTGTTTTTACATCGTCTTCGCTATAAGCATGTGGCAAAGAAAAGTTTTTATACAATAAATTATGGACATCTCTGTAACTCTTTTTGAGCTGAGTAGTTTGTAAAATATCAAAATCGAGCAACCATGAAACTAAGAATCCTTCTGAATAAATATTAACACTGTTATTTTGCGCATAATCACCACCTTCGCTGATCCAATTATTAAAACTCGCCTGTGCGACGGTTTGACTATTACGACCTGGTTTGTGCATATAATCAGTAATACGCTTTGCTAACTCGGTTAAATATTCTTTAGACGTCATCAACTCGCCACGCATTAACAACTGACTTTGCAAATAACTTGTTGATCCCTCAGCAAGCCATAACAAATTTGTATAATTTTCTTGTTGATAATCATAGGGAACAAGTCCTTCGGGACGATAATGTTTAACATTCCACGTATGAACAAGTTCATGAGACGCCGTTGATAAAAACCCTAGGTAGTCTTTACGACTATTAAACGCGTAACGTGAGCGTTGAATGATAGTTGAATTAATATGCTCGGTTGCACCTCTTGCGCCACTTGTTGCATGCACCATAAAAACATAGCGTGAAAATGGATAATCACCCCAAATTTTTTGTGGCTGCTTTACTAATATTTTTAAATCTTCCACCATTTGTTCAAAATCATAATTACCTGCACCCCAAACAATTAATTCATAATCACGTCCGTCAACCTTAAATTTTTTACTTTTATGAATACCGGTTTCAATAGGTGAATCAACTAACACATCATAATTTTCAGCAAAAAATTGTTGCGAGTTATCCCCATTTTGCAAGCCTGAAACACTGCGCCATTTTGTAGGTACAGATAAATTAATAAGATAAGATGAATTACGTTGCGTTGGTGTATACATAAACACCGCAGAAGCATCTAAAAAAGCATGGCTATCATCAATGTGACGTGTTCTTTTTCCCAACTGATTGGCATAGAGTTGATAACTTACTGTTAATTGTTTGCCATTAACATGACTAACTTGCCAAGTGTTTTTATCAATTTTTTCCCATGGTATTTCATTACCGTTCTTATCTTTAACCGAAAATTTACGCACTCCATTAGCAAGTTTTAAAATTTCATAACGACCGGTACGCCATGTTGGCAATTTAAATTGCAAACTATTATCATTAGCGCGCTCAAACGTTATTTCTATTTCAGCTAAATGATGTTCTGGTTGGGTGATATTGATATTAGCAACAACCACAGCGTAACTTGACAAGCTAATAAAATTTAAAAATAAAGACGTAATTAAAATGGTTAAAAATTTATTTTTTTTATACATAAGTTAATTTTATTTAAATTAAAAGAGTCATAGTGTAACTTTTTCGAAGATCCTAGGTAAAGAGCAAACTCGATGAACAGATACTTAAAAACTATAAAATAGTTTAATTTACTCATTTTATTAAAAATTGTTTACTTTTCTATAAAAAACAATAATAAAATAGCTTGCTTGCTAACAATTTTTGTTTTTTTGGTATAAATTATATATGTATCTCCATTTAAGTTGAATCTGTACATTTAAATGGGGTAAATATGGATATGAAGATGATATATATAACAACTCACTTAATAGGAACATTAAACGTTTATGAGTGATCATTCCGTCGCCAATGGGCAAATCAGCGAATTAAAGAAAAAACTTGATACGGCAATAAAATCTAGAGCAAGATTAGAAGAAGGTTTTAATAGCCAATCTAGGATATTAGTTCAATTTATAGCTAAGCTGTCACATGTGTGTAAGGGTATTGATCTTGAGCTTGACAATAAATTAGCCAGCTTTCGTCAATTGCTAACAAAATCAGCTTCATTGGCAGAAATAGAATTACAAGTTAACGTTATCTCAAAACTTCTCTTAAAATTCGCAGCAAAAAACGACAATAACATTAATAGCTTACATAAACAGTTTCATACTGCAGGTAAAATATTACAAAAAATAAAAGGTTTACCGGATCAACTAAGACGTGATTTACGTGGTTTGCTAAGTGAAAACGAAGACAGTAAAGAAACCGTTATACAGTATGTTCCTCCTTTAACGCAATTAATTACCTTATATGAAACAGCTTTAAAAGAAAAATTAAATATTGATACAAAAGATTTAACCAATAATATTAATGATAAGTCACCTGCTTTTACACAAAATAAAAACCTCGTTGAACCTCAAATTATTGATAAATTCTCCAATTTATTAGATGAGTTAAGTTTATCTGAAAAACAAAAACCCCATATAAATTCGATTAAAAATACTTTACTTAAAGAGCTTTCTCATCAAGAGTTAATTAATTGTTTTATTAAAACCTTCGATTTAGTATTAATAAATTTACAAAATGAACGTGATACTGCCGAACTTTTTCTTTCAAGTTTAAGCAAAACATTATCTACCGTGCAAACAGCGGTAAAAAACACACTCAATATTCATAGCAAATCAAAAAAAGAATATGAAAAATTAAATAATCAATTACAAGAGCAGATGAATGATGTTACTGAAGCTGTTCAAAAAGCAATATCATTAGCAACAATTAAAGAAGAAATTAATGAGAAGTTACAAATAATTGCAACGACAATTGAGTACAAAACTAATTTAGAAAATGAAAATCAACAAAAATTGAACTCACAATTGCAAACTATGTCTGAGCAAATTGATCATTTGGAAAAACAAAGTAAAGAATTTGAAATACGTTTATATGAGCAACAATTAAAAAGTATGCAAGATGCATTAACAAAACTAAATAATCGCGCTTGCTTTGATGAACATTTTGCTAAAGAAATGGTTCAACACCATTTAAACAATACCGAATTAGCAATTGCCGTTATTGATATTGATGATTTTAAAAGAATTAACGACACTTATGGCCATACCGCTGGTGATAAAACGTTACAAGTTATTGCTAAAACCATGACCGCTATTTTGCCTAAAACAGTTTTTCTTGCTCGATATGGCGGTGAAGAGTTTGTTGTTATTTATCGAAAAACCAATAAAACAGAATTACTTAATTCACTGAATATATTACGCAAAAAAATTGCAAACTTACCTTTTAAATTCAGACAAGATAAAGTCACCATTACTTTATCAATCGGAACTACCCACATAACAGCCGAAGATAATATTCACCTTGCCTTTGAACGTGCCGACAAAGGTTTGTATCAAGCCAAATCATCTGGAAAAAACCAAGTTATTTATCTCTAACTTCACATTTATTTTATCTTTTTTCATTAAATTAATAACGAGGTATTTTGTATGCATGTTCAAATAAACCCTGTAGGTAATATGAACCTATTGTCTCAATTAGAAGTTAATCGTTTACAAAACTCAGCAACTTGCGATTTATACCCCTTGTTTCGTAACTGTATTTTAGCGGTGCTCAATGCTGGTTGCACTACAGATGATGCAGAAGCAATATACCAACGTTACAGTGACTTTACTATTCAAGTATTAAGACGAGAACGGGGTATAAAGTTAGATTTGAACCATCCACCACAGGATGCTTTTGTCGATGGTAAAATAATCAAGGGCGTACAAGAACAAATTTCTGCCGTGTTACGAGATATCTTATTTACTCATGATAGATATTGTTACAAAGCTGATGAATTAACCACAGTTTCAGAACAAATTACGCATAGCGTTTTTGATATTTTACGTAATGCTAATGCTATTTTGCCTTCAACCATTCCTAATTTAATTACTTGCTGGGGCGGGCATTCCATTAACCAAGAAGAATATAAATACACTAAAGAGGTCGGTTACCAACTGGGCTTGCGAGGTTTTAATATTTGTACTGGCTGTGGTCCTGGTGCAATGAAAGGACCAATGAAAGGAGCAACATTAGGACATGGTAAACAACGTATCAATAATGGAAGGTATATTGGCTTAACCGAACCAAGTATTATTGCTGCTGAACCACCAAACCCAATTGTTAATGAATTAGTGATAATGCCCGATATAGAAAAACGTTTAGAAGCGTTTGTTCGTTTATCTCATGGCATTGTTATCTTCCCGGGTGGTGCAGGAACTGCTGAAGAATTACTATATATATTAGGCATTTTATTAAACAATAAGAATCAAGGCCAACGTTTACCCATTATTCTTACAGGACCCGCTTCTGCCTCTCAATATTTTGTTGAAATAGATACCTTTATCGAAGCCACTTTAGGAAAAAAAGCACAACAACTTTATACCATCATTGTAGATGATCCTGAATTCGTTGCAAAAACCCTAAAATCAAAATTAGAAGACGTTATCGCCTACCGCAAACAAACAGGTGATGGTTATCACTTTAATTGGTCGATTCAAATAGATGAAGAATTTCAGCACCCTTTTGAGCCCACACATGAAAACATGTCTGAATTAGCACTTAATTTAAACATGGAAACTGCCCCGCTTGCTGCCAATTTACGTAAAGCTTTTTCAGGCATAGTTGCTGGCAATGTTAAATCATCGGGCATTAAAGCAATAAAACAACATGGTCCTTTTATGATATCAGGGCAGCAAACAATAATGACGTTAATGGATAAACTGTTAAAGTCGTTTGTTATACAACAACGCATGAAATTACCTGGCAGTGAATATGTACCATGCTATAAAATAGTTGAAGGTAATGATTAATGGCAGCCCATGTTGTTCTTATTGATGCAATGAATTTAATTCGTCGTATTTATGCTGTTCAAGAACGCCCGTTTCTTTTTAATAACGAATTAGCTGACAATACCAAACAACAAGTTATAAATAACACTAAACAAGCCTGCGGAAACGCCTTAGAAAAAATATTAAGCCAACAAACACCTTCACATGCTTTAATGGTGTTTGACCCTCTACAACCTTGTTAGCGTTATAAACTTTATCCTGACTATAAAAAAGGGCGTAAAAAAATGCCATTGCATCTTGAACAACAGTTAGTGCATATTCAAGATGCCTTTTTCTCTTTAGGTGTGGATTCCTTAATTTCAGAACAAGATGAAGCCGATGATTTAATTACAACACTTGCCATAAAGGTAGCGCTTAAAGGTCAGTTTGTCACAATAGTTTCAACCGACAAAATATTTTTAACCTTAATTAACCTGAATTCTGGATAAGAATTGAACTAATTGCCCACCTCGCGATCAGATCTTTCGACTAAAAACGATTTGAAAGCACATAAGGTGGGCAGATGAATAAACTAATTGATATATTTTGTGA
>Ga0316204_10006506_pt1 | contig 17924 bp, 14 predicted proteins | sample 6monrhotite_MG_2_FD_205661 | JGI IMG/M metagenome (GOLD analysis project Ga0316204, IMG submission 205661) | Microbial mat bacterial communities from mineral coupon in-situ incubated in ocean water Damariscotta River, Maine, United States -... | ecosystem: Environmental > Aquatic > Marine >... | reverse complement strand
GATCCGCCATGCCCTTGGTGCCGCGGGCGAGCTCGGCGTTCTCCTCGTTCCAGGCCTGCATGGCCTGGTGGAGCATGGAGCGCGCCTGATCGGCCATCAGCTCGATGTCGCGGCCCATCTCCGGCGTCAGCGGCCCCGAGAGCTGCTGGGACTCCCGGGCGATGGTGACCGCGTGGTCGCCGATGCGCTCCAGGAAGACCGTGAGTCGGAGCACCGAGGAGACGAAGCGCAGGTGCCCCGCGCTCGGCAGGTGCTGGGCCACGAAGGCATGGCACTGACGATCGATGTCGCGGGTCGCCCGGTTGATCGCCAGATCGTTGATGGCGATGTCGTTGGCCAGCTTGCTGTCGCCGCTCACGAGCGCGTGCACGGCGAAGCGGATGGCGTCCTCGACGCGCACACCTACGCCGGCGACCCGGCGGCGTATCTCGTCCAGATCGTGCTGGAGTCGTCGCTCGTAGTGAGACATGGGATCCTCTCTCGTCAGGAGCCGCAGGCACCGCTGCGGACGGGGGCGTAGCCCTTCTTCTCGATGATGCACTGGCCCACGTCGGACTGAATCCAGTCCATGTAGATCTTGACCTTGCCCGCGGGCTCTCCGGCCGTGTACATGAAGAGCGGCCGGGCGATGGGGTAGCTGCGGTCGATGGCGGACTGCAGCGATGGGTTCACGCAGTCCTCGCCGTCTTTGGAGGACACACAGGCCATCTTCAGCTCGTCGGTGGCGTAGGCGAGCCCGCTGTACCCGATGGCGCAGGGGGTGTTCAGCACGAGGTCGACGACGTCCTTGGAGCCGTGCATGTCCCGGGAGCCGAGCCTGTACTCGCCCCGCTTCCCGAGCACCGCCTCCTTGAAGTAGACGTAGGTGCCCGAGTTGTTCTGGCGGCTGACCCGGATGATCTCGTCGCTCTTGCAGCCGGGGACCTCGACGCCGAGCTGGGACCACTTCTCGATGGTGCCCTCCTCGCCGTAGATGTCCGCCAGCTGCGCGAGGCTGAGCTCATCGATCGGGTTGTCCTTGTGGAGGTACACCGCGAGGGCGTCGAAGCCCACGGTGAATTCAATGGGATCGACGCCATTGCCCCTGGCCATCTCGATCTCCTTGGCCTTGATCTTCCGGCTCGCGTTGGCGATGTCGACGGTGCCGTTGATCAGGGAGGAGATGCCCGTGCCCGAGCCGCCGCCGCTCACCGCGATGGCCGTGTTCGGATCGATGTCCTTGTAGGCCTCGGCCCAGGCCTGGGCCACGTTGACGAGCGTGTCGGAGCCCTTGTTCTGGATGACCGTGCGGGCACCGTCAGTCGCCTCGCCGGCGGCCTCGCTCTTGGCTGCCTCCTGGGTGCTCTGGGTGCTGGGGCCGCAGCCGGGGATGGCCAGAAGGGCTGTCAGGGAGAGAATGGCGCGCATACGAGGGGTACCTCCGAGGGACGGGACTGCTTAGAAAGCGAACTGGAGCTGGGTGCGGGCGCCGGTGGTCCTGACGGACTCGTCGCCGACGATGTTGTCGATGATGCTGCCGTCGAGCTGCCACTTGGTGTTGTGGCCCTGGAAGATGTAGGTCAGGCTGCCCACGTACTCGTTGGTGCTGGCCTCGCTGTCATCCAGCGCCTGGAGGCGCCCGTAGCGGACCGCGGGGCCGAACTTGCCGTCGACGACGTAGCTGGCCTGGAGGAAGGCGCCGAACTGATCGGCCTCCAGGGTGCTGAGGTAGTCCTCGCCGGTCTGGGCCATGGAGTACAGCACGCCGCCGCTGTGGGCGAAGCCGTTGGCCTTGACGATCCAGTCAGCGCCAGCGCGGACGTCGCCCTCGTTGGTGTCGGCCGCCTCGAAGACGCCGGGGCCGTCGATGATGGCGTTGGCGGCGATGCCGAAGCGCGCCGCGCCGCCCTCGAGGTCCATCTCGCTGTAGGCCTTCAGGCCCTCGCTGTTCCAGCCGAGCCGGCCGACGACCAGCGGGTGCATCACCTCGCCGACGGTGGTGTTGTCCTTGCTGCCGTTGCCCAGCATGACCGCCCACTCGACGCCGTCGCCCTTGGTGATGCCGTTGTGCAGCATCACGCCGATGTCGCGGCCGGCTCCGAACGCCTTGTCGGTGATGGCGCGCTCCATGAACTCCATCTTGCCGCTGGAGGTCATCTGCTGGCGGTAGAAGGGCTTCTTGTACTGACCCACGCGCAGCATGAGCTTGTCGTTGAAGACGTAGTCGACCCGGTAGTCCTTGAGGCCGGTGCCGCCCTTGCCCCAGTCCGCCTCGAAGGTGTACTTCCAGTCGTCACCGAACACATTGCCGGCGAGCTTCAGGCGGACCCGGGGGTTGTAGAAGGCCAGGGTCGGGTCCACGTCGTCGGCGTCCGAGTCGGCGTAGTCCAGCCGGCTCTGGATGCGGCTCGTAATCTTGAGCTTGTTGTCACCACCGTCGGTCTCGATGACGAAGCCCTTCTTGTAGTAGACGCTGCCATCATCAGCGTGGGCGGCTCCAGGAATGAGCACGGCGGCGAGGAGAATGGCACTCAGTGAATGGTGGGACACAGTAACCTCCAAAGTTCTGCGTCCCGTTCTCGCTCAGGATTGTGGCGGAATGATGGCGGGGCTGTAACTTGTGCTTCATACAGCGCGGAGAGTCACCCGGAAGGCGGCCCCGTGTGGCTCCCCTGGAAGCAGCTCGATGCGACCGTCCATGGCCTCGACCAGCTCCTGCACGATGGCGAGCCCCAGCCCCGTGCCCCCCATCTTGCGGGAGCGCCCCCGGTCGACCCGGTAGAAGCGCTCAAAGACCCGCGCCCGGTGCGTCTCCGGCACACCGGGACCGTCGTCGAGGACCTCCAGGATGACCTCGTGCCCCTCCGCCCGGCCGAGCACCCGCACCCGGCTGCCGTCCTGGGTGTACTTGCAGGCGTTCTCCACGAGGTTCAGCAGCACCCGCTCCAGCGCGGCGCCGTCACCTCGGACGACGAGGTCCATGGGCACGTCCGTCTCCAGCTTCTGCGAGCGCTGGTCGGCGAGCCCCCAGAGGGCCTCACGCACCCGCCAGACAACCTGCGCGACCTCCACCTCCTCCGCCCGCAGCTCCAGCGCGCCGCTCTCGATGTGTGAGAGGCGCAGCAGATCGGTGATCAGCGCGCCGAGGCGCTCGGCGTTGCGGTGGATGGCGGCCACGAAGTCCGCCGCCAGCTCGGGCTCCTCCAGGGCTCCGGCCGCCAGGGCCTCGGCGCTGGTCAGCACGGCGCTCACGGGGGTGCGCAGCTCGTGGGAGACGTTGGCCACGAACTCCCGCCGCAGCTCCTCCAGCTCCCGCAGCTCGGTGACGTCGTAGGCCAGCAGCAGGCAGCCGCCTGTCGCCTGGGGGGTGGCGGTGATCAGCAGGCGGAAGGGGCGGACGTGGCCTGAGGCTGCCGGTCGGGCGGGCAGCGACACATCCACCGCGCCCTCCTCTCCCTTCAGCGCGCCCTCGGCGATAGCCAGCACGTCCGGCAGCGGGAGCACCTCGAGCAGCGGTCGCCCGTCCGGCGGGGCGTTCAGGCCGAACAGGCGGCGACTGTAGGGGTTGGCCACGGTGACGAGCCCCTCGGCGTTCAGCGCCAGCACGCCGCCTCGCATACCGTTGATGACGGTCTCGAAGCGATCGCGCTCGGCCACCAGCGCCGCCAGGGTCTCCTCAAGGCTGGCGCTCAGCGCCTCCAGGGACATCTCCTCCCGCGACCGCTCCTGGCCTGACTCAGGGAGCCGACCCGCCACGCGGTTGAGCAGGCCCAGCAGCTCGCGCCGGGCCTGCTGGGAGGCGGTGACCGTCAGGCCCCCCGCCAGGAAGAGGCCGGCGGCTCCCGCCCCGTAGAACAGCAGGCGGAAGGCGCGGACCTCGGCGTACACCGCGTCCAGCGGCTGTGCGATGCGCAGCACGCCGCCGCCGGCGTTCTGGGCGATGGGGACCGCGGCGTACATCATGTCCCGCTGCAGCGTCCGGCTGTAGCGGCGGGTAAGTCGCACCTCGTTGGCGTCCAGCGCCGCGACGATCTCGGGTCGGTCGGCGTGGTTGTCCAGCCCCGACAGGGCCTCCTCCGTGACCTCTGAGTCCCCCGTCACCCGGCCGCCGGCCCGCACAATGGTGATCCGGGCCTCGACGGCCGCCCCCAGGGCCAGCGCGACCTCCTGACTGTTGGCGGTGTCGACGCCGCCGAGGGCCAGCGCGCTCAGGCGCGCCTGGTGGGACAGATCCGCCTCGACCCGGTGCATCAGGAGGTTGGTGAGGCGCCGCTCCATGAGCCCGGCGGACGCGACGGCGGCGAGGCAGAGCAGCAGGAACGCAGACAGGAGCCGGCGCTCGGGGCTGAAGCTCACGGGTCGTCCTCCGGATCGAAGATCCGGTAGCCCACGCCGCGGACGGTCTGGATGACCTCACTCGCGCCGCCCAGCTTCTGCCGCAGGCGCTTGATGTGGGTGTCCACCGCCCGCTCGGTCGCCCCGTCGCCGAGATCCCACACAGCCTCCAGGAGCTGGGCTCTGGACTGGGCCCGACCCCGGCGCTGGAGCAGCGTCAGCAAGATGCGGAACTCGGTGGGGGTGAGGGTGAGCTCGTCCCCGTCCATCCATGCGCGAACAGCGGCCGGATCGACCTCCAGATCGCCGAGGTGGATGCGGTCCATCGGGTTCGGGGCGGCGCGCGTGCGGCGCAGCACGGCGCGCATCCGCAGCATCAGCTCCTGCACGCTGTAGGGCTTGGTGACGTAGTCGTCAGCGCCGAGCTCGAAGCCGACGACCCGGTCGACCTCTTCTCCCCGCGCGGTGAGCATCACGATGGGCACCCTCGCCGTGCGGGGATCCGAGCGCAGGCGCAGGCAGACCTGGGTGCCCGGGATGTCGGGGAGCATGAGGTCCAGCAGCACCAGATCGGGGAGGGGCTCGCGCGCCATCCGCTCCAGGCAGCTGGTGCCATCGAGCACCTCCTCCACCTGGAAGTGATCCCGCCGCAGCAGGAAGCTCAAGGGGCGTATGAGATCCGGCTCGTCGTCGACGATCAGGATGCGTGGCTGCGGCTCGTTCATCACACGCTCACGGAGCTAACGGGGGGTGTACTTGCGGAGCTTGCGCTGGAGGCTCTGGCGGTGGATGCCCAGCCACTTCGCGGCTCGTGTGATGTTCCCGTTGCACTGCTGCAGGACGTACTCGATGTATTCCCGCTCGTGTCGGGCGAGAGAGATGCGGTCTTCGGTGATGTCGGTGTCCCGGCGCGCCCCCCACATCGATCGCTCCAGGCGATCGATGTTCACGGGCTTCTCCAGGTAGTCCACGGCGCCGAGCTTGATGGCCTCGACGGCGGTGCTCAGGCTGGCGTATCCGGTGAGCACGACGATCCGCGCGGTCGGGGAGACCGCCAGGATCTGCTTCACGATGTCGAGGCCGTTCGCGGTGCCCAGCTTCAGGTCCACGATCGCGAAGTCGGGCGGCCGTTTCTCCAGCTCGGTTTCGACCTTCCGCGCGTCCGCGACGGCGTGTGCTGCGTAGCCGCGCTCTGTGAACTCCAACAGCAAGCTCTCACGCAAGCCCGTGTTGTCCTCTGCGATCAGGAGAGCCGGTCCACTCATCAGTCTGTGTTTTCCTGAGGTTGGGTGGGTAGCAAGAGGGTGGCACAGGCGCCACCGCCTTGCCGGTCGTCGAAGACGAGCTCGCCTCCGAGCGCCAACGACAGGGCCTTTACATTGTACAACCCGAGGCCCACGCCATCGGGGCGAGTTGTGACAAAGGGCTGTCCCAGTGAAGCACGGATCTCAGGAGGCCAGCCGCGTCCTCGATCCTGGACCGACACCGCGACCCGGTCACTGCGGACCTCGACGCGGACCTCGACGGTCGGCTCCTCCGCCTCCTGAGCAGCGATCGCGGCGTTGTCCAGCAGGTTCAGCAGCGACTGGGTGAAGGGGAGGGGGGGGACCCTGACGTCGCTCTCGTCGCACCGTACGTCGAGCCGCACATCGGTCACCTCCAGGCTCCAGTTGCGGCAGATTCGCTCCACCAGCGACGCGAGCGGGGCATCGGCGCCGTAGAGCTGTGTGTCGAGCGCGGCGCTGGCCATGGAGCGCAGCAGCTCCGAGCACTCCGCCAGCGCGCCGTTGGCCGCCGCGACGTCGGCGTTGTCCGGGTGGCTGCGATCCAGCCGGTCAATCCGGAGCTGGAGGGTGTTGAGCGGTGAGGCCAGCTTGTGTGAGAAGCCGGTCGCCAGCACGCCGAGCGCTCTGAGCCGATCCACGCGACGCTGGCGGTCCTTGGCGTCGGAGAGCAGGCGCAGGTGCAGCTCCAGAGTGGCCGAGAGCCAGGTGACGAGCCCCCAGAGCACCACGCCGACGAGCACCAGGGAGAGGAGGACAACAGCGCGATCCGTGGCGTCGACGCCGACCGGAGGAGTGGGGATCAGCGTGATGAAGACGACCGAGAGCGACACAGCGGCGGTCACTGCCGCGCTCCGCCACCCCGACAGCAGCAGCGCGCCGATGCAGGCGTGGATGAGCACCAGGGGCGCCAGGGGGTTCCACGCGCCCCCAGAGAGGCAGAGCAGCGCGGTCAAGCCCAGCAGGTCCACCACCAGAACCAGCAGGACCGCGCCTTCACCAACCCGGCGCGCGGTCAGCTTGCGCGCCATGAGGTTGCCGACGCCGAGGGCAGCCACCACCGCCAGGTACGGTGGGAGGAGTCGGCTCGGCAGCCAGCCCAGCGCCAGACCGGGGGCGACCACCAGAAGCTGCGCGGCGAGCGCCAGCCAGCGCATCGACGTCAGCCAACGCAGCCGGGCGGTCACGCGGGTCCGGACCTCCATCAGCACGTCCGTGGGCAGGGCCCTGGAGAGCAGACGAACGAACGAACCCGCGGGGGGGACGCCCTTGGGGCGCCCCTCGGGCAAGGCGGTTGCTACTTCCTGGCCTTCTTCTTGGCGCCCTTCTTCTTGGCCGCCTTCTTCTCATCGGCCTTCTTCTTCTTCTTGGCGGCCTTCTTCTTGGCGGCCTTCAGGGTCTTCTTCTCGGCCTTCTTCCCGGCCCTCTTCCGGGCCTTCTCGTCAGCCTTCTTCCGGGCCTTCCCTTCAGCCTTCTTTCCGGCCTTCTTCAGGGCCTTCTGGGCTCTCTTGAGAGCCTTCAGGGCCTTCTTGGTGAGGGGCTCGGGGGCGGCATCGGCGGCCGGCTCCTCGACGGGCTCGGGCTCAGTGACCGACTCAGGCTCCTCGACCGGCTCGGGCTCGGGCTCGGGCTCGGGCTCCGGCTCCGGCTCCGGCTCCGGCTCCGGCTCCGGCTCGGGCTCCACAGCCGGCTCTTCAGCTGCCGCCGGCTCCTCAGCAGGTGCTGAGGCGTTCGCTGCCAGGAGCTCCGCGGCTGCGGCCTTGATCCGAGCTGCGCGGAGCTGACTGAAGCCCGGCACGACGGCGATCTGATCAGGATCAGCGCCGGCGAGACTTGAGACAGTCGTGAACCCATGTTTGGTGAGCAGCTCCGCCGTGGACGGACCGATCCCCTTGACTTCATTCAATTCGACACTTGGCACCTGAACTCCTGTGCTGATGGCGCGGCTCGCGACGTGGTCGATGCTCACTGATACCAGCGCTGGCCCAATCGACGAGGGCGCACGGGAGGTGAGGGGCACCCCTGTACGCGCTGTCGGGTAGTTGGATCCGCTGGAATACGTGGTCCACGTCATAGTATGCAGCATATTGTTGCGCCTCACATTGTTGCTCCTTCCGGTGAGGGGGCGGGGGCGGGGCCTCAACGGCCGTGGCGAGCGGATCCACGGCATTTTTTTTGGTCGCCGGGCCGTCGTTTGGTACGATCGCGCAATCAGGTGGGGCAGATAAACTGCCGCACCAATCCAATTGGAGCAGGTGTGTTTGAGACCGCTGAGTTGGGCCGAGAGCTCACAAAGAAGGCCTTCAAGGCGAGGGTTCCTTCCCTTAGGGAGGCGCTCCTGTCGACCCAGTTCAAGCTGCGGGAGGCGGGGCTGCCCGTGATCATCCTCTTCGCCGGAGTCGACGGCGCGGGTAAGGGCGAGACGGTCAATCTGTTGAACGAGTGGATGGATCCCCGGTGGATCAGCACGCGCTCCTTCGACGACCCGTCGGTCGCGAGCCTGGAGCGCCCCCACTACTGGCGCTTCTGGGCCGGGCTTCCCCCCAACGGCCAGATCGGCCTGCTGCTGAGCGCCTGGTACTCACAGCCGCTGCTCAAGCGCGTCTATGGGGACATCAGCAACGCGGCCTTCGATCAGAAGCTCGATGAGATCCAGAACCTTGAGCAGACGCTGGCGGATGACGGCGCCCTCATCCTGAAGTTCTGGATGCACCTGGGCAAGGACGCTCAGGAGGAGCGCTTCAAGTCGTTCGAGGCGGATCCGCTGCTGGAGTGGCGGGTCACGGAGCGCGACTGGAAGCACTGGCGGATGTACGACGAGTTCATCGCCAACGCGGAGCGGCTCATCAGCCGCACCAGCGTGGGCCACGCCCCGTGGCACATCGTCGAGGGCTACGACCAGAACTACCGCAGCATCCGGGTCGCGGAGCTGATCCTGGAGGCCATGCAGGCGCGCCTGGAGGCGAACCGGGTGCGCGAGGAGCTGCGCAAGGTCAGCGCGGCCGCGCCGGCGGTCGCCCCCGCGGACAGTGAGGATACCGGGGACTCCGTCACGGTCGATGTCCCCGGCCCGCTGACTGTGCTGAGCCGACTGGACATGAGCCTCGACCTCCAGAACGGCGACTACAAGAAGGCGCTGCGAGAGCAGCAGGCCAGGCTGAACTCGCTGCATCGTCAGGCGTTCAAGCGCGGCCTGACCACCGTGCTCGTGTTCGAGGGATCGGACGCGGCCGGAAAGGGCGGCGCCATCCGCCGCTGCGTGGCCGCCCTGGACGCCCGACAGGTCACCATCGTGCCCGTCGCGAAGCCTACGGACGAAGAGTACGCCCACCACTACCTCTGGCGCTTCTGGCGCCACCTGCCCCGCGCCGGGCGGGTGCTGATCTTTGATCGGAGCTGGTACGGGCGGGTGCTGGTCGAGCGGGTCGAGGGCTTCGCCTCCGAGGAGGAGTGGCGCCGGGCCTACGGCGAGATCAACGCCTTTGAGAGCCAGCTGGTCGAGCACGGGATCGTGCTGCTGAAGTTCTGGCTCCACATCTCGGCCGACGAACAGCTTGAGCGCTTCAATGCGCGGGAGGTGACCCCCCACAAGCGGTGGAAGCTCACCGATGAGGACTGGCGCAATCGAGAGCGCTGGCAGGAATACGAGGAGGCGGTCCACGACATGGTCGAGCGCACCAGCACGCGTGCGTCGCCGTGGGTACTCGTGGCCGCCAACTCCAAGCGCTACGCCCGCGTCAAGGTGATCACCAGCGTCTGTGATGCGCTGGAGAATGCGCTGGCCCGGACGGATTCAGAGACCGAACACGACTGAGGATACGATCGTGGAAGACCCCCAAGCCCCTAGAGAGAGCACGGAAGAACTGACTGAGCGCGGACAGGAGATGCTCGATGCGCTCCGGTCCTGGCATGTGAGCGGCACCTCGCTGCGCGCCTATGCCAAGGAGCACGGTCTCAACCACAGCACGCTGTCCCGCTGGCGACGGCGCCTGATCGACAGCGGCCTGTCGCTGGAGGTCGCTTCCGTCGAGGCTCCTGTAGAGGCTCCCGCCGGCAGTGGGGAGCCCCCGGTCCTGCTTGGCCCTGGTGAGCAGCTCCCCTCGGAGATGACCTTGTCCTCGCCGTGGTTCTACCTGAACCGCGAGCTGACCTGGCTGGAGTTCAACAGCCGGGTGCTGCACGAGGCCGAGGATGAGCGCACGCTGCTGCTGGAGCGCCTGAAGTTCCTCGCCATCGTCAGCTCCAACCTCGATGAGTTCTTCATGAAGCGCATCGGGGGGCTGATGCAGCAGGTGGGGGCCGAGATCCACACCCTCTCGGTCGACGGGCGCAGGCCCAAGCAGCAGATCTCCGAGTGCTACCAGAAGGTCCGGGCGCTGGAGGCGCGCAAGGACACCCTCATGAAGACGCTGGTGCAGCTGCTCAGCGACAACGCGATCGAGCTCCGTCACTACAATGAGCTGAGCGCTGACGAGCAGGCGACCCTGCGCGAGCACTACCTGCACAACATCTTCCCGCTGATCACGCCGCAGGCGGTGGACCCCGCTCACCCCTTCCCGTTCGTCTCCAACCTGTCGCTCAACCTGCTGATCACCCTGCACTATCCCGGCGATCAGAAGATGCTGCTGGCGCGGGTCAAGGCGCCGGTGGGCGCGGGCACCTCGCGCTTCCTCAAGGTGGGGGAGGGGCACCGCTATGTCCTCCTCGAGGAGGTGATGGCCAACAACCTCGATCTGCTGTTCCCCGGGATGGTCATCGAGGGCTGTGAGCTCTTCCGCGTCACCCGCAACGCCAACACCGAGCGCGACGAGGAGCAGGCCGACGATCTGCTGGTCATGATCAAGTCGGAGCTCAGGGAGCGGAAGTTCGCGCCCATCGTCCGGCTGGAGGTCGCCGAGGGCATGGTGCCGCTGCACCGGGGCTGGCTGGCCGCCGAGCTCGGACTCGACGAGGACGAGGATGTCTTCGAGGTCACCGGGATGGTGGGGCGGCGCGATCTCATGGAGATCGCGTGCCTGGACATCCCCGAGCTGTGTGACCCGCCGCACGCCCCCTACGAGCACCCCGAGCTGACCGGCGATCGGAGCATCTTCCACGTCATCCGGGACGCCGGCTCCATCCTGCTCTTCCACCCCTACGAGTCCTTCTCGTCGTCGGTGGAGCGCTTCCTGCGGGAGGCCAGCGAGGATCCCAAGGTCCGCGCCATCAAGATGACCCTCTACCGCACCTCCGCCAAGACCCAGGTGATTCAGCACCTGCTGGCGGCTGCCCGCAACGGCAAGCAGGTCGCGGTGGTGGTGGAGCTGAAGGCCCGCTTCGATGAGGCGGCCAACATCCGCTGGGCCAGCCGCCTCGAGGAGGCGGGCATCCACGTCACCTACGGCGTGGTGGGGCTGAAGACCCACTGCAAGGCCATCCTGGTCGTGCGCCAGGACTACAACGGCCTCACCCGCTACGCCCACATCGGCACGGGCAACTACCACGCCGGCACGGCGCGCATGTACACGGACCTCGGGCTGTTCACCTCCGATGACAAGGTGGGGCACGACCTGACTGAGCTCTTCAACTACCTGACGACCGGCTACTCGCCGACCCGCGACTACCAGAAGCTGCTGGTCGCGCCCAAGCTGATGAAGAGCGGCCTCATCGCCCGAATCCAGCGGGAGATCCGCCACCAGCAGCAGGGCGGGTCGGGGCTCATCCAGATCAAGACCAACGCGCTGGAGGACGTCGACATCACCCGGGCGCTCTACCGGGCGGCCCGCGCCGGGGTCCACATCAACCTGATCGTGCGGGACACCTGCCGGCTGCGCCCGCAGCTGCCGGGGCTCACCGAGACCGTGCATGTGATCAGCATCGTGGGGCGCTTCCTGGAGCACGCCCGGGTCGTCTACTTCCAGAACGGCGGCGATGAGGAGTACTTCATCGGCTCAGCCGACTGTATGACGCGCAACCTCAACAGCCGGGTCGAGGTCATGGTGCCGGTGGAGAACCCGGAGCTGCAGGCAAACATCCGCCACATGCTGGACACCCAGCTGGCGGATCGCCGAGGCGCCTGGGACATGCAGCCGGACGGCACCTACATCCAGCGCACCCCGAGCCAGCCCAGCGAGGAGGTGAGCGCGCAGACCCGCCTGGTGAACTGGGCGCGCCGGCGCCACAAGGAGGCGACTCGCCTTCGTCGGCGCAAGCCAAAGGGGCCGCGTCGCAACTCGAACTCTGAGACCTCAGGTATTTAGGAGGGAGAGATGGCTGATCAAGTAGAAGACCTGGTCCCGGACCGTGAGCGGATCCTGGTGGCGGTTGACTTCTCGGAGCATGCCCGGCGGGCGCTCGCGACCGGGGGGCGACTGGCGTCGTCGCTCGGCGCGGAGCTGGTGGTGATGCATGTGATCAATGATCCCGCGGACGCGCCGGGCTTCTACCGTTCGGAGAAGAAGGCCCAGAAGAAGAAGACGCGCAAGCGCCTGAAGACGCTGCTGGAGGCTGCCGCCGACATCATGGATGACTTCATGACGATCGCGCGGGAGGCTGAGCCGGAGCTGACGGCGCTCTCCGACGCACGGGTCGCACTGGTTCACGGTGTCCCCGTTTTTCGAATCCTGGAGATGGCTCGCAAAGAGGCCGTCTCTTTCATCGTGATGGGTAGCCACGGGCGCACCGGCCCCGAGCACCTGCTGCTGGGCTCCAAGGCTGAGCGCGTGGTCCGCCTGTCACCAATCTCTGTGGTGGTAGTCAAGTGATAGATTGGGGTCAATTAGTGATGGGGCTGCTCGGCGGCCTCGCGCTCTTTCTCTACGGTATGGAGCGCATGGGTGAGGCGCTGAAGATGGTTGCGGGCGACCGCATGAAGACCATCCTCGCGAAGCTCTCCAACAATCGCCTGATGGGCATGGTCACCGGCGCCGGCGTCACGGCCATCATCCAATCCAGCTCGGTCACCACCGTGATGCTGGTGGGCTTCGTGTCCGCGGACCTGATGTCGCTGTCCCAGTCGATCGGCGTGATCCTGGGCGCCAACATCGGCACGACCATCACGGCCCAGATCGTCGCCTTCAAGGTGACCAAGGCGGCGCTGCTGCTGATCGCGGGCGGCTTCGCCATGCTCTTCATGTCCAAGAACGAGCGGATCAAGCAGTACGGCTACATGGTGATGGGGCTCGGGCTCATCTTCTTCGGCATGACCGTGATGAGCGACGCCATGAAGCCCCTGCGGGACTTCCAGCCGTTCATTGACCTGATGGCCAACATGTCCAACCCGCTGCTGGGCATCCTGGTCGCGGCGGCCTTCACCGGCCTCGTGCAGTCCAGCTCGGCGACCATGGGCGTGGTGATTGTGCTGGCGATGCAGGGTGTCATCACCCTCGAGGCGGGCCTGGCGCTGGCGCTCGGCGCCAACGTTGGCACCTGCGTCACCGCTGGCCTCGCCGCCATCGGCAAGCCCCGCGAGGCCGTGCGCGTCGCGGTGGCGCACATCCTCTTCAACATCGTGGGGGTGCTCATTGTGCTGCCCGTGATTCCGTACTTCGCGGACCTGATTCGCACGCTCTCTCCCGTGGGCGACACGTCGCTGGTCGGCGCCGAGCTGCTGGCCGAGGTCGTGCCTCGGCAGGTCGCCAACGCCCACAGCATGTTCAACGTCGTGGTGGCCCTGCTCTTCATCCCCTTCACCGTGCCCTTCGCGCGGCTGATCAACTGGCTGGTGCCGGATCGGGAGATGGGAGAGGAGGAGGCCATCATCAAGAGCAAGTACCTGGACAGCATCCTCCTGATGACCCCCGCGCTGAGCCTGAACGCCGTGCGCCACGAGCTGAAGCGCACCGGCGAGCGGGTCGAGCAGATGGTCGAGGACGTCCTGCCCACCATGCTCCACGGCGACAACCAGGCGCTGGAGGCGCTGGTCCAGCGGGACGACGAGGTCGACGCTCTGCACCGCGACATCGTCAAGTACATGGGCGAGATCAGCAAGCAGGCCCTGACCAACAAGCACTCCCAGGAGCTGGCCGGGCTGATGTCCGCCGCCAACAACCTGGAGAACATCGGCGACGTCGTCGAGACCGATCTGGTCGCCATCGGGCGCCGGCGCATCAGCGATGGAGTGACGGTCAGCAAGGAGACCGAGGGCCGCCTCCAGGTGCTGCATCAGGTGGTGATGGACGCGACCCGGAAGGCCATCAGCGCTGTCGTCGATGACGACCGGCGCGCCGCGGTCGCGGTGATTGAGCTGAAGTCCGACATCTCCAGGCTGGTCGAAGAGGTGGAGCGCCACCAGGCGCAGCGGCTCGTGGCCGATGAGCCCGGCCGGGTCGAGGCCTACACGCTTGAGATGGACATGATCGACAAGCTGCGGCGCATCTACTACCACGCCAAGCGCATGGCCAAGACCGTCGCAAGCGCGAGCTGATTGCGGTAGAAACAGGCATGCTCTGCGCTGCTTGCGGAGAGGCGGTCCCGAACACCGGGGCCGCCGGGTGCCCGCACTGCGGGGCTGACCCTCTGTTGGACGGGCGCTACCGCCTGGACGCAGTGGTGGGCCGCGGCGCGGCAGCTACGACCTACCGGGCCCTGCGACTCCATGATGGTGTCGTCGTGGCGGTCAAGGAGATGCCCCTCCACCGCGCCCGCGGCGAGAAGGCCCAGGCGCTGATCGCCCGCGAGGCCCGCGTGCTGCGGGAGCTGAGCCACCCGGCGATCCCCCGCGGGGTCGACGACTTCAGCATCGGCGCCGGCAAGCAGGCGCACCTCTACATCGTCCAGACCTTCATCGAGGGCCGCACGCTGGCCGACGAGGGCCGCGACAAGCGCTACAGCCAGGACGAGGTGCTGGGCATCGCCGAGGCGCTCCTCGACATCCTGAGCTACCTCCACGGGCTGTCTCCGCCGGTGATCCACAGGGACATCAAGCCGGCGAATGTGCTCCGGCGCCCCGATGGATCGCTGGCGCTCATCGACTTCGGCAGCGTGCGCGACGTGCTGCGCGACGCCGAGCTGGGGGGCTCCACGGTCGCCGGCACCTTCGGCTACATGGCCCCGGAGCAGTTCCAGGGTGACGCGGACCCTCGCAGTGATCTCTACGGCGTGGGCGCGCTCGCGGTGGCGCTGCTGACCCGCAAGGAGCCGCGCTCCATGCTGGACCACAACGGCCGCATCGTCTGGGAGCCGCACGTCCAGCTCCACCCGGCGACCATCCGCTTCCTGCGCCGCATGCTCCAGCCCGAGCTGAGCCGCCGCATGCCCGCCGCCCACATCGCCCGCGCGGAGCTGGACCAGGCCAGGCAGGCGCTCGTCCAGGCGCCCGGGCTCTCCGCCCGCCCCCTGTCCGAGCAGCAGGTCGCCCGCTCGCTCGCGACCAGGCAGCTCGCCCGACCGCGCCCGGACACACTGGACATCCCCGAGCTGCCCGCTGTCGGCGCCGCGCCGGATGCCCTGGACGCCGCGGTCAGCGCCGCGGCGCTGGCGCTGGGGCGCCGCCGCCTGTTCCTCGCCGCCGTCGGCGCCGCCGCCATCGCGTTCGGGCTCGCGGCGGGGGGAGGTCTGTTCTTCGCGGGCGCTGGCGTCACCGCCGTGAGCGCGCCGGTCGCCGAGACGCCGCCCCTCCGGGTGAGCCCCGAGGAGGGCGCGGCGGAGCTGGCCCACGCCTATGTGCGCGACCCCGGCGTTCGCGCCTGCCTCGGCGATTGGCGCGCGGTCACCGCGACAGGCGACGAGATGCTGGCGGTCGCGATCGAGCAGCGCGCCGGGAGCGCGCCGGTGGTCTACCTGGACGTCGGCGACCTGGACGGCAGCGCCCTGGAGGCCTGCCTCCTCGCCGTCGTGGAGGGCGTCTCGTGGACCGCCCTCGACCCGGGACTGCGCTACCACGCGAAGTTCGGTCTGCCTGTCTGGGACGATCCTGAGCCGCTGGCGCCCTGGCCGGCCTACTCCAAGCCGCCCTTCTCCGAAGAGACCTGGTAAAACCCCTCCTGCGGCCGCGTCACGTTCGTGGCATCTTGCGCGTATTCGGGAGGCACCATGCTCACCACACTACTGGCGCTCACGCTGACCAGCCCGGCACTCGCCGTGGATGTCAGCGAGAAGATCATCAACGGCAGCGACGCCACCCCTGACGAGTACCCGCAGGCCGGCGCGCTGCTGGTCGAGGCAGGGGGATACCGCCTGTTCGTCTGCTCCAGCACGCTCATCGCCCCGGACGTGGTGATGACCGCCGCCCACTGCATCGACCCGGAGTCGCTGCAGGGCAGCGGCTACCCCGTGACCGCTGACAGCTTGTTCGTCTGGACGCGGGAGTCGGACGTGAGCCGCTTCGACGGCTACGGGAACGACGACTGGCCCGACGACGCTCACTTCTCGCAGGCGACCGTCTTCCACTCCAGCTGGAGCATCAGCCAGCTCGGCATCGGTCTGAACCTGAACTACGACATCGGGCTCGTCTTTCTGGATGAGCCGGTGCTGGAGACTGCCTTCGCCTACCTCCCCACCGCCGAGGAGTCGGAGCAGCTCGTCGAGGGCATCGACGTGACCGTGGTGGGCTGGGGGCAGCAGCAGCAGGGCGGTCAGCTCATCGGGGTCAAGCAGCAGGGCCTGAGCCCCGTCGGGGTCACTGAGTCCTTTGAGTTCCATGTGGGGCCCGACACCTCGGATGTACGAAAGTGCCACGGTGACTCGGGGGGCCCGTCGTTCCAGATCATCGAGACGGAGACGATCGACGATATGCGGGTCGTCGGCGTGACCTCTCACGCCTACGACAGCAGCGACTGCAACCAGACCGGCGGCGTGGACACCCGGGTGGACTACTACCTGGACTGGATTGAAGGGGAGATGACGTCTCGCTGTGATGACGGCAGCCGCGTCTGGTGCGAGGAGCCGGGCATCCCGCTGGCGCCGGTCTATGAGGAGGGAGAGGATCCCTGGGCCATCCCGGCGGATCTGGTCTCGGATGTCGCCCTCTCGGGCTGCAGCGTGGCCCCCGCGGGCGGCGGTGCTGGCGCGCTGGTGGTGCTCGCGATGGTGGGGTGGCGGCGCCGACGCAGCTGATCGGTTGACCCATTTGGGTCCCGCATCGGGGCGGTGATGCCGGGGCAGGGGGCTCCACATCGCCGCGGGGGTGGCAGCACTGAGCCGCACCGGCAGATGATCGCTGGGGCGTCGTGCGGTGTGGCCCGGTTGTTGCAAATCAGTGGGGCATCCAGAAGGAGCCGATCGTGCGTAGCGCCATCCTCACTGCCCTGAGTCTGTTGTCCTTCCTCGCTGGGCCCGCGCTGGCCGGAGAGGACAGCTGCGATCCCGCGAGCGCGCCGGTCGCGGGCGATCTGGGCTCGGTGGTGGTCTCGCCCTCGCAGGAGGGGGAGGTGAAGGCGTCGCGCCTCAAGACGATCACCGCCGAGACCTTCATGGCGGAGGTGGTGAACAACAAGAAGCCGGCGATCGTGGAGTTCGGCGCGGTCTGGTGTGTGCCCTGTCATAAGCAGCTGGCGATCCTGGAGACGCTGGCGGAGGCGAATGAGGGCAAGGCGATGTTCGGCAAGATCGACGTGGATGAGGAGAAGGCGCTGATGGAGCAGCTCGGCTTGAAGGGGGTTCCGGCGGTGCTGATCACCAACAACGGGAAGGTGGTGGAGCTGCTCACCGGGGTGACGAGCCAGGAGGAACTGCAGAAGAAGCTGGACGCGATCCTGAACTCCGCTGACGATGGTGAGGCGGACGCCAATAGCGAGGGGTGAGGGCTCGTGCCCTCCAACCAGCCCGCATCCTTCAGTCCAGATCTGAAGGACAGAAGTCCGACGGGGAGCGCGAGCGTGGGGGGTGAATCCACAGCAGCGTTCTCCTCGCCTCGCTGCCGGTGAGGCTTCAGTGCGGCTTCGTTCGGCTTGCACATGTCGCCCGGCGCGCCCACAGCGAAGAGGCCCCTTTGAGGGTCATGTCGTCCCCTCGCTGAGCCCTCACCTTCCACCAGCACGCGCCGCATGGCGCGCGCCAACTAAGGGGTGCCAGGATCGTGACGCGAGCCCCCTGTGACCCCCACCTTCCGCCAGAACGTGCCGTCAGGCGCGCGCCAACATCGAAGAGGCCCCGTTGAGGAACGCGACGTCCCCTCCCTGAGTCCCCACCTTCCTCCTCCGGAGCGGCTTGCACGCGCCGCACGGCGCGCGCCAACTGCGAACCCGTACCTTTGAGGAACGCGACGTCCCAGCGTCTCACACTAGAGGGTGTTGCGACGTCAGATGCCTCGCCGCAAGGCGACATCAGGAGGCAAGACCTTGCGAACACGTGGACGGTTTTCGACGGCAACCAGGTGTTGTTGTTCAGCCATCCCACGCTGTAAAACCG
>Ga0316204_10006504_pt1 | contig 17929 bp, 19 predicted proteins | sample 6monrhotite_MG_2_FD_205661 | JGI IMG/M metagenome (GOLD analysis project Ga0316204, IMG submission 205661) | Microbial mat bacterial communities from mineral coupon in-situ incubated in ocean water Damariscotta River, Maine, United States -... | ecosystem: Environmental > Aquatic > Marine >... | reverse complement strand
TGAAAGATATCCAGACGATAGATAGTTCAACCTTTCAGGGGCTCATCCTGGGGTTACAGCAATATTGGGCAGGGCACGGCTGTGTGCTGTTGCAGCCGTATGACATGGAAGTGGGGGCCGGTACTTTCCACCCCGCCACTTTCCTGCGTGCGATCGGCCCGGAGCCGTGGGCGGCCGCTTATGTGCAGCCGTCGCGCCGCCCGACTGATGGGCGTTACGGCGAAAACCCTAACCGTCTGCAGCATTATTATCAGTTTCAGGTGGTGATCAAACCATCGCCACTGGATATTCAGGAGCTCTACCTTGGCTCGCTGCGCGCAATGGGGCTTGATCTGCTGGAACACGATGTCCGTTTTGTGGAAGATAACTGGGAGTCACCAACGCTCGGTGCGTGGGGGCTTGGTTGGGAAGTGTGGCTCAACGGCATGGAGGTGACGCAGTTTACCTACTTCCAGCAGGTGGGCGGGCTGAGTTGTGCGCCGGTCACTGGCGAGATCACTTACGGTCTGGAACGCATCGCGATGTACCTGCAAGGGGTCGAGAGTGTCTTTGATCTGGTGTGGGCAGATGGCCCGTTGGGTAAAGTGACTTACGGTGATGTGTTTCATCAAAACGAGGTCGAGATGTCAACCTACAATTTTGAACACGCCGATGTCGACGCGCTGTTTACCGCCTTTGATAACTGCGAAAGCGAGAGTCAGAAATTGATCGAAGCGGGGCTGCCGCTGCCAGCCTATGAAATGGTTTTAAAGGCGTCGCACCTGTTTAACATGCTCGATGCGCGCCATGCGATTAGTGTTACCGAGCGCGCACGTTTTATTGGCCGTGTGCGTACTTTGTCTCGCGCCGTTGCCGAGGCCTATTTCGCCGCACGTGAGGCGCTGGGTTTTCCCATGTTAAATGATGGGTGCAGTGATGATGTGAAGAAGGCGTCGTAACGATGATTAAAAAACAGAATGAATTTGCGTTGGGGATGGTAAGCCGTGTCGGATAGATCTGATTTTCTTTTTGAGATAGGCACAGAAGAGCTGCCACCCAAAGCATTGAAAAAATTGGGTGAAGCGCTTGGTAAGGGTGTACGCGAAGGGCTGACAAAGGCCGCGCTTGATTACACCGAGATACATTGGTATGCCGCACCGCGTCGTCTTGCCGTGCATATTACTGAGTTAGTTAATGCGCAGGCGGATACTACGGATGAACGCCGAGGCCCTGCGGTCACGGCAGCCTTTGATGATGATGGGTTACCGACGCGCGCGGTGCAGGGCTTTGCAAAGTCATGCGGTGTTGAAGTGGATGCACTGGAAACGCTCGAAACAAAAAAGGGTGCATGGCTGGTATTTCGTAGCGCGAAAAAAGGTCAGGAAAGCCGTGAGTTGATGCCTGCGATTATTGAAGAGGCATTAAAGCAATTGCCTATTCCCAAGCGGATGCGCTGGGGTGCTTCAATGGCAGAGTTTGTGCGGCCAGTGCATTGGCTGGTGATGTTGCTGGGTGACGAAGTGATCAAGGCCTCGATGTTTGGCATTGAGACCGGTCAGACCACACGCGGTCACCGTTTCCATCATCCCGATACGATTTATCTTGCAGAGCCAGCTGCCTATGCGCCATTGCTGGAGAGTGAAGGTCACGTGATGGCTGACTTTTCAACGCGTCGCGAAGCGGTGCGCGCACAGGTGATGGAAGTGGCGGTCGGCCTCGGTGGCAAAGCGGTGATCGATGATGCGCTACTTGATGAAGTGACCGGCATGGTGGAGTGGCCTGTCGCATTGGCGGGTAACTTTGAACAACGTTTCCTTGAGGTGCCGCAAGAGGCGCTGATCTCTGCGATGAAAGGGCACCAGAAATATTTTCATGTGGTGAATGATGCGGGTGAATTAATGCCGCACTTTATCACTGTCAGCAATATCGCCAGTACCAATATGGATGTGGTGCGTGAAGGCAATGAACGTGTGATTCGGCCAAGGCTATCGGATGCAGTTTTTTTCTGGCAGCAAGATCGTAAGCAGCCGCTGATTGAATTGTCGGCGCGTCTTGAAAGCGTGGTGTTTCAAAAGAAACTCGGTACGCTAAAAGAGAAATCAGACCGTGTCGCCGCGTTAAGCGCAGAGATTGCCGCGCAACTGGGTGGCGACCCTGCGCAGGCCAAGCAGGCGGGTGAGCTTTCAAAATGTGATTTGATGACCGAGATGGTAGGTGAATTCCCGGAATTACAGGGGATCATGGGGCGTTACTATGCAACGCTTGATGGTGCACCTGCCGATGTTGCCGCCGCGCTTGATGAACAGTACATGCCACGTTTTGCTGGTGATGAGCTGCCGCAAAATGTGATTGCACAGTCGCTCGCGATTGCGGACAAGCTCGACACGCTGGTCGGCATCTTTGCGATCGGCCAGCCACCAACCGGTGATAAAGATCCGTTTGCATTGCGTCGTGCAGCACTCGGTGCATTACGTATTATTATTGAAAAAGCGTTGCCGTTAGATCTGGAACAACTACTGAAAAGTGCCGCCGCTCAATATGCCGCACAGGGTAAGGTAACGGTTGCGGATGAGATTATCGAGCAGGCCTTTGCCTTTATGATGGATCGTCTACGTGGTTACTATGTCGATAAATCGATTGGCCGCGATCTGTTTGATGCGGTGTTGTCGCGTCGTCCGACCGAGCCGCGTGATTTTGATCTGCGTTTGCGTGCAGTCGAATCGTTTCGAAAACTGCCGCAGGCTGAAAGCCTGGCGGCTGCCAACAAACGAATCGGCAATATCTTGAAAAAAGTCGAGGGTGATATCCCTGCCGTGATTGACCAGACACTGCTAACTGAAACAAGCGAGCAGGCGCTGTTTAAAACATTGTCTGAACTGATCGATGTCGTTGCGCCGATGTTTGAAGCGGGTGATTACACCGCTGCGTTGACTGAACTTGCAAAGCTACAAACGGCGATCGATCAGTTTTTTGATGATGTGATGGTGATGGCCGACGACGAAGCGATTCGTAATAATCGCATCGCATTGTTAAATGGTTTGCATGGACTGTTTATGCGTGCGGCGGATCTTTCACGATTGCAGGTAGCGTAGGCGAATCATTTTATGAAGCTGATTGTGCTTGATCGTGATGGTGTCATTAATGAAGACTCGGACGCCTTTATTAAATCTCCCGAAGAGTGGCATCTGTTGCCGGGCAGCGCCGAGGCAATTGCGCGTCTGACTCTGGCGCGTTATCAGGTGGTGGTGGCGACCAATCAATCGGGTGTGGCGCGTGGTTATTTTGATCTCGGCGTGTTGAATCGTATTCACGAAAAGATGCAGCGTGAAGTGGGTGCGGCTGGTGGCCGTATCGATGCAATCTTCTATTGTCCACACGGGCCTGATGATGGTTGTGAATGTCGCAAGCCGAAGCCGGGTATGTTTCAGGATATTGAAAAGCGCTTGCAAATTAAGTTGAGCAGGGTGCCCGCCGTGGGTGATTCACTGCGTGACCTGCAGGCCGCGCAAGCGGTGGGTGCGCGTGCAATGTTAGTGCGCACCGGTAAAGGCTTGAAGACGGAAAAGCAGATCGCCGAAGCGCCGCTTGCTGAAGCGGTTGATGTGTTCGATGATCTCGCGGCTGTTGTCGATGCTTTGTTGAGCGAGTGAATTGGCATAGATGAATCAATTGATAATTGAGGTGTGATCAGGTGTTGTTAATAAGGTCTCTGTTGTTTGCGTTGGGTATGTGGGCGTCGATTGTGGTGTTTGCGATTCTGTGCCTGTTTACCGCACCCTTTCCATTTTCAGTACGCTACGGCTTTTTATCGAAATGGGCGCGGCTTAATCTATGGTGGCTGGAGCTTACCTGTGGCGTGCGTTACCAGATTGAAGGGCGGGAAAATATTCCGGAAGGCAATGCGATTGTGATGTCTAAACATCAATCGACCTGGGAGACGTTGGCATTGCAGGTGATTTTTCCACCGCAGGTGTGGGTGATGAAGCGAGAGCTATTAAAGGTGCCGTTTTTTGGCTGGGGGCTTTCGATGCTGGAACCGATAGCGATTGATCGTAAGGCTAAAGGCAAGGCGCGTCAGCAGTTGATTGACCAGGGAACACAGCGCCTTGAAAATGGTCGTTGGGTAGTGATCTTTCCTGAAGGCACACGTATTGCGCCGGGCGAAAAAGGGCGTTACGCATTGGGCGGTGCATCGCTGGCGGAAAACAGTGGTTACCCGATCGTGCCGATGGCACATAATGCCGGTGAGTTTTGGCCGCGTCGAAAATTTATTAAACAGCCGGGCGTAGTTAAGGTTCGCATTGGTCCAGCGATCGAGAGCAAAGACAAAAGCGCGAGTGAAATTAATCAGGAAGTCGAAGCGTGGATTGAAGGGCAGATGGCGGAGATTACGTTTAAGGGGTAAGGGTGGAGCCCCTTTTTCAGGGGTCTCTGAAATACTATTCCCATTGAGTGCTTGGTTGGTGGTTAATTAGTGGGGTATGCCAGCCCATAATAATCTTTTTCATCAAAACCTAGGTGGTGGCAGAAACCTAGCGCTACATTCTGGTCTTTTCGTAGTATTAAATTATTTTCTTGAACGATAACGGCTTGGCCTTGATTTGAGCATTTGTGTTTAATATTAACGCCGATATTGATCGTATAGTCACTTTTGTCAGCTAGAGGGCCTGCGATTACAAATACTTGACCAACTTTATCGTAGTAATATGTTTGGGCTGTTGCTATTGGGCTGGAGCGGACAAAGCCACAAGGGTATGGAATGTTTAGTAACGTGCCCTTTGGAGAGTCGTTAAGCCTAATGGCACACCGGCCTTGCTGCTCATAAAGCGCCAGGCTGAATGTTTCCGTTTTAACAATAGTCAGAAAATCAGTTTTATCTCTATTATTGTCTGCAAGGCATGCCGAAATAGAAAAGGAAAATCCAGTGATGGTGAGCAGTAATAGTAATTTACTGTGTATGCCGTTTAGTCGCCAGCCAAGAACTGTTGGCATTATGTTAACTCCCAAAACCAAACCTGTTTGCCACGTTTCCTGTAACCAATTGTATTGGAGGATCCTTTCATTGTCATCGATATACCATCCCATAAATCGATGTGATCAGTATTGCCCCAGCCATTCATAATAAACACCATGCCTTTTTTATTTTTAAACGCGCTAATATTGTCATCAATGGAGCCGTCTAAAACCCGTTTTTTAACACCCGCGCCAAGAAGCGCTGGGTTGTGATAAAAAACATTTGCTAAGTCTTGTGCTGAACGAATGTGCCCAGGCTTATGGTCTTTGAATTTTGTTGAATAGTTTGAACAGCGTTTCAGATTTTTACTCGCTAAGGAAATGCCGCTATCCTCCAAAGCCTTTCCCATGCGCATGGCGCATTGATTGCCAAACACAGATTGATCGCAAACATAGCCTCGACCAATGTGATTTTTCCAGAGTATTGAAAATTTTACCATTTATGATTTCCTTTGAATGTAAATAACGTAACGAGGTGGACAGCAACCTGTATTAAGTTGGTTAAAAATAACCCTCTTACTCAATCCCGCTCTTTTTTCTTTTGCGATCAGCAGGCGGCTATCGTCATCCCTTTTTATGTGGCTCATGAATATGGCGTGTCACTTACATGTCATGGATAGTTGGATTGAAAAATATCTTAATAGATATGCCTTTATTTTGCCATACTCAAGGAAAACTGATTCAGTATTTGGTAGGACTGCATTTGTTATGCTTTCAAAAGATACTTGCCGAATAAAACCAACCGGTTAAACTCTTAACCGTGAACGAACTACTTGCCAATCCAATGTTCCAGTCAGGCGTCGCGCCATTCATCGCGTCACTATTGCTGGGTCTAATTCTCTATCGCACTGTCGGTTTCTGGGCGGCGGTATCCGTTACGGCTGGCTTTTACCTGAGTGCCTGGTTAATTACCGATCTTAAATTTTTTCCACTGACCAGTACGCGCAAAATTCTACTGCTGGGCTTGGTGGCGCTGGGTGTTGGTTTGGTCTTTGATCTCTACCGCAATGCGCCGCGCTGGCTGCTGCTTTTCTTTTTTGCGGCGGGCGCGGGGGCTGTGGTGTGGATTGTGTGGCCGGTGTTGATGCGTAAGAGTGACGAGTGGGAAACGTGGGTGATGGTGGTGCCCAGTGCTGTTTATGTCGGTTGGTTAATGACTTCGTTTATAACGCTGCGTGATAAGAGTGAGCGGGCCGTGACTGGCTTGCTGGCGCTGGCGGGTGGTACCGGTATCTGCGCGCTGCTGGCGGCTTCTGCATTGCTGGGCCAGCTTGCCTCTGCCATTGCGGCGGCAATGGCGGCCTACCTGCTGGCGGGGCTTTTATCATCGCGCCTGAGCGCGGGTGCATTGTTGGTGGTGCCGACCGCGTTGTTGTGTGGCTTGCTCGGTGTGTCGGCGTTGGTTTATGCCAAACTGCCGTGGTACACATTGTTGGTTCTGGCGGCAATCCCGTTGGCAGCGCGGGTGCCACTGCCGGAGGAGCGTCCGCAGTGGTTGAAAATAGCCTTGCTATTGTTATGCCTTGCGCCGGTCGCGGGTGGGGCGATTTATATCACCTGGCTGGAGAGTGGCGATCCTCTCTTTTAGTGGGTAAGCTACAGCCATCAATTTAACGAAGGAGTCGTAGCGATGAAAAGATTAAGTCTAGTAGCTTTGTTGATGTTAGCAGTGCCGATGGTAGCCTCGGCCAAGGAAGAAAGCTTTACCATTGACCCATACCACACCTATCCTCATTTCAAGATTAACCATTTAGGTTTTTCAACCATGATGGGCCACTTTGGTAAAACCAGTGGCAAGATCACCATGGATCAGGCTGCGGGTAAGGGGGCGGTTGATATTGTGATCGATGCGGCTTCTGTTTATACCGGGATGAAAAAACGTGATGACCACCTGCGTTCACCTGACTTTCTAAACGTGATGGAGTTCCCGGAAATCACCTATAAAGCAGATGCTGTTGAGTTCCATCACGATGGCAAGATGGCGACGGTACATGGTGACCTAACGATTAAGGGTGTGACCAAGCATATTGCGCTTGAAGTGAGTAGCATCAACTGTGGTATTCACCCGATGGATCCCACCAAAAAGAAATATGTGTGTGGCTTTGATGCGACTGCCAAGATTAAGCGTTCAGAGTTTGATGTGACTTATGCGTTGCCTGCGATTGGCGACGAAATGGAATTGTTTTTTGAGGTAGAAGCGGTCAGAGATTAGACCGGTAAACGTAACGCCCCAGCGATGCTGGGGCATTATCTGTTAAATGTTATTTATCAGCAGGTGGCGGTGAAGATGAGCAGACCTGTGCATAGTCTTCATAGCCTGGGAATACTGCGCCGTCGCTGCAATGGCGACAAGATGGATTAGCCTTAGCGCGCATCTCCATAAACTCCCCACTCAGCGCATCGTAATGCAGCATACGGCCAACCAGCGGTGTGCCAATCCCGAGTAGAATCTTAATCGTTTCGACGGCTTGTAGCAGACCAAAGATGCCCGGCATCACGCCGAGCACGCCTGCTTCGGCACAGGATGGCGCGAGTTCTGGCGGTGGTGGCTCTGGGAACATGCAGCGATAACAGGAGCCGCGTACGTCGCCCTGGTAGTCGGGCCAGAAGACGGTGATCTGCCCTTCAAAACGGTAAACGGCGGCGTGAACATTAGGTTTTTTAAGCTTCACGCAGGCGTCGTTGATCAGGTAGCGCGTTGGCAGATTATCCGAACCGTCGACGATCACATCATAATCGGCAAACAGCTCTTCCACATTGCTGCTATCGATGCGGGTTTGATGCGCGACCACTTTGACATCTGGATTCAGTGCTTCCAGTGCGATGCGTGCCGACTCGACCTTTGGCATGCCGATGCGATCTTCAGTATGCAGAATCTGGCGTTGTAGGTTGCTGCGATCGACTACGTCGTCATCGATGATGCCAAGCGTACCGACACCCGCTGCCGCGAGGTAGTAGGCGCTGGGTGAGCCGAGGCCGCCAGCACCAATCAGCAGCACCTTGCTATCGAGCAGTTTGAGCTGGCCTTTGTCGCCGACATTGGGCATTGAGAGGTGGCGCGCGTAACGCTCGCGTGCAGTGGCGTCGAGCATGCGTGGCATCTCAAACGGCAGTGCCTCTGTCTTCCAGCGGCTGAAACCACCGGCAACCGAGCGCACATCGCTGTAGCCCATGCGTTGCAGGCCATCGGCGGCGAATAGTGAGCGCATGCCGCCTGCACACAGAATCAGCAGTGTCTGGTTGGTGTCCGGGATTTGCTCTTCAATCTTCAGCTCAAGAAAACTGCGCCCAAGGCGGATCGCGCCAATTGGGCTGCCCTGTGCCACTTCTTCGTTGTCGCGCACGTCGATCAGTGTCGAGCCGTTTTGTTGCAGCTCATACGCCTCGCTGGGCGAAAGCTCGGTAATGGTGTCACGCAGTTCCTGTACTCGGCGGTCTTTGGCCTTCATTTTTTTCCTCCGGCTATCCGGGTTGCGATGAGCTGCTAATCGGCGGCATAGCCTGTATTGAATGTTTGCTGTCTTGTTATCTCACGCGTTTCGGCGGGTTGGCTAATAATAACCTGTGAATGCTTATCGGCGTGGTGAAAAGTTAGCTTAGTATACAAACCTTTAGAGGAGAAAGCATTGCTGATACTGATTGCGGGGTGAGTAGCGGACGTCGCTTTTAATGGGCTGAAGATGTAGCGGGTTTATGGTTATATCGGGGTGCGCTGCTTTAGCCGTTTGTCCTCAAGCAACTCAATCTCTTTGCCTATTTCGAGGGTGACACTGGCCACCTCCTGGCTCAGGAAAATATTGCTGATGTTGATCTGCATATGGTGAGCGAGCTTTTCGACTAGCTATGCTGCAGCGCTCAACCTGCAGCGCCATCGGCAGCAGCTCAGTCATGAACTCAAGGAAGGCCTTGTTACCGGTTCCCACCCTGATGCTGTCAATCTGCAATTATTCGCCTTGAAGCTGGTCGAGTTTGACGATGAGTGCTGCTAAATCCATTTGAGGATGCCTGTTAGACGATGCGTTGGGCTATTCAGAATGGCCCAGTGATTTTAATTTGGCTTCGATCAGGGTGACTTTTTTGCCGATTTCTTCGGCGATATTGGCCATCTCCTGTCGCTGATAGATGTTTTCGATATTGACCTGGAGGTGGTGGGCTGATTTTTTGACAATGTTAATGTCCTCCTCGGTAAACGCAGATTCAACATTGAGCTTGTTGAGTACCTGGATCGCTCCGGCAACTTGTTTGGTTTTGGCTCCTAATACGGGCACGCAGATGGTGCTTTTGGCCGTAAAGCCGGTCTTGAACGCGACTGTGTCATGCGCACCTACTTGATTTGAAAGGTTATTTTCCATGATGATTTCGCCGCTGGCGATTACTTTGCCGACCACCGAGCTATCTTTGGGTACCGAGATCTGCTTTTCCTGCAGGCCTGTGCCGCACTGAATCCAGACGTTGTTATTGTCGGGATTGTTGATGAAGATGCTACAACGCTCGGCATTCAGGGCCTTGGGCAGTAGCTCAACCATAAATTCAAGAAATTCACGATTGCCTGTTTTGCGCCAGGCGGTTTCAATCTGTAGCTGTTTTTCTTTGAGTTCGTGTAACTTTTTGGTTAATGCTGGGATATCCACCGTTTCAGCTCCTGATGCGTCTTGAAGGATGGCAGATTAGGATAAAAGCAGCCATATGTTGAATGGCCATCGGCGCACCATTATATGGGTTATGTATCGTTTACATTGAGGCTGGCTTTAGCGGTGTTTCGTGTGCTGGTGTCAGGATGGTGTAGGTTGCTTGTGCATGTTCGGCTGCAATGTGTCCTAAATCAGTGAGATAGCCGCCATCGCTTTGAGTGATGAGGCCTTTATTAAATAGACGGGTGGTTGCTTCGATCGCGGGAGTGCCCGCAGAGCGATGAATTTTAATGCCTTCCTGAGTGGTTTCGAGGTTGAATTGCAGCAAGATGTTAAGTTCGTCGAGTAGGCCGCCTGTGTATGCTGTCATCGTCACGCTCCTTAAATAATGGCTACGAAATGTTTAATAATCACAACATAATTTGCTGCTGAATACCAGTCACGGTGTGGTGTGTTTAATTATTATTGCTGGGTGATGGAGATTTAGCTGTTGCTGTTTAAATCGTGCTATATGGTGCATGATGGCGGTTGTCAGCCCGTCTGGGGATTGAAAAGTTACAGAACTGGATCGGTTGTTTGGTAGAATGTATCCAGTCTTACATCCACTTGTGATTTATTGGTATGTTTTTGTCGTTTAATCGGTTTGCGAGAGGCTGATGGATGGTTGGACCATTATGGGTATAATGGATTAGCTATGTTTGTGTTAAAACTGAGTAGTGATGGTAGTTTCTGAGACTTAATGAAAACGTTACGCCAAAATCTGACAGCATTTCTGCCGGCATACTTTCCTATTGCCTATAAATTGGCGTTGGTCTTTACCCTGTTAATTAGTAGCGGCATGGGTTTGTTGGGGCTGTTTATTGTGCATAACCAGAGCAATATTCTTGAGCAGCAGGTAAGTGAGTCGGGGAACACGGTTTTGAGACTAATGGCTGAGTTTTCTCGAGAACCCTTGCTGGCTAATGACCATCTTAATCTCGAAATTGTGGTGAATAGCCTGGCAGGTGAATCTGGCATTCTGGGTGCTGCCCTCTACAATGAAAATAAAGAGGTGTTGGTAAAAAAAGGATCTGTGCCGGATGACGCTCGTATTGCCACTGCTTTGGGCCGGGTGGTTAAACTGGAGTGGAATGAAAAGAGCTTTAGTACAAGTAAACTGGATATGGTGTCATTTTTCAGGCCTGTACTCTTTAAAGATGTAACCGCTGGTTATGTGCTGATCACCTTTGACCAGCGCTTAAGAATGCTTGCGCAGCAAGAGACCATTCGAGCGGTTGGCGGCGCGACATTATTATTAGTTGTGTTGGGGTTTTTTGCCTCGTTTATATTGGGTAGGCGTTTGACCCGCCCTATCCATCAACTGATTAATGCAGGTCGCGCAATTTCTGGCGGTGATTACCATGTCCGCCTTAATGACCAGCGTAAAGATGAGTTGGGTTCGTTGATGCAGTCGATGAATGAAATGACTGAGGGGTTATTGCGTAAAGAACAGGTGGAGCAGACATTTTCACGTTATGTTTCACCCAAAGTGGCAAAAGCCGTTTTGTCTAATATGAATCAGGTAAAGCTTGGTGGACAGCATGTTGAGGCGAGTGTGCTGTTTGCTGACATCGTGGGTTTTACGCAGCTTTCAGAAGAGCTTCACCCGGAGCAGGTGAATAGTTTGTTGAATGAGTACTTTAGTATTATCGCGCAGGCGGCACATTGCTATGGTGGTCATATTGATAAATACATGGGCGACTGTGCCATGCTGGTTTTTGGTGTGCCGGAGAATGATCCTGAACACAGTTTTAATGCGGCGGCATGTGCGATTACGATTCAGGAATTAATCAAGCTTGTGAATAAGCAACGAGCAGAGCAAAACCTGACTCAGGTGAGTTTTAGAATTGGCATTAACAGCGGCATGATGCTGGCCGGTAACATGGGGGCTGCTGAGCGCATGGATTATACCGTGGTCGGTGATGCGGTTAATACCGCATCACGTCTGGCAGCCGCGGCTGATGCGGGTGAAGTACTGATTAGTGATGAGCTTAATCAATTGCTTCAATCCCAGGGCATTATTAGCGCTCGTTTTAAGAAACTTGCGTTGAAAGGAAAGAAAGTGCCGCTGGTGACTTATCGCGTACTGGGTGTGAGCGAAAACCTGCAAGTGATGATTGATGATGCATTGTCAGTGATTGTAGATTCTAATAGTGCTGCGGTACCGACATGAGCCGGATTAAATTAGTCCTTGTTATTTCGATTGTGATGTTTGCCCAGGGTTGCGCGTATATGAATGCGCGATCATCTGGAATGTTAGAGACGGTTGACTCTCTTGTTGAGCAGGAGCGCTATGGTCAGGCGCAAGCGATACTTGCTAACGTGCCTGATGCGCATGATGACTATTCAAAGGTGAATGCGTTGATTGCTGAAATTGATCGGCAAACTGTTTTATATGAGCAGCAGGTTCGGGATAAAGGTGGTGAACTTGAAAAAGCGGGTGAATGGCATCGCGCAAAACAGTATTACCAGGCTGCATTAGCGAATGTCCCTGATAGTGAAAAGATTAAATCAGCATATCAGGCGTTGAGTCTTAAACAGAGTGAGCGAGTTACAACGCTAGAATTAGAGCTGTTGATGCTACAGGCCAAATCGTTGAGAGATACGGTTAGTATTCAGAATGAGCTGGCTTTGATCACCCCTGGTAACTGGCTAAAAGAGAGTCGCTGGAATAGAGATAAAGAAGAATCAAAAAAAATTGCAAAGTTGCTTATCCTGAGCGGGGGAGAAGCGTTGGAGCTGGGAGAGCTGCAGCATGCGGAAAAACTACTGGATCTTGCGTGGCAGCTTGATCCGACGCCACAGATAGATGAGCTTAAGACTCAGTTAGTGAAGCAGCAGCAGCAAGTTTTGAATGAACGATTGCAGTCTCAGGCAGAAAATGAGCATAAGCAGCAGCAAGTGATTATCGAAAGTAGAAAGCAGATGCGGAAGATCTTAAATGTCTCCTTGCAAAAGGCGTTTGATAATCATGAGTTGGTTAAGGCATTAGATTATGTTGCTCGATTGAAGCTACTAGGAGAGTTGAATGAGAGCGAGGAACTTCTCGCGCAGAAGTTAACGGTGCGACTCAATCAGCAGGTCAAAGAATATATTGACCAGGGTGTCGAGCATTACGGCCTGGGGCAGTATGAAAAAGCAATTGAAGCCTGGGAGGGTGTGCTAGCGCTGGATCCCAATAATGAGCAAGCGCTAGAGCACATTGGCCGGGCTGAGCGAATACTCGAAAAACTTCAGCGGCTGCGTGATTCGAAAAAAGAGTCGGCTAATGGTTTGTAGTGATAACCTGTTTTGACGACATTAATCGGCCAGCGTGTCCATCAGGTCAATCATAAATTCTGCTTCTTCCTGTTCGACTGCTGACCAGCTTTCGAAGCTTAAACTTTTTAGTACGCCTGAGCCTTTGGGGTCATCGTTCATTGACAGTAGGGATGATTGAATCTCATCTTTTTTGTGTGCAAGCTTTGGCCCTGCCAGCAATAGATGGTGAATGACATGTATCTGGCTTTGCACAATGGGTCTTAACTGTTTTTTGGTGATCTCGGAGAGTTCGTTGTACGTCTCTTCGAGAAAGAACCCAATATCGGCATCGTTCTTCAAAAGGTCTTTGGCAATTAAAATGTAGGCGTCGCGCTGAGCCATCACCGTGTTGTCTTTATCCAGTCCTGCAGGTTCCAGCATGATCATACACATCATGCGAACATCGGGATCCCCCGTGCTTGAAATCCTGGTGCCTGCGGTGAGTTGTTCCACATTCTGGATTGGGCTGTCATGGTTGACGGCAATGATCGCTTCATCCGTTTTATTATCGGCGCGCGCTATCGGAGTGAACCCCTTGTCTCTTACCAGTACAGTGGCGTCATAGGGATTGGCGTAGATCAAATCGATTTGATCGTCCGCGATCGCTTTCCGCTGTTCATCAGAGCTATTGTAGAGCTCGAGGTGGATCTCTTCGTTGATGGCGCGTTGTAGCCAGGTGTTGAAAATATACCACCCAGAGATGTGCCCTGGGTTAAAGTCGGGGCTGACTGTGAAATTATGTGGCATAGTCCATCATCCTATTGCAAGGTTTTGTAAAGTGCTTCGGCTTCACAGATTTTGCTGCGAGATGCCCTGCGGCGCACAGAGGTGAAACCTGTTATTTCACCTTTGCGTACGTTGGCAATAACAGTTGCATACACCCAATAAAAGCCGCCATCTTTGCGAAGGTTCTTGACGTACCCGTGCCATTTATCCCCCTTTTTAACAGTCTCCCAGAGATCGCTAAAGGCTGCCGATGGCATGTCTGGGTGGCGCAGGATACAGTGAGGCTGACCAATCAATTCATCTTTATGGTAGGCGGACATCTCAATGAACGACTGATTGACTTCAGTAATGACGCCATTCAAGTCTGTTCTCGATACGATTAATCGCCCTTCGGGTAGTGGTGTCTCGATATCGGTGATTAATACTGTTCGTTCGGTGTTGTCATGATATTTAAATGTATGTTCTCGGTATTCACCGCTGATTTCATCAGGCATCATGTTTTTCATATGAGTCCCATGTCTTATTTGTGTAAAGAATATTTTCTGATCAATCTAAATGAGTTTCTCGATTGATTCGGCTGCACGTTTAACATCCAGAAATATTAATCCGAGGCGCGCGCTTGGTTTGGCCAGTACGGATAGCACAGACTCCTCACCGGCATGCGTCATGAGCACGTAGCCTTTTTCACCTTTGATGAGTACTTGCTCTAATGCACCGCGGGCAAGTTCTTCAGAGGTTCTGTCGCCCAGAGAAAGCATGGCGGCGGCCATTGCACCAACGCGATCTTCGTCCATGCCGGCTGGTAGCATCGAGGCCATCATCAGTCCGTCCGTTGAAAGAATGGCGGACGCTTCAATCTCAGCTGAGGTTCCATTCAGTTCACTTAGAATGGAATTTAGAATATCTGCACGCATTTTATTGACTCCTTGTATAAAATTTTTTTGTGACTATTGATGAATAGATGTCCCATCGGCCAGCGTAAACATATCGTGAATTGACGACGTGGCAGAAAACTCACTGGACGCATAACGGTTTATTAGCATCCAGATTAAATTGGTGAAACTTGTCTGGTTGAAGCGAGGGATACCGCTCATTACCAACGTAAAGCAATGCTTACCGATGTGTAGTGGCCAGAAGCCTAGCTGGCTATTTCCATCGGCATCAATAAGCCCCATCGCCTCTGTTTTGATATTTAGATTTTTTGAAAGCAAATGACTATGACGCCCCCGCAGTGCGGACATGTCTGCGCTTAGCGCCGACAGTTCCTCCGCTGCTTCGTGGGTAAAGCCATGTGATGCGAGATTGAAACCCTGGTGATCCGCCAGCAGTGATTTTTGTGTGCTAGAGAGTTCAGCGAGCAGTGGTGGCAGCAGCTCTTCGAGTGCTCCTCCTGGTGCTGAAGACTGTTCATCGTTGGCCCTTAACCAGCCAAGCTGCTGCGCTTTATGCAGTAGTGAGAGCGATGCTTCATCATCGGAGTCGAACCACATCGATAGTGTCTCTCTGGTGATTATTTTGCTTTCAGGTTGCATCATCAAGGCTAATAAAAGTCCGCGTAACAGTTCTTTCTGATTGCTTGATGTGGCGTAGTACGCACCCGCAGGGGATGGTAGTAAAAACTTGTCGGCGATGAATTCATATTGGCTCATTATTTTCCCAGCCATGGGTCAAGGGAGTAAAGCAGTGCTTTAATTAATGTTTCGATATCTCTTTTATCTCGCGCATCAACTTCCAGGATTGGGGCATTTATGCCGCACTTCTGTAATTCCTGATTGTATGTCTTGAGGGATGGTGTTGTGTTGTACTCCATATGGGTAATGCCAATGACAATCTTGTTATTTTTGATGAAGTCTTTAAACGCATTAAGAAAGAACTTCATATCCTTAAACGGTGTCGGACGGGAATTATCCAGTAATAAAATAAGCCCGAGGCCACCGTTTGTTAAAATGTCCCACATGAATTCGAAGCGTTCCTGCCCTGGTGTACCGTAAAGGTGAATGCGCTCTCCTTTGTCCAGATTAAGTAACCCGTAGTCCATTGCAACGGTGGTGGTTTGTTTACGTTTTTTTGTCATGTCCTGTGCGTTTTCATCTGTTTTTAAAACAGGTATATCACTGATTGCACTAATCGCAGTTGTCTTGCCTGAACCGACAGGGCCGGTGAAAATTATTTTGTGATTGTTGCCTGGCATGAGTTTGAGTGGTCTTTGTGAGTTATTGTTTAGCTGCTGAATTTATTTAGTATTTTTCCAAAGAGTGAATGATGTTTACTCTTTTGGGGGATGTTGAATGATGGTTTTTGCGCTGAGTTTCTAGTTGCAGATGTTGTGAGACCAAGCGCATGTGAGGCAGCGTAAAATGAAAAGACGTGAGTGATTGGAATTCCAAGTACCTTTGCAATAAGTGCTGGAGCACTTGGCTGTTCTGTTAATAGTGCTGAGATTCTAATGTCATTCGGTGATTGGGTCAGGCGAGTTAAATTGGGCCAGTGCTTTAGTTGTATGAGGTGTGATGGCGTCATGCCTTGTGGTAATCGTCCTGCAGATGTCCAAAGTGCAATTTTCCACAGGAACTGTTCATTGGTATCTTCAATATGCAGTTTGTCATTTTTGTTATGTTCAAAAAAATCATTGTTATTGACTAGCTTTGAGCGGGTATCAATGCAGCAGATGGGCGTGGTGCATAGCGATTTAAGCTCTTCATTATTTATTTCAGAAATAACTTTATTATGAGTAGGATCGGTCGTAATGCTAGACCAGCCTCCTTTTAGCTTGATGGAAAGTTGCACCGCTGTTTTTTTGCTCTTTGCTAGTACAAACGCTTCCTGTAATTTTCCTTGGAGATAATCGGTCGGTGAATAATAGCTAATCACGGTATCGCTTTCATCTTGCCACTGTCCATCAGGTACTGGGGGTTCTTCTGTCTCTTTGTTTTTATCCTGAATTGTGCGCGGTTGTGGGGGAGCGCTGTGAATATGCTGTTGTGTTTGTGTTGCCGTCGCATTGGAAACCTTTGAAAAAGTAAGCTCACCGCGGTTAAGGTGTGCCTGATTAATGCTGGTGATAAGTGTTGTAATGTTAATCGGTTTTGATACGTAAATACTGTTGTCAAGGCATGGGTCTTTGACTGAGATAACAACCACTGGGCGGTCAGGATGCAGTACGCTATTTTTATTCCAGAGTGCTTTTGCATTACTGCTATCCATGTTGCATATCACAACATCGGCAGTTGCATCGTCAGATAGAATGCAGGTGCCTTTTGATGCGCTGGAAAAGGCGATCCGCAGTACTTCCTGTGAACGTTCGTCGAGCCCTATGGTTGTTACGCGAATCGGTTCTGTTGTATTTTGTTTAGGCACTGAGTGAACTCTCCTCGAATCCCTGGTCGAGGGTAATGATCAGTTCTACCCACTGTTCTCGTGCGGCTAGCGTTTCTGACGACAACTTTTTTAACATTTGAATGCAGCTTTCCCGGTCTTGAGTGTGACGATAAATCTGTAGTAATTCACAGCTGATATCCTGATGGTCGGGTGCGACAAGTAATGCTGACTCTAAAATTTCCTGTGCCTGGATGATCTGTCCTGAGTTAAGCAAGTCACGTGCTATCTGTATTGGTGTCTCATTTTCCAGAGCATCAGCGGCGCGGACTTGTTGTACAATTTCTTTTTCTACCATTCTTCCCATGCTAAGTACCGCGAGGTGATGTAGTGGTGTATCACATGTCACGGCAAGGGCGTTTGGAAAGATACTCAACAAGAAGTGGTGGTTTTCTCTGGAGATCACGTGTGATGCCTGGCGTAGTAACCGCTGTCGTAATGGCAGCCCTTTATTGCCGAGCACCATAAATAGATCCAGGAGTGCTACATAGGTGTTGTCGGGGTGCTTATGGTAGCGATGGAGTGCGAAGCGCTGCAGGTGGCTTGTCAGATCAAGCGGTTTTTTTGAGACCTGATGGGTGAGGTAATCAGCTATTATTTCGACATCATGGTTGGGAGGCGACTTTATCCAGAGGTTTTTGTTAAAAAAGCACGGCTCTATAAAATCATTGATTTCTTGATGGATGGTCGTCTCTTCTGATTGTGTTCTGTTCACGCTGAATTTTCTATTTTCGGTCTATTTTATTGGGCCGTTAGCGTTCTGTTTTGTTACGTTAGTTCGATTAGTGTTTCTGTTATCGTTAATAACCTCGGAATCTTTAAAGCTTATTTAAAATCTATATATAATTGTTTTTTCGACTATTTTG
>Ga0316204_10006503_pt1 | contig 17930 bp, 21 predicted proteins | sample 6monrhotite_MG_2_FD_205661 | JGI IMG/M metagenome (GOLD analysis project Ga0316204, IMG submission 205661) | Microbial mat bacterial communities from mineral coupon in-situ incubated in ocean water Damariscotta River, Maine, United States -... | ecosystem: Environmental > Aquatic > Marine >... | reverse complement strand
AAACTAGGACCTTTCTCGAAAACCGTGAAGCCTGGCCCGGAAGAAAGGATAGGCTGGGGAGCGATTGGTTTTGACATAAAGATTGAAGGCAAACGACTAGTTAATCTTGGCGATACCTTATTGCATGAAAAGGAATGGGAAAAAATTAATGAGCCTGATGTGTTAATGATCCCTATTGGCGGAAACTTAATTCATAACACCATGAATGAGGCAGAAGCTTTACAGGCAATAAAAATAATGAAACCAAAACTGGTGATTCCTTGCCACTATAATTGTCCTGCATTTTTTACAAAAAAATATAACCCAGCTAATGAAATACAATTTAAGGAAAATGTGGAAGCACTTGATATTCAATGTCGTATTTTACATATCAATGATTCACTAGAATTAAATGATGGATAAACAGAGCCCAATAAAAATCTGGATTAGTTTTGTCTTTCGCATGATATTTTTCGCGATAGCATTAATGTGGCCAGCAGGTAACTGGTATTGGTGGGAGGCATGGGTTGTCGTCGTACTTTAAAGTGTTTATGGACTCGTAATGATGGTGTACTTATTGCGTTATGATACTGAATTACTTGCTGAACGGTTGAAGTTTGTGCCACTACATAAGGATCAGAAGATCTGGGATAAAGTGATAATGCTTCTGTTTTTTACAGCGGGTATCGGGCTCTATCTTATTCCAGGTTTTGATGTGGTACGTTATGAGTGGAGCGAGTCTTTACCTTTATGGATGAGAGTTTTAGCAATGCTTGTACATTTGCCTTGCTTTGTTTTACTAGCCTGGGTTATGCGAGAAAATACTTATTTATCTCAAGTAGTAAAAATAGATGAAGAGCGTGGACACAAGGTGATTACTACTGGGCCTTATGCCTTAGTGCGCCACCCTATGTACATCGTAATAATCGTTATACTATTTGCCGTTCCCGTTGCACTCGGATCACGATTCGCATTGATCCTTACTATGTTTCTAACAGTGTTACTGATCGTGCGTACTTACCTTGAAGATCGTACCTTACACGCAGAGCTTGAAGGTTATCCTGAGTACGCAAAAAAAACGCCTTACCGATTAATTCCCGGGATATGGTAAGACATAATAGAAAGTTCATAAGGAATGGGGACTGATAAAAAAACGGGTCAGAGCTCAATTGTTTCTAATAGAGGGGGATTGTTTTATGACCCTATTTATTCCAAGGATAATAAAGAGATACTTGATAAAAAATAAAAGTAAATAAAGCTGGAATATTCACGTTTTCACTCTACACTCAGATTAATTTAAACCTGAACAAGGAATGTACGACATGCTGACTATTAGAAAGTTATTTACGCTCGTTTCTCTCTCGTTACTCTTTTTACCTTTATTTGAGGTTCAGGCTCTTGAACCTGTACCCAGTTATCAGGATGCTCTTGATCAATTTAAGATGCAACGCAAACAAAACAAAAAAGGGGAGGGATTTAGCAAAAGCGATAAGGCAACGATGAAAAAATCGGGCGAAGACTTAGCTAAAAGCATGCCTTCTCCCGGATTAAAGCTTGGCGAAAAAGCACCTGATTTCATACTAAAAAATGCTTTTGGTCAGAAAGTTAAACTCTCTGCAGCACTTAAAAATGGTCCGGTCATACTCAGTTTTTATCGGGGAGCCTGGTGTCCTTATTGTAATTTACAGTTACATGCTTTACATAAAAGCATGCCTCATTTTAAAAAATATGGGGCACAACTTATACTGGTGACGCCACAAACGCCAGATAAGTCCAAAGGACAGATTGAAAAAGATAAATATACTTTTGAAGTGTTAAGCGATTTAGATAGTAAAGTCATGAAACAATATAAATTGTTTTATAAAATGGATTCAGAACTGATCAGTGTTTATAAAAAACTTGGACTTGATGTTGAAAGTTTTAATGGCAAAGGCCGAAATGTTCTTCCAGTCCCAGGAACTTTTGTGATTGATAAAAAAAGTATAATAAGAGCGGTATATGCTGATGTAGATTATAAAAAACGTATGGAACCACAAGAAATTATTGATGCATTAAAAAAACTATAGAGAAGGTCTAACAAACCGTTAGAAATCGTTAGGGTCAAACTTTACATTTTACATTCGTCCTCATCGGTATTGTGTGGTATGTATGGTTTGACCCTTTATATTTTCGCAAAGGTAAATAAATGAATCTTTTGCCATATAGTCCGAACAATATTGAAGAAATTAAACAACTATTCACTAAGGTATTTTCAGACTCAGAAGGGCAGTCAGAAGGCTTGTTAATAGGAAACCTGGCTTATGACTTAATGACTGGTACGGATGTTCAAGATCTTTATGGGTTTGTTGCTATTGAAAATGAGAAAATTATCGGTAGTATATTTTTTACCAGGTTGACGTTTGAAGGTGATGTTAATGCTTTTCTTTTATCTCCAGTAGCTATACATACAAATTACCAAGGGAAAGGTATTGGTCAGAAGTTAATTAACTTTGGCATTAACCACTTAAAAGAAAACGGAGTAGGGCTAGTCTTTACCTATGGTGATTCTAAGTTTTACTCGAAAGTCGGTTTTAGCCTCATTCCCGAAAAATTAGTAAAAGCCCCCTTAACATTAACATACCCAGAAGGTTGGCTTGGTCAATCATTGCTTGGTGATGAAATTGAACCAATTACAGGTGATTCGTATTGTGTAGAACCGCTCAATAAACCTGAATATTGGTAGTAATTAAAGGGGTCGTAGTGATTTAATTTTAACAACTATACTCTTATTATTTATTTAGCTATATCATACGGTTATACTCATAAAATGAATTGGTCTTTGTATTAGTACTTTAGGTTTTTTTAAATATCATATATAAATAAAATTATGGAATAGGCAATGAAAAAACTATTAATTGGGGTTTTACTCTTTTCTTTTAATACTTATACATTTTCTAAAAGTTTTGAATCTAATGGCTTTAGAAATATTAAATGGCAAGAATCAATTTCTAAATATGAAGCTGTTATGCATTTAACTTCTGAAAAAGGAAGTGCTAAAAAATTCTATGTTAAAGAAAATGATAAAATGTTTTTAGGAAATATAACCTTATCTTCCATTATTTATATATTTTATAATGGTAAATTTTCTTCTGTCGTAATCCAAACGGATCAATCTGTAACAAATTTAAGCCAGGTATTAATTGAATTAAAGAAAAAATTTGGAAAACCATTCTACGCGAATAAATATATTAATAAGTATCGCTGGAAAAATGAAAATACAACGGTATCTTTAAAATGCTATTCATCTTCGCATAAATGCAGTATCAAATATGACTCAATAATTATGAGAAACCTTGAAAAAAATAATAAATTCCTCTGAGTAATAATTAGGCACAGAGTAAAATCTATATTTGAAAACAGGTTCAGAGAGCCTTTATTTCTAATCTTAGAAAGGTACCTCAGGAGTATTGCTGCAGATAGTTACTTCAATGATGTGTAGAATATATTATTCTATTAAATAATTTTACAGAGAAAATTAAAATAATGACTGATTTATCTGAAGAAGAACAATTACGACAATTAATTTCTGCCTTTTATCGCGCAGCAGGTATGCCAGGTTGGGAAGGAAAGATCAATAATAAAGTTGTCGATATTTTTACGCGTATGTTAATTGAGGCTGGTGGATATTTAACGGACATCTCATGGGTTTTCCGGCCTGATCCAACTTTACCACCGATTCAAGATTTGCTTTACCAGGTTGATCATATGGTCATTGATAAAATGGCCAGAATGAATAAGGAATCAAGTTGTTTGGAATTTATTTTAGAGAAATGGGACGACAAATTAAGTAACGCAGCCAAATAAAGTAATTTAGGTTAGAGCATAGTTGTTTTTAATATAAACATTTCAGGGAAGAGTAAAATTATACTTTACTCAATATGTGACTTTCTTCTTCATCAATTTGCTTTGGCAATAAACACTATGTTGATAATTTTTCTTGGTGAGCACAATTCCGGTTATAACAACATTATTCGCTAAATCTTTTAAATTGATTTTGTTTTTATAGTTTGTGCCTTCATGTTGAAAATAGTGATGAATGTTTGCAATTTTCTTTTTACCAGACGTTTTCAGAAAGATTTTTTTTGCATAATTGATGGCTTTTTTGCACTGTTTACGACTGGCTTTTTTTACGGGTTTACTCACCTTGATGTCAATGGTGCCACGGTGGGCATTATAGTTGGCACCAATTGTTGTATTACGTAGACCGTTAAAGGTTGTATTACTTAACATTGAATTTAGCTTTAAAATACCAAGGTCCATCATGGTAACGGGTTCTTTTGCGATGATGCTCGCGGTTGTTCTCTTTCCTGCACTAGATAAGGCCGGCAATAGTGATGAAAGAATAATAAAGTAGAGCGCTATTTTCATTGTTATACCTTGTGTGTTTAACCGGGTTTTATCAGTATGAAATACTTAGGCGTGCTTTTAAAGTTAAAGAGCTCAGTGCTCTTTATTTTTTGTAATTCAACTTCTATTTATTTTTATCTTGCAATAAAAAAGGGAGCATTAGCTCCCTTTTTTATTAGTCATTTATACTGATTTAGAAACCCATTCTGAAATTTATACCAAGTCCATCAAGGTAGTCACCACTTGTATAACTTAAACCTGCCGACATTTTGTTATTGATGTTGTAGCGGGCTTCAGCTTGAATACCTGTATCCCCATCACCAGTAGTGACATGATATATGCCACCAGCTAATTCAATTTGTGTATTCAAATTATGACGTACACCTGCTGTTAATAATATGCCAGTGTCATCAGAAGATACTACACCGGGTCCAGGTACAAAAACTTCAACTTCTGTACTATCAAGGGAAACAGTGAAAACAGCATCAGTTTTGTTATCGATTGGCATATGATAACCCGCACCGACACTAATATTGTCGAAATTTAAATCAACTCCGGAATCATTATTAGTGAGAGCTGCATAACGAGCAATAATAAACATATCTTTATTGATTTCAAATGAACCAGTGAGTGTTAAGCCTTCGTAATCACCTGTTTCATAACTGATTTGACCGTAGTTATAATCAAAATCTGCTGCCTGAGCACCATTTGCTGCCTGAGCACCCCATGATAATGATGCAAGTAATGCAACAAATCCCATTTTTTTTGTAATAGTCATAACTATCTCCAGTGTGAAAAAAATATATCGCGAAATTTTAACGGATTTGGAATATTGCTAACGGGAATGGGTCACATAAAATATGTAAATAAAATTGAGGGGCAGAACACAAGAGTTTTAAAATTTGCAAAATAACTTTCAGATCCTGGATTATTAAACGGTTCCAGTAATTTTATCTGTAAAATATATGACTACCAATTCGTGCAATAGGCTTCTTTTTCCTTGCCCAGCTGGGTTTAATATATTTAGCATGGTAAAACAGTGCACCTTTTAACTGTTTTTTATCTTTTTCATTATAGGCCGTGCTTGCAATCCGCCATGCCACATACCAGGCTTTTGATTTTAGTTTTGGTGGTTTATCAAATTCAGTCCATGAGAATTGACCAACATATCTTTTGCGAATTCTATCCCATCGTTTTTCGTAAACGACATCACAAATGTTATTTGGATAATGTTTTGATGCTACTCTGTTTAGAGTCACACTAGCCACTGCATGTTGACCTTTTATGCTTTCACTTCGAGCTTCATGAAAAATGTTTAATGCCAGGCATTTAATATCGTGTTGAATATTTTTATATTTAACTAACTGGTATGTACCTATGGGTATCAATATAACAACAATAGTAAATGCACTCAGCAGAACATATCCAGTTTTGTCTTTTAGTTGCCAGTGAAAATAGAAGCTATGCCAGGTACGAGCTATTAAGCCAGTAAGTCGGGATGCTGCTCTGATAATGAAACTTTTCAACATAGTGTAAATATAACCTACCTCATCTGATTTAATGTTGCTTGCGTTCTCGAAAATGGCTTTTAGATAAGGATATTGACCTAAACTTTTTTTTTTAGCAGACGCTAAGTGGATATAAAGGTGAACAATATTATTCCATGTGAGTGGGTACTAACTATGGCAATTAAAAATAAGGTAATAAGCGTAATTACACTGGCTTTCGCCATACTGTCTTCACCTGCCTGGTCGGGAACTCAGTTTTATGGGGCGAGAATAGATGAGGCAAAATGGCGTAGCAGTGGCACTCGTCTGGAATGCCGTTTGAGTCAGGATATTCCCGGTTATGGTAAGGCAGGATTTCATCTGCGAGCCTTAAAATCTATGGAATTTCGTGTTTCACCTAATTATCAACCAAGAGTATCTGATCAGGCTTTAATGTTTGTTAGCCCTCCTATCTGGAAACTATATGAAAATGGTAAGGTGCTTGGTCGTGTACCAGTAACCACACAGAAAGATGCCATTGTTGTACCTGAAGACTGGGCATACCGCATGGCGTTGGAGTTACGCGAGGGTCTGGAGACTGTTTGGACTCATTCCGACTGGGCAGATGGACAAGATACTGTTATAGCCAAAGTTTTACCTATCCGTTTTGAAGCTGCATGGCGTGATTTTCAGCAATGCGGTAAAAATTTAATTGATTATGGTTTTACTGATATCCGCTCTTCTACCTTTTATTTTGGAAAGAAGAGCATGCGACTGGCTGCTAATGAAAAGGCATATTTGGATAAATTAGCTGAGTATGTTTTGCTGGATACTGATTATCAACACATAAAAATTCAGTCCCATACTGATAGCCGTGGTGTTCGAGGAAAAAATCTCGCTATTTCAAAAAAACGTGCAAATATGGTGAAAAACTACCTTATTAAAAAAGGGGTTAACCCTAAGCGTTTCATTATTGTGGCAAAAGGTGAGAAAAAGCCGAAATATAACAACAGGACTAAATCTGGTCGAGCGAAAAATCGTCGGGTGGAAGTGAGGCTGGTGAAATAAAGAATTAATAAAGCATTCTCCGGCATAAGGTAATAAATTTATATTTATGTACTCAAGAGTGTTTTTTGTGTTCTTAATGGTTAAATCCCTCTGAAACTGTAACATTTCGCCATCTCGGGTATAATCACGCCCCTAATTTCGTATCTATTAATTTTTAACTTGTCCGGGCTAGCCCGATAAGTGGAGTTTGGTAATGAGTGACATTAAAAAAGTAGTATTGGCCTATTCTGGCGGTTTAGATACATCAATTATTCTGAAATGGCTGGAAGATACCTATGGCTGCGAAGTAGTGACTTTTACCGCTGACATTGGTCAGGGTGAAGAAGTAGAGCCAGCTCGCGCAAAAGCTAAAGCGATGGGTGTGAAAGATATCTATATTGAAGATTTGAGAGAAGACTTCGCCCGTGATTATGTTTTTCCAATGTTCCGTGCCAATACTATTTACGAAGGTGAATATTTGCTAGGTACCTCGATTGCTCGTCCATTAATTGCAAAGCGTTTAGTTGAGATTGCTCAAGAAGTGGGTGCCGATGCTATATCTCATGGCGCTACAGGTAAAGGTAATGACCAGGTTCGTTTTGAGCTTGGTGCTTATGCTTTGATGCCAGATGTACAAGTAATTGCTCCGTGGCGTGAATGGGATTTAAGTTCACGTGAATCTTTGATGGCGTATGCTGAAGAGCATGGTATTGAAGTAGATTATGCCAAGCAGGGTAAAAAATCACCCTATTCAATGGACGCAAATTTACTGCACATTTCATACGAAGGGGATATTCTGGAAGACCCATGGAATGAACCTGAAGATGATATGTGGCGTTGGAGTGTTTCACCTGAAGCCGCACCTGATAAAGCAACTTATTTAGAATTGGAATATGTGAAGGGTGATATTGTTGCGATCAATGGTGAAAAAATGTCACCTGCAACAGTGATGGAATATTTAAATAAAGTGGGCGGTGAAAACGGTGTTGGTCGTGACGATATTGTTGAGAACCGCTTTGTTGGTATGAAGTCACGTGGTTGTTATGAAACACCTGCGGGCACCATCATGTTAAAAGCGCACCGTGGGATTGAATCTTTAACATTAGATCGTGAAGCGATGCATTTGAAAGACGAGATGATGCCGCGTTATGCCAAGATGATTTATAACGGTTTTTGGTGGTCACCAGAGCGTGAGGCATTACAAGCTTTGATTGATTATACTCAGAAAACAGTTAACGGTACTGTACGTATTAAATTGTATAAAGGTAATGTGAGTGTTGCTGGACGCAAATCTGCAAAAGATTCTTTATTTGATGAGAATATTGCAAGCTTTGAGGATGACGGTGGTGCTTATAATCAGAAAGATGCTGATGGGTTTATTAAACTTAATGCATTGCGCTTACGTATTGCAGCAAAAAAGCATAAATAAATAGTATCTAACAGTTATGAATAAAAGAACCTGCTAATGCAGGTTTTTTTATGCCTAAATTTCACCCCGAATATTTAAGTTTTTTATAAGCCGGTCGTTATATAAGGCATAACATATGTAAGAGATAATTAATAAAAGAAAAATGACAACAAGATTAAACATTCTGTTAGCGGAAGATGATGAATCAAACCAGCTTTTAATGCAAAAAATGCTTTCAAGAGAAGGGCACAATATTATTGTGGTTAATAATGGTCAGGAAGCTATAGATGAGCTGGATAAAATGAGTTATGACATTTGTATTCTTGACATGCAAATGCCTGTATTAGCCGGTATAGATACGCTAAAAATTTACAAACAAAATAATCCACAAAGCAATTTGTCTTTCATCATTCTCAGTGGGGATGACTCGAGTAAAACAGTGGATAGCTGTTTAAATGCTGGTGCTGATGTGTACTTAATAAAACCAGTACATCGTCCAACATTGATAAACGCAATTCATTCACTCTGTGGAAATGAATATGGGCTTGTTATAGAAACGGATTCAAAAACGACGGATAATAATATTGATATAAGCAAACTTAAAAGTTTTAATGATCAAAGATTTCTGGATGAATTTATTACTATGTTTGAAGTTAGTGCTGATAAGCTTATTAATAAACTTTCATTATCTTTAGAGAGTGATTTTAATGTTTTTAAACAAACCGTCCACTCAATTAAAGGTTTGTCGGGAAATATAGGAGCAACTAAATTAAGAGAATTTACCTCGCAGGCAGAAAATATCAATAAAGATGATTACCTAAAATCATCAAAAAATCATTATGAAAAAATATCTGAAGAATTATATAAAGTAAGGAATGAACTGGTTAAATATTCCAGTGATAATATTTAGCTGGCTTACTTAATAAATAAGCCGGCTAACTTTAGAATGCGGTTAATTAGAAAATTTCTTGCTGATCCAGTAATCTGCGCTTACAAATTTTCCTGCACCAATAAAAAATAAAGCCAGTAACATAATGAAGTAAGTCGCACCGAATTCAATACCGTTATTTAGAACTACAAGGCCGCCTTGTTCTGTTAACCAGTCGTAGTTGCCATTTGTTTTTAAAAGTTCTTTAGCCGCACTTAATCTTTCTGCTGCAGCTTGAGCATCAACACAGTTAAATAAACAAAATTTAACATCAGCGACTGCTTGCCAGCCATTTACCCAGTGTACTGAGAAAATAGCTATTAACATCGTGAACATTAATGGCATAGAAACCCAGCGAACACCAAATCCAAATAACAACATGATGGCACCGGCCATTTCTGTAGACATTGCTAAAAATGTCATTAGTTCTGGAAACGGTAAACCTAAGCCCCATTCTGAATTACCAAACCAGGCCGCAGTATCTTCAAAGCTATTATACTTACTTGTGCCGGCCATCCAAAAAATGGGTGCCAGATAGAGTCGTAGTAAAAGTGGTGCAAGAAAATCAGCTTGACGAGTACGATCAAGCAACATTTGTAATTTCAGTAATATATCCATATGTTAACTCCTGATTATTTTTATTTGTATATTTATCTTAAAGAGTAGGACAACATAAATTTATTTAGTTCGGAGCTATGGTTTATTTGCTCCAAGAATGACGTTTCTATCCTTTAAATCCTGAATGATTTGATAGCCCCCCTCTATAACAACATTGGGTTCAGGGTGTTGCATTTGCTCAGCAATATTTTCTAAAATTTGCTTTGTTGTTAAGCCCTTGTCTTCATTTATGAGTTGAATGAGCATCGCGGTAACTGGATTGAGTTCCATAAAATGCACTTCATCATCCTTATCTCTATATACTAGTAAATAAACAGGTTGTGCTGAGGGCTCTTCAGGAATGAAATCTTCGCTTATTTGTTGGACTGGATATTGATAGATTAAAGGCCAGGCCAAAGGAGATAAAATGGGCGAGTTATTCAACAAGTCATCATCTATATCAATGTTGTCCCAGTTTATATTTTCATCAAGATCGGATGTCATTAGTGCCAGTTCTATCCACTCATAATGTGCAAGCTCTTTAATAAAGACGGGGTCATTCGGGTTGTAACGTTCATTTTCCAGGTAATTTAAAAATTCACGTGGCATTTCAGGAAATAACGGTGTGTGTGATAAATGATTGCTAAAATAATCACGCATCATTTTTTGCCATTCATCTTCTGACATGATGCTTTTTAGTACGGGATAAGTATTTGAAATAAAATCTTCAACGTTATTAAAAAATAATTCGTTGTATATTTTCATGCGTCGAGCTTCAACATCAACAGGTTTAGGGTTTGATGATGGATCACGAATATGAGCCGCAAACTCATATTGAGCTTGGGTAAATTTAGGTAAACTAGCCATGTTGGCTATTACTGATATTTTGTTTTGACCATTTATTCTGAATTTCTAAAATGGTATCAACTTCAGTTAAAAGTTCTGGAATAGGGGGGATGTTAAAGTCTCTTTCTAATAATGTTGGCATGACACCAAACACGTCATAGGTTTTATGTAATAAGTCCCAAACGGTATCAACTACATCAGCACCGTGGGTATCAACAATAAGGTCATCTGCTTCGTTATAGTGTCCAGCAATATGCAAGTAAGTTACGTGTTCAGCAGGGAGTTTTTTTAGAAATTCAACCGCATCGTATTTATGATTAATGCTGTTTACATAAATGTTATTAACGTCTAACAAAAAATCACAATCAGCTTCACTGATCACTGCGTTAATAAAATCGATTTCTTCCATTTCTTTTGAAGGTGCGGCGTAATAGGAGACGTTCTCCATTGCAATACGTTGCTCTAATATGTCTTGAGTTCGACGTATACGCTCTGCAACGTAGTGAACGGCTTCTTCGGTAAAGGGAATGGGCATGAGATCATAAAGATGACCGTCATCACTACAGTAACTTAAATGATCACTGTATGTTGGAATATTGTGTTGTTGTATAAACTTTTTAACTTTGTATAAAAAGGCTTCATCAAGTGGAGCAGGGCTACCAATAGATAAAGATAATCCATGAAGAGTAATGGGATATTGTTCAGCGAAGGCACTAAATTGCTTGCCTAATGCACCACCGACACCAATCCAGTTTTCGGGTGCAACTTCCATAAAGCTAACTTGAGAAGGTGGTTGGTCTGCGAGCGATTCCATTATAGAACGTCGCAGACCTAAACCTGCCCCATGAACGGGATATTGATTATTGTTCATGTGAGTAGAAAATTATGCTGGCTTACTTCTTACCACCACATTTACCTTCACCACATTTACCTTCTTTCTCCGATTTTTTCTTACCTTCGCCACATTTGCCTTCGCCGCATTTACCATCTTTTTTCATTTTTTTCTTAGCGTCGCCACATTTGCCTTCGCCACATTTGCCTTCCTTGTCTTTATCCATTGCTTTCTTGCCGCCACATTTACCTTCAGCAAGTTGCATGTAGCCGCCTGAAAGTTCATTCATAGCAAAAGGATTAGCACCTTCAGCAGCGTTTGCAATATTACCTACTGCTAAAGAAGCAACAAAAGCTGCACCAGCAGCGATAGATAGTGTAGTGATTGATTTTTTATTAGACATCAGTGAATCTCCGTTTTTTTAAAATAAGTAAAACATTATTGTTTTTTATAATATAACTTGCTTCTGAGGTGAACATCTTGATTCCTACAGCATGCAAAATATGACATACATCTATAACAAAAGTTTCACATTTGTACGAGACTTTTAAAATAATTCGTAATAATTAATATTATGTAGGCTTTGAATAAGTGTGGAATATTTTTTGAAAACAGTTAATAAAACCTTATAAAACAGTTAGATATAAGTTTTTAAGCAATTTAAATAATCATTTTCATCAGGAGCGCGGTTTTGAGATTGCGCTTCCCAGAGCATTTTTCCTAAACACTCCATCATGAGGTGTTCGGTTTCATGTGGATCTTTATTTTTATTAAGTATGGATTGGTGAAGTTGTTCAATACCTGTGGGGCGTTTGGTTGAGAGTTGTTCCTGAATGGAAATGTGCATTGCCATGTGAAGAAAGGGGTTAGTTTGTCCCATTTCAGGCGTGTAATCTTTATCGAGTTGAGCAGTCTCATCTTCTAGAAAAGCATGATATTCAGGATGGAGTTCAATAATTTTTGCAACAACGGCTTCCAGGGGTTCCATTAATTGCTTATTTTGATGCTTTTTCCATGAGGTAAAAAACATTTGTCGCAATTCTGTGCGGTCTTGTCCAAACATGGGCGTAGGTTAATCAGGCAGGCTTAAATTTACAATAGATAATTTAGCTAAAAGAGATCAATTTCATTTGTTTCTGGATTTTCGGAATTATTTGATAACAGAACACCAAGCTGTTCTCCTAGTTTCCCTAATTCCATACTGGCGGCCTGTAACTCATTGATATCACCTGCGGTCTTTACGGTGATGTCCTTAATTTGCTGTAACGTGTCGAACGCCATAGTGGCTGAATTTTGTTCAGTGTTTGTTACATTAGCTAATGTGTTGCCTAATGTACTGACTAAAGACATATAACCAACGATCTCTGAATAAGACATGATCATTTCTTCCATCATTTCATCTGCTTCATTAGCGAGAGTCGTTGATGTTGATATTTGTTCAACTGCGGTTGCAACATTACCCTGGAGTGATCTAATAATACTTTCAATTTCTTCAGTTGATTGCTGTGTTTTATTGGCTAGTGAACGAACCTCATCAGCAACAACTGCAAACCCACGGCCTTGTTCTCCTGCACGTGCCGCTTCGATTGCAGCATTTAATGCAAGTAAATTAGTTTGTTCTGCAACACCACGAATAACATCAACAATATTACTTATTGCGCTACTGTCTTTGCCGAGATGCCCAACTATCGCTTCTGTTTCAGAAACATTTTGTGATAGGGCGAGAACGCCACTCATGGCTTTAGTCATCACTAATTTACCACTATTGCCTTCAACCTCAGACTTTGCTGATACCTCAACGGTTTCATCCGCGGTTGCTTTTGCTTGAGTTAAAACAGACTGTAAACCTCCAAGCTGGGTGTAAACGACAGATGTCATCGATTCCTGTAGATTAATGTTTTCCAAAACAGTATTTGCGGTTTCAGAAAGCTTGTTGGCGTAATCTGCAAGTTTATTTGAAACATCATCAAATAAATGACCGTTAGCTTGCTGCTTGGTTAACAGCGGTAATAAATTAGTGATGAACTTTGCTAATTCAGTGTTATTTTGGGGAATGGTTATGTTTGTAATCGGTGTGTTTTTATCAAGCTCAAGTTTTTCAAATGCAGTGGTGAGTTGTGAACACATTTTTTTATATTCACGGTTTTCTATAAAAAGTTTTATTAGAAAATAGCCTGCAAGAGAAAAGCATAATGCAGCAAAGAAATAGTCTATTGTCAGGTTGATATAAACCATTGATAGAGCCAAGCCTAAGACTGGCCAGATAAGTATTTTTTTATATGCGATATTTTTCATTCGAAATTAATACTCTTATATAAAATAAGCATACTATAGAAATTATAGTCTACTTTTATATTATCGTACTTTGTTGGATTTTCTTGAGAGTTATTAAGGTTTTTATACGGGAGATTTACACAATGGTGACGATCGAGCGTTATTAATCCGTAGTTTTATCTTTAAATTCACATAAATCTTCAATTACGCAAGCACCACAGCGTGGTTTACGTGCAATACAGGTATATCGACCATGCAATATAAGCCAGTGGTGAGCATCGATCATAAATTCTTCAGGGATAAACTTGAGTAACTTTTTCTCAACTTCGAGTACGTTTTTACCGGGTGCAATTTTTGTGCGATTAGAAACACGAAAGATATGAGTATCAACAGCCATAGTAGGATGGCCAAATGCGGTATTTAATACGACATTAGCCGTTTTACGGCCGACACCCGGCAATGCTTCAAGTGCTTCACGATTGTCGGGGACTTGAGAGTTATGTTCTTTAACTAACATTTTACATGTTTTAATTATGTTCTTTGCTTTGGTATTAAACAAACCAATTGTTTTAATATATTTCTTTAAGCCAGACTCTTTTAATGCAGCCATTTTTTCTGGTGTAGGGGCCTTTTTAAATAAATCTGCCGTCGCTTTGTTAACACCTTTATCAGTAGATTGGGCAGAAAGAATAACCGCAATCAATAACTCAAATGGTGAAGAAAAATTTAGCTCGGTAGTCGGATTAGGAGTGTGTTTTTTCAGGCGAGTAAAAATTTCAGTACGAATGGCTTTATTCATAAATTTAACTAACTGCTTCAGCTAATTTAGGTTGTTCAGTTGCTAATTGTTTTTCACGAGCCTGTTGTTTTTTATCAATAATATTTTTACCCGCAATTAAAAGTCCTAATCCAATAAAAGCACCCGGTGGCAGGATAGCGAGTAAAAAACCTCGATAGTCATCAAATACTGTAATAGTAAATTCACGTGCAGCTTCACCAAACATAAGATGTGCCTGTTGGAATAAAGTACCAAAGCCAATGACTTCACGCATCGCACCGAGTGTGACTAACACTGCGGTAAAGCCTAAGCCCATAAACAAGCCATCAATAAAGGAACTCGTTACTGTATTTTTAGAAGCAAAAGCCTCGGCACGGGCAATGATGGCGCAGTTAGTTACAATCAATGGAATGAAAATACCAAGAATATTATAAAGCTCATGGAACCATGCATTCATCGAAAGTTCGATAATGGTCACAGTAGAGGCAATAATTAAAACAAAAACAGGAATACGAATTTCTGGTCTAACCCAGTGACGAATCATTGAAACTATTACATTAGAGGCAACCAAAGTGAGTGTGGTTGCTAAACCTAAGCCTAATCCATTGATGACTGTATTAGAAACAGCCAGCAGCGGGCATAAACCAAGCAACTGTACAAATGCAGCATTATTTGCCCAGAGACCATTATAAATAATCTTACTGTAGCTGGTATCACTCATATAGGGTATCTCGATGTTCTTTATAAAAACGTAAGGTATTATAAACTGCTTTTACAATTGCGCGTGGTGTAATGGTTGCCCCCGTAAACTGATCAAACTCGCCGCCATCACGTTTAACTGCCCAACCTTTTTTATCCGGGTTAGTTAATGATAGCTGTTTAAATTTAGTTATCCAGTCAGAACGTTTCTCTTCAATAGCATCACCTAAACCGGGTGTTTCCTTATGATGTACAACACGTACACCAGCAAGTGTACCGTTGTCATTGATAGCAACCAGAAGATCAATATTTCCATTATAACCATCAGGTGCAACACTATTAATAATAACGGCGATGTTTTTATTATCTTTACGGGCACGATAAATATTAACGGGCTTATTGCTGCCTAATAAATCTTTATTTTGTACTGAAATAACATCAATGAAGATATCATTATCGTGTGCAGTTGGTGGAATGAGAACATGAAAAGCTTTTAATAATGCAAGACGTTTGTTTTCATTAATGCGATCAATCGTGTTGTCGTAAGTGTAGCTAACAAATAATGTTCCTCCAGCAGCAAACAGAGACAGTAAAATTGCACTAATAATCATGTTACGAACAACATTCATTAATTTTTACCAGCGGCGCCAAACACGGGTGGCTTGTTATAGTAATCAATCATGGGCACAGCCATATTCATTAATAATACTGAAAAGGCGATAGCATCAGGGTATCCGCCCCAGGTTCGAATAACATAAATTAAAATGCCGATGCCTGCTCCATAGATAAGACGACCTTTATTTGATACTGCAGCGGTAACTGGATCAGTGGCAATAAAAAAAGCCCCCAACATTGCCGCACCACCAAACAAATGAAAACTGATTGATGGGTAGCTGCCAGCATCTGAAAAATTAAATATCATTGCCATAAATGCTAATGCACCTAACATTGAAACAGGGATATGCCAGCTGATAACTTTTATAGAAACCAGGACTAAACCTCCAATTAAAAACAGGATGTTAATCCATTCCCATCCATGGCCTGCGATATTACCAAACAGAGAAGAATTTGCGGTTTTGATTTCATCTAAGGTGTAACCTAAGCTGAGTTGAGTTTTTATGCTGTCTAAAGGAGTTGCCATGGTAAGAGCGTCATAACTCATGCCGGCAGGAAGCATTTCAAACAAACTGTAATTTAAGGTGTCGTAAAAACTTAAGCCGTGTGATTCTGCAGGGATCCAGGCGGTCATTTCTTTTGGGAAGGCAATCAATAGCATGGCATAACCAACCATTGCTGGATTAAACGGGTTATAACCCATACCACCGTATAAGTGCTTGGCAATAATAATGGCGAACCCGGAACCTAAAGCCGCCAACCACCATGGAGTAAGTGTGGGTAGAGCAAGAGCAAGTAGAATGGCGGTTAATACAGCGGTGCCATCATAGATAAAAGGTTTTATTGGGCGGTTACGTATTTTTAATACAGTCACTTCACAAACAATAGCTGTCACCACAGCAATTATAATATTAATTAATACACCGAAGCCAAAAAAATGGACGTAAACTAATGTACCGGGAATAAGCGCATAAATAACAGCTAACATCATGCGAGAGACATTTTCATTGTTTTGAATATAAGGTGAACTATGCATGATTAAATTTCTTCCTTTGCCTTCTTTCGTCGGGAATCAATTTCGGCGATAGATTCTTTTTGTTGAACAGTTAGATCACTGGTGTTTTCCGGTGTGATTGACTGTGCTTCACGTTTTGCTTTTACACGTGCCATTGCAGCTTCAATCGCAGATTTTTTTGCATCTTCTGTGCTATTTTTTTCACCTTTTGTTTTTTTTAGTAATTCACGTTTTTGCCGTTTACGTTCTTCATTTTCCGCCTTTTTACGTTCCATTCTAAGCTGATGGAATTCGTGACGTTGCCTGGCAATATCTGATTTTTTCTTTTCTTGTTCCTGTGCATAAATTTCAGTTTTTGCAAAACGGTAGTATTGCACCAAAGGAATATGACTAGGGCAAACATAGCTACAGCAACCACACTCTATACAATCAAAAAGATTGTAGTCCTGAGTTTTATCAAAGTTTTTTGCACGGGCATACCAGTAGATTTGTTGCGGCAGTAGTTGTGCCGGACATACTTCAGCGCATTTTCCACAGCGTATGCAGGGCATAACAAAATCAGGCTTTATATCTTTACGTTGAACAAGAATGCAGTTAGTTGTTTTTATAACAGGCACACTATCATCAGTAACTTCAAAGCCCATCATAGGCCCGCCCATGATGAACTGTTGAGCTTTATCATTTCTACCGCAATAGTTGATAAGTTCTGAAAAAGGTGTACCAAATAAAACGTTTAGGTTTTGCGGGTGTTCTATGCCTTCTCCTGTTATCGTAACGTAACGACTGATTAACGGTTTGCCTTCCAGCACTGCTGTGGCAATTGCTGCTGCTGTTGCTACATTATGACAAACAACTCCAATGTTAATTGGTAAACCATTACTGGGTACTTCTTTCCCTGTTATGGTTTTAATAAGTTGTTTTTCACCACCTGCAGGATAAAGTGTGGGGATTTGAACAACTTCAATATATTCGGCTTCATGTTCATGTAGCGCATTAACGAGCATTGTATGGGCAGCACGTTTGTTATCTTCTACCGCAA
>Ga0316204_10006501_pt1 | contig 17932 bp, 15 predicted proteins | sample 6monrhotite_MG_2_FD_205661 | JGI IMG/M metagenome (GOLD analysis project Ga0316204, IMG submission 205661) | Microbial mat bacterial communities from mineral coupon in-situ incubated in ocean water Damariscotta River, Maine, United States -... | ecosystem: Environmental > Aquatic > Marine >... | reverse complement strand
GATGATCATGTATATGTTCTTTAAAATGACCTTGTAAATGATTAATTTGATGGCTTAATAAAGCTACCTGTACTTCAGGTGAACCTGTATCGCCTTCGCCTCTAGCATATTCGCTAACAATCGTTGCCTTTGCTTCTGCACTTAGTGACATTATCTACTCCAAAAAAGTGATGTGAATAATACAAACATAGCCGATCACTAATTCAGCCATGCCAAGAAGAGCGGGATTCTACAGCAGCCAAAGGCTTCAGGCAAGTGAACTAAGGGCAAATACGACTATATTTTGCTCTATAAAATGCATCTTTTTAACAAATGAAGCCAAAAAGCCTAATTTTTATTTATTTTACTGATATCCCTGCAATATTTTGATACCAAACGACACATTAAGCTGCAGATTTACTACTGTTACTTATGTAAGAATATACATCAGCAAAATATAACGATAAAACAATAGGAATGGTACAATGCAATGTCCCCCTGCAGAAATAATTTCCAACAAAATTAACTTTGCCAATTGCATTCTCGATCCTACATTTCAAACGCTTACCACGCCAACAAAAGTCATTCGCCTTAGGAATAAGTTATTTTTTGTATTCTGTTACTTGGTCAATAACGAAAATAATCTGGTAAGCAGAGAGCAGTTAATAAATGATTGTTGGCTAGGAAACAAATATACTGGCCAAAAAGCGATCACACATTCAATTTGCCACATTAGAAAATTGATTAAAGAGCAAAATATACCCGTATCAATCACGACTATGTCAAAGCGGGGTTATGTTTTTAGAAATGGACAAGAGCATTATCAAAATCAACCTCAAAGCGACTATTTAAAGACATTCAACATATAAGTCATTTTTTTAATTTCTCACTTTTAAAGTCCTTTACACCTCCAATCAATTGCTTTAATCGGCCTATAGTTTTATCATATCAATATAAACAATCCATCAAAATCAACTATGACTCTTAATGAACTTAGATATGTCGTCGCTGTCGCTCAAACTCAGCATTTTAGTAAAGCCGCTGAGTTATGTAATATCAGCCAGCCGAGCCTTAGTATTGCGATAAAAAAGCTGGAAGATGAACTTGGTATTACTATTTTTCAACGGGGTAAAAAGAAAATCGATATTACTCCAGAGGGAGAGGCGGTTGCTCAACAGGCTCAGCGAGTGATTGAAGAAGCAGATAAACTTAATTATTTAAAAAGTAAGCAAAAAAACCCATTAAAAGGTGTGATACGACTTGGTGCCATTTTTACCATTGGCCCGTATCTTTTTCCTTCTTTGATCCCTGAAATAAGAAAATCACATCCCGATATGCCACTTCATATTGATGAAGACTACACAGAAAATTTACGTAAAAAATTACTTCAGGCTGAGTTGGACATTGCTGTTCTTGCACAACCTTTTTCTGACCCTGCGCTTGAAACAATGGAGATCTACACCGAAGATTTTATTCCCGTATTTTATGAGGGACATAAATTTTCAAAACAATCAAAAGTATCGATTGATGATATATCGCCCAATGAATTACTGATGTTAGGCAAAGGAAATTGTTTTAGAGATCAAGTGATCGCGGCCTGTCCAAAATGCTTATCACCTCATGCCCAAAACGATGATTGGGTTGTTGGTAGTTCATTAGAGACAATTCGCCATATGGTGGCAATGGAACTTGGTATAACCGTAATGCCAATCACTGCACTTGCCAAACAAACTGATTATCCAGGCTTAGACTCCCGTCCATTTGTTGAGCCTGTCCCAAAACGCCGAATCATTCTAGCTTGGCGGGCTAGCTTTCCTCGCAAAGAAGCCATTATGGTTATCGCTAAATGTTTGCAAAAAGCGTTGCAAGGACAAGTTGATTTATTACCGCTAAACAAAGATAAATAATTACCCCGCCAATCATGAAGCTCTCTCAAATATCGGTAGAAACACTTAAAGGCGTTGGAGAAAAAGTTGCGGCCAAATTGGCGGTATTGTCGATAACCAGTTTAGAAGATTTATTATTCCATCTTCCGTCCAAATATCAAGATCGAAGTCGAATATCTCCCATTGGCAGCTTATTACATGGACAAACAGCACAAGTATTTGGCGTCATTGAAGCCGCCGATATTGTCTTTGGAAAGCGCCGTTCTTTGGTGTGTAAAATTTCTGACTCAACCGGTATTTTGGATATTCGTTTATTCTATTTTTCTATGACTCAAAAAAAGCAATTTGTACGTGGGCAATATGTTCAATGTTATGGTCAGGTATCTCATGGGGGTAGAAAACCCGCTATGATACATCCCGAAATTAAATATCTTAAATCAAATTCAACACCAACTTTAAGCAGTGGATTACAAGCGCTTTATCCAACAACAGATGGACTCCAGCAGCGAACCTTTCAATCACTAATAAAACAAGCATTAACATTTTTAGATAATCAAAGTGTTAAAGAACTATTACCAGAAAAAATTCTACAAAAACTCAATTTTCCACCGCTCGCTGATGCATTAAAAATGCTACATTCACCACCTTTAGATATTTCTCTTGAAGATATCCAGACTGGTAAACATCCGCTTGTTCAGCGCCTTGCTTTCGAAGAATTGATGGCTCAACATATTGCCCTTAAATTATCAAAAGAAAAACACCAATTACAAAAAGGGTTTCCGATTAAAGTTAGCGCGCCAAAGCATTCTCTTCTAGAAAAGCAACTGCCTTTTCAGCTAACTAATGCCCAACAAAAAGTCATTAAAGAAATTAACCAAGACTTATCAAAACCTTTTCCAATGATGCGTTTAGTGCAGGGTGATGTGGGCTGCGGAAAAACTTTAGTCGCCGCCTTTGCAATCAGACAAATAGTTAACAACAATCTCCAATCCGCATTGATGGCGCCAACAGAGTTATTAGCGGAACAACATTTTGATGCATTTTCTAAACTATTTTTACCACTCGATATAAAAGTTACCCTGTTAACGAGCAAAATGCCAAGCAAACAAAAAAATGAATCCTTAGCCGACATTCAATCCGGTGAAAGCAAAATAATCATTGGTACCCATGCACTTTTCCAGCAACAGGTTATGTTCAGTAATTTGGCATTAGTTGTCATTGATGAACAACATCGGTTTGGTGTAGAACAGCGAAAGAGTTTGTTGGAGAAAAGTGCCAAAAATAACTCTGAGACAAAACATGCTCACCAGTTAATTATGACGGCAACACCTATTCCTAGAACGTTGGCTCAAACAGCTTACGCTGATCTTGATCTGTCAATTATTGACGAACTCCCTCCCGGACGAAAAGAAATTGAAACATCAGTAATTAGTGATTTAAAACGAGAGCCGGTGATTCAAAAAATCAAGCATGCATGCCATCAAGATAAAAGACAAGTCTATTGGGTTTGTACCCTAATTGATGAATCCGAAGAACTTGAATGCCAAGCGGCTGAAGCAAGCTTTGCCGAACTCTCTGAAAAATTACCCGAATTAAAAATTGGTTTAGTTCATGGTCGATTAAAATCCGCTGAAAAAAATAAAATAATGGCTGACTTTAAATCTAACCAACTTGATATATTGATTGCAACAACGGTCATTGAAGTTGGTGTTGACGTGCCTAATGCAAGTCTGATGATTATAGAAAACCCTGAACGATTGGGTTTATCTCAACTCCACCAACTGAGAGGAAGAGTTGGGCGTGGTGATAAAAAAAGTTATTGCCTACTGATGTACCACTCCCCTCTATCCAAAAATGCCAAGCAGCGCTTGAATATTATGCGCGAAACCAACGATGGGTTTAAAATTGCTGAAAAAGATTTGGAAATTCGTGGAGCCGGTGAAGTTCTTGGAACAAGGCAAACCGGTGATGTATTATTTAAATTTGCTGACTTAATGAGGGATAGGCACCTTTTACCTTTAGTGCATAACAACGCTGATAAAATCATATTTGAACATCCAAAATTAGTCAAACCTTTAGTTAACCGATGGGTAAAAATGAATCAACAGCTAAGTAGAGTATGATTTATCAATAAATATCCGCTAAATCCCCAAACCAGCTATTTTTGTACTAGAATGAATAGGTCAATCGTCACTAAAATAGTGAATAATTTAATTTTTTGAACCTCTTTTATTAGTTTTAAGGGATTAGCCTATGTGGTGGAAGTCTAACAATACAATCGATAACCTTGAATTAGATAAGGCAAATCAAAAAATTGTTTTTCTTGAGCAAGAGCTAGAATTGTTAAAAAAAATAAAGCTTGTTGCCAACATGCAAAAAGAACAAGCTCTCTCGCAAGAAAGTGAAAAAGAGAAACTTTACCATTTATTATTAGATGGCGCTGAAACGGTCGGAAAAATTAGAGATGCTGTTGCAAACTCTTACAACGACCTTGATAAAGAGCGACAAAATATAGTGGAGTCAATCTCCATCTTTGACCAAATTCATGTATTAATGTCTAGCATTGCTAATAGTCTCGTAAAAATTAAGTCTAAAACTCGCGATGCTGGTATTTCAGTTAATAGTTTAAGTGAGAGCGGCCATACCATTGAAAAATTTGTTAGCCAGATACAAACTATTTCAGACCAAACAAATCTACTTGCACTAAACGCAGCAATTGAAGCAGCTAGAGCTGGAGAACAAGGTCGAGGATTTGCAGTGGTCGCTGATGAAGTAAGGGCTTTAGCACAAAAATCTGCTGTAGCCTCTTCTGAAATAACCCAAATTGTATCAGTAATAAGCGAAAAAACAGGGCAAACTCAAGCGCAAATAGAAGACAGCGAACATTCTGCTAACGCATTATTTGATGAGACGGAAAATGTACAAACAATCATTAATGAAATAACAGACATATCCAAAAATATGTTTACAGTAATTGAGCATTCCACTCACTTAAGTTTCCTGCAGACAGTCAAATTAGATCACGTTACTTGGAAGTCTGAAATTTATAGAGCGGTATGGGGGCTATCCAATAAAACGGCTGCTGACTTTCATGACCACCGTAAATGTCAGTTGGGTCAATGGTATTATCATGGCAAAGGGCTTAATTACAAAAATGTTCAAGCCTTTAGAGAATTAGAAAAGCCCCATACTGATGTTCACAAAAGTGGTATTTTAGCTATAGAAAGTGCTCGTATAGGTGATTCTAAAGCGATTAATGAAGCTTTAACTTTGATGGAATCATCAAGCAACCGTGTTATTGAGTTATTATCAGAACTAGAATCCGTTCCCCACAACCTTCAATCATCTATAGCTCAAACGAATCGAGACAACGGAGCTGGCGATGCGGAACTATTCTAATTATCTGAAATTCTACTCACCAAGCAATAGCTATTGAAAAAGTCGTCCAACCATTGCTGTTGCAAACATTGCTGCTGCGCCCCAAAATACCACGCGAATAGCACCTTTACGTTTGCTCGCACCGCCGGCTTTCGCGGCAATGGTTCCCAATAGTAAAAGAAAAACTAGGCTAGAAGTAGCAACCCAAGTAATTAAATTTTCAACAACTGAAAAATAGGCTATTACAAGCGGTAATGCTGCACCAACGGTGAACGAAGCTGCTGAAGTTACCGCCGCAAGTAACGGTTGCGCATTAGTTCTTTCATGAATACCCAGCTCATCTCGTAAATGCGCTCCCAGTGCATCATGCTCCATTAATTGAAATGCCACTTCAGAAGCTAATTTTTCGTCCAGACCTCGGTCTCTATAAATTTGAGTTAATTCTAATAACTCAAATTCCGCGTGATCTTCTAAATGCTTTTTTTCTAATTCTATATCAGCCTTTTCTGTATCAGCTTGAGAACTGACAGAGACATATTCCCCAGCGGCCATCGACATAGCGCCAGCAACAAGACCAGCAACTCCCGCTAATATTATGTCATTATGAGAGGCAGCAGCAGCAGCAACTCCGATTAACAAACTTGCAGTCGATACAATTCCATCATTTGCACCCATAACTGCAGCACGCAACCATCCCACACGGTGAGAACGATGCAAATGATTGGGAGCTTCAATAGAATTATCCACAAATATTCCTTACATAACGACTTTAACCGATGATCTTATGCTGCTTTGGTTGATGAGTAAAGTGGTATAAACCTTAAAATTCGCGGTTATTTGATTTTATTGATATGATAAATCCATTCAACTTATAGATGTAAATTGGAGAGGCAAAAATAATGACAAAAGCTTGGTATAAAAACTACCCTCCGGGCAGTAAAACAGAAATAGAAATCAATCAATATAGTTCAATGGCCGACTTATTCGATAAGGCGACTAACAATTACGCTGGCAAGATTGCTTATAGTAGCTTCGGTAAAGGTTTAACTTATTCTGAAATCGCCAATTTATCAGAAAATTTTGCTGCTTATTTACAAAATAGTCTGTCCGTTAACAAAGGTGAGCGTATTGCTGTTATGTGCCCTAACCTTCTCCCCTTTACTGTAGCCATGTGGGGAATTATAAGAGCTGGGGCGGTTCAAGTTAATGTTAATCCTTTATATTCCCCTCATGAATTGAAGCACCAACTAAATGATGCTCAAGTTGAAACGATTGTTATCTTTTCTTCTTCAACCAAAGTACTCGCCGAAATAATCGAACAAACATCAATCAAAAATATTATTGTTGTAAATCTTGATGATCTAGTCAACATAGGCTTACCAAACGAAGCTGTAGACTCGAGGTTATCTCAAACAATATCATTTGTGCAGACATTAGATGAAGGCAGTAATCTAACCTTCACTCCACCTCAACTCAATCACGATGATTTAATCTTTCTTCAATACACAGGCGGCACAACAGGCTTGTCTAAAGGTGCGATGTTAAGTCACGGAAACATCATTGCAAATATACTGCAGTATGAAGAGTTTGCGAAAAACATGATTATTAAAGGCGAAGAAGTCATTATTACAGCCATTCCTATGTATCATATATTCGCGCTAGCCGTTAATACCCTTTCCTACTTCAGTTTTGGAGCCACCAACCTACTCATCGCGAATCCGAGAGACATGCCATCCTTTGTACAAACTTGGAAAAATACCAAAGCGACCATTTTCACAGGTGTTAACACATTATTTAACGGACTTTTACATACCCCTGGATTTGACGACATAGACTTCACACCTCTTAAACTTACAGTCGGCGGTGGAGCTCCAGTTCAAGAAGCTGTATCTGAAAAGTGGGAAAAAGTAACTGGGCGACGACTAAAAGAGGGTTACGGCCTTTCTGAAACCTCGCCAATTTTGACCCTTAACCTAGGAACAGAAGAAGGTTATATCAGTGGGATCGGTATTCCAATTCCTTCAACTGATATCTCGATAAGAAATGAGCAAGGAATCGAAGTTGCACAAGGTGAAACGGGAGAACTTTGCGCTAAAGGACCTCAAGTGATGCAAGGTTATTGGCAAAATGAAGAAGCGACGAAAGAATCTATGACCGACGATGGCTATTTCAAAACGGGTGATGTCGCAATGCTAGATGAGCATGGTTTCTTTCACATCGTCGATCGAATAAAAGATATGATTTTAGTTTCAGGATTCAATGTTTTTCCTAACGAAATTGAGGCGGTTGTCGCAAATATGGAAGGTGTTTTAGAGTCTGCATGTATCGGCGTAACGGATGAAAAAACCGGAGAATCACCCAAATTATTTGTTGTAAAAACCGACAATTCAATAAGCGAGCAAGATATTATCAATTTCTGTAAAGAACACCTTACAGGCTATAAAATACCAAAACAGATTCAATTTCTTGAGGAACTGCCTAAGTCGACAGTTGGAAAACTACTAAGGCGTGAATTAAGAGATATTTAATGTCTAACCCCTACCTAGCAACTAGGTAGGGGAAATTAGCTAATATAAGCTAAACCGTTATTTATTGTTAATCAGTTTAAACATAAATTCGGCTAATTTAGTATTATCCCAATGACCGACTAGTTCACTGCTAGCAGAACCATAAGCATACAAATTAACGTCTGTTCCCGTATGGCCATTTGTCGTCCAACCAGTATAACTACGCTGATCAATGACCTGCATTAAGCGCTGAGTGGTTTTCCTGCTATCGCCGAGGTCTTGCGGATTAAGTTGTTTTATCTCTTCTTCAGTAAGGATTAATCCACTTGCGTTTTTTATTTCCGTAAGCAAATCACCTGACTTTACCGCTCTTTTGACAATTTCCCCTGGGGTTTTTGAAAAAGCGCGAATCACTTCACTTTTCCATTGGTAGTGTGATTTATCATTAACTTTAGAGCCAATTGATAACCCGCCTGTAGAATGATCGGCTGTCACTATAATCTGGGTTTGACTATTAGATTTTGCAAAGTTGACAGCTTCTAGTACCGCGGCATCAAAATCAGCCATTTCCGACATAGCGCCCACAATGTCATTGGCGTGCCCAGCCCAATCAATCTGACTTCCTTCAACCATTAAGAAAAAACCATTTTCATTATTTGAAAGTGTTCGGATGGCAACTCGAGTCATATCCGCAAGTGAGGGTGTTTCGGCATCTCGGTCAAACATTTTTTTAAAGCCTGAATCAGCAAACAAACCTAACAAACGTGACTTGTTAGCAACATTTAATTCAGTCTTATTGGTTAGAATTTGATAATCTAAAAGAGCGAACTCTTCGGCAACATTTCGATCATTTCTGACAAAATATTCTTTACCCCCACCCAACAATACATCGACGTAGGGCAATTTTTCAAACCGATTATCAATGTATTGATTTACTATATCGACATGATTGCTACGACTTTCCTGATGGGAAGCAAAGGCTGCCGGCGTCGCATGAGATAACTGCGACGTAGCGACTAACCCAGTCGACATGCCTAGTTTTTTTGCTCGTTCTAATACGGTTGGCATTGGCTTTTTATTTTCATCAAGGGAAATATAACCATTTAATGCTTTTCTTCCGGTTGCAAAAGCTGTTGCTGAAGCTGCCGAATCAGTCACTGCACCACTTGAATGATCAAACCCTTCAGTTCCATGACTTAGCAATTTTAAGTCTCCAAGCGGATCCGTACGTAATGAACCAACAAGCATCTGATCAAACAAAATAGTTTCGACTGCAGGCGTATTGGGGTTATCACGATACATCCGATAAGCCTTTACGAAAGCAGGTCCCATTCCATCACCAATAAACAGGATCACATTTTTCGGATTTGATTTTTGTGTCTCTTTTCCTGCATTCAGCGTTTGGCAAGCAGTCAATACAAGAACTAAAGTTAACCAAACAATATTTTTTATAATCATCATTTAAATACTCAAATTACTGCAACATATTTGGTATATTATCTCATAAAATACTTTGTTTAGTATCCCTAAGTTATGACAGTCGTGTTACTATCTTCTACTTAAAATAGATAGGTAAAACACCTATTTTGGTAGTGTATAGACACTTACATACGGAAATTGTCTCTTGCTAAAAAGAAAATATTTTTACTTGTTGGTTATGTTTTTTGTTGTCGCCCTACCTGCACCTTTGTTCGCTTGCATCGAAGGCTCTGTGGGAGTAAAAACAAATCTTGACCTTCCTCACATATCAGACAAAGCTACGATTGACGGTATTCTTTCAGAAGATGTCTGGAAAAAGTCCTTAGTTGTTAGCTTAGATTATGAAACCTCCCCCGGAGAAAATATCACTCCACCAGTAAAAACAACTGTTTATCTCTATGAAGATGGAGAAACCCTGTTTATTGCTTTCGACGCTAGAGACCACAAACCAGAAGAGATTAGAGACTACCTTCTTGATAGGGACAACATATGGAGTAGCGATTTCGTTGGCGTAAAATTTGATACCTTTGGTGAATCGAGAAAAGCTTATCAATTCTTTGCCAACACTAGAGGAATTCAAGGAGATGCCATTCAAGAGGATTTTAGGGGCGATGATTCTACTTGGGATGCTATTTGGAGCAGTGCAGGAAAACTAACTCAAACCGGTTACATCGTTGAAATGGCAATCCCTTTCCAAGCATTACGATTTCCAGCTAGCAAAGCAAAACAATTTTGGGGAATAGAAATTCTTCGTTTCTACCCACGTAATAAGTTCCACCGAATTGCAAATACACCTGTAAACCGAGGAATTTCCTGCCAAATTTGCCAGTTTGATAAAATATCTGGATTAGAAAACATCAAAGAATCAAAAAACCTCCGACTAATACCGACACTTGTCGCAGGAAAGTCTAGGTCGAGAGACTTAGAAACACAAACACCATGGAAATCTGAAAAAACCGATACCCGCCCGGGACTTGATCTTAGGTGGGGAATTACCGAAGAAATCTATCTCAATGCCACTCTTCATCCTGATTTTTCCCAAGTCGAGGCCAATAATGCTCAGTTAAGTATTAATGATAGCTTCTCTATTTTTCTCGATGAAAAACGTCCTTTTTTTCTTGATGGTTCAGATTATTTCAATACATCGAATCGCCTAGTGCATACTAAAAACATTATCGAGCCAGATTATGGAATTAAACTCACTGGACAATCAAATGGTCATAGTTACGGTGTCATAGCCGCCAATGACAATCATACTAGTTTCTTATTACCAAGCAGCCAAAGCTCGACTCTTGTATTATTTGAAGAGCGTGAGAGTAAAAACCAGATCTTACGCTACCAATCAGATCTGGGTAATAAAAACACCATAGGCTTACTTGCGACTTACAAATCAGCCGACCAATACTCTAACCAAATAGCTTCGATTGATGGTAAATATTGGTTTTCAGAAAACCATTCTTTAAGTTACCAAGCCATGCATTCAGAAACCCTCCATTCCGATGAAATGTTATTTAGTGACGATTTGGTCAACGAGAGTGGTGAACAACTTATAACCGATAGAGCTATTTCTGATACCGCCTACACTCTCGACTATAACTATGAAACAAGAGATTGGAAGGCAAGTGCACGATATAGAAATTTTGGCGAGGATTTTCGTTCAGATCTTGGATTTATTCAGAGAGTAGATTTCAAAAAAACAATCTTAGGTGCCGAGCGAACATGGTACCCAGCTAAAGAACACCACTGGTGGAATAAAATATCTTTTGGTGGGGACTGGGATCAAACTGATGATCAATCAGGTCAGAAGTTAGAAGAAGAAATAGAGGGCGTTATAAAAGTTCAAGGCATATATCGTTCAGAACTTTCGTTTAAGTTTGGTGAAAGAGAAAGGTTTTGGGAGCAAGAATATTTTGATGAAACTTTTTATTCTTTCACTGGGAGTGTCGAACCTTCTGCTGGGTTAAAGTTTAATGCGAATATCCGTTGGGGAGATACAATTGATATTGATAATTCAGTGCTCGGAGAATCTCTTCGAATATCTCCAGAAATCAACTGGCAAATTAACCAAAACTTAAGGTCAAGCGTGAGCTATTCTAGGTTGATTTTTGATATCGATGAAGGAGAATTGTTTAAAGCGTCAGTCATGAATATTCGTTTATCTTATTTATTTAACGAACGCAGCTCTATTCGTTATACCCTTCAAAAGTTGAATATTCTTCGTAATCCTCATTTATATGATTCTTTTTTTAATAATGAACCATTGGATGATGAGGAAGAAACATATAATTCCATGGCTAGCCAGCTGCTTTATACTTATCAAATAAGTCCACAAACTTTATTTTTTGCTGGTTATTCTGAAAAAGGATTTCAAGATGATTCTTTAAGTAAAATAAAGAAAGACTTTAAAAATATTTTCCTTAAATTTTCATATGCATGGCAAATCTGATTAATACTAATTATTTTTCTATAAATAGAGTAGCTTAAATCCTAGTTTCTCAGAACAAAAAAAGCCGAGAGAGAGTCTCGGCAAAGAGGACGTGAACAACTGGAAAAATTCTTTACGTCGTATTTTTTGTTCTATATTTTTATTACAGTTTTGACTTGATTAGGTCTACATAAGCTTGTTTGCTTGCATCTCCTGCAGCTACCAGTCCTTCTGCATATTCAAGAACAGTTTTGCCATCTTTTTCAGCCGCCCCAAGCCCTTTACCTGCTTTTGTTGCAATGAATTTAGCGGCATCAACGGCATCATTAGTCACAGCCACTCTCATTAAACTGCCCCCAGAACCACAAATAAGTCCAGGATAAATCACTTTTAAACGCATTCTCGCTGATTTCAGCTTCTTTCTCATGCTTGCACGATTATTATTTTTTGCATAATCACATAAATTTTCTGCAAGCCTCTGTAAATCATCAGCTTGAGCTTTTTGCGGAATTCCCGCACTAGCAAACATCATTACCGCTACAGCTAACACTTTGATTGTTAATATATAATTTTTCATTTTTCGTCCTCAGTTTTATATTCAGTACTCACGTTATCAAATTAAGTGTCCTTGATAACTCTCTTAGATTACTAATTGTTATCGAGCCTAGTCCGTTTTACTTTAGGGAAACTTTCATCTTTTTTTTGAACTAGGTCTCATTAAATGCAATTTCGTTTATTTGATAAAAAGAATTACACCATTCAAAAAGTATTAACTATAATTGAACTAATGTCTTATTTATTTGAGAAAACTAAATGGTTCGATTCATAAAAATATTCTTTATCATGCCGCTATTGCTGGCTTTACTGACTGCATCCAACGGACTAATTGCGGAGGAAGAATCTGAAGAACAGGAGGAACTTGAACCAATAATGTATTATGAAATTCAACCAAATATTCTTACTTTCTATCAAGGGACTGGACGAAAAATTGGTTATGTGGTTGTTCAAGTAAATATTGCTGTAAGAGGTCAAGAAAACTACGACTTGGTAGAACTTCACCTACCGCTTATTCAAGACACCTTGATTGATTTTTTTAATAAACAACACAAATCCGTGATACAGCCTATCGCAGAAAGAGAAAACTTGAGGAAAAAAGCGGAAGAAAGAGTTTCTCAAATTCTTAAAGAAGAAACTCAAAAGGATGTCGTTGAAAACCTACTTTTTACTAATTATGTTTATCAATAACTCGGTTTTAATCTTTTAGCATTAAAATATGATCAATTCCATCTTCATCATAAATATCAGAAACTTGCTTAAATCCAAAAGCTTGATAGAAATTTTTTAAATAGTGTTGAGCACCAATTTGAATCGACTTGTTCGGGAAGTTTTCGGTAATAAATTCTAATGCCTTACTTACCAACAATTTCCCAACCCCTTCTTTTCTAACCGATTGAAGGGTACAGACCCGTCCAAAAGATACATTGTTAAGATAAGGCTGATAACACTCGAAAACTCGCATGGTCGCCACCAATTTATCTCCTTGCCAGCCTAATAAGTGATAAGCCTGTTCATCCTTACCATCAATATCTTGATAAGGGCAGTCTTGTTCGACAATAAACACATCTTGGCGCAAAGCAAACATTGCTTGCATTTGAAGTGGGCTCAAATCGTCTAAAACATGCCATTGCCAAATAATCTTAAATTCCATAACGCCTCAATAATTTTCTCGCAAAACCGCACTAAACCACGCCAAGTTTCAATATTAATCCCATTCGAGCAGGACTTTTCCAGATAGCCCCGATCCCATAACATCAAAACCTTGCTGGAAATCCTCAATTTTAAATTTATGGGTAATCATAGGAGTAAGATCTAAACCCGATTGCAGTAAAGAAACCATTTTATACCAAGTTTCAAACATTTCTCTGCCGTAAATCCCTTTAATTTGTAGCCCTTTAAAAATAACCTGATTCCAATCAACAGCCATGTCTGAGGGAGGAATACCAAGCATTGCTATTTTGCCTCCATTATTCATTGCTGAAAGCATTGATTGAACTGCAGAGGGTACGCCCGACATTTCTAGAGCAACGTCAAAACCCTCTGTCATACCAAGCTCAGTCATAACATCCGATAACTCCTCTTCAGCGACATTGATCGTTCGAGTCGCCCCCATTTTCTTTGCTAAATCTAGGCGATAGTTATTTACATCCGTAATTACCACATGGCGAGCTCCGACATGGCGACACACTGCGGCAGCCATGATTCCAATCGGTCCTGCACCTGTAATTAGTACATCTTCACCAACTAGATCAAAAGAAAGTGCTGTATGGACTGCATTGCCAAAAGGATCAAAAATAGCGGCCATATCATTACTAATATCTTCAGGCAGTTTAAAGGCATTAACTGCTGGAATAGCTAAATATTCCGCAAAAGCGCCGGCTCTATTAACGCCGACACCTAAAGTATTTCGACAAAGATGCCGCCTTCCTGCACGACAGTTACGGCAATGGCCACAAGTAATATGTCCTTCACCTGATACACGGTCACCTATTGAAAAGCCATTCACCCCCTCGCCAATAGCTTCAATCTCGCCGACAAACTCATGTCCAACCGTCATAGGGACAGGGATCGTCGCTTGAGACCATTCATCCCAGTTATAAATATGCATATCCGTACCACAGATAGCTGTTGTTTTGATCTTAATTAAGACATCGTTATAACCACAAACAGGCTGTTCAGCATCATGCAACCAGATCCCAACTTCAGGTTTTAATTTAGATAATGTTTTCATAAATATTTCTCTATGATAAAAGATCAAATCTTATCTTGTTAAGCTATTCAGTTAAGATAGTTAGTTTAGATATCTAGCTAATAACTCCAAGCTCTCTTCCTACTTTGGCAAAGGCTTCAACAGCTCGATCAATATGAGAAAATTCATGTGCTGCCGACATTTGAGTACGAATTCGTGCCTGATCTTTTGGAACAACCGGAAAAGAAAAACCAATTACGTAAATACCTTCCTTTAACATTTTATCGGCAAATTCTTTAGCTAAAGCTGCATCACCCAGCATCACAGGAATAATTGGATGCTCTCCTGGTAGCAAGTCAAAACCTAGCGTAGACATTTTTTCCCTAAAATAAGCCGCATTTTCATTTAGTTTTTTACGGAGGTCATTTCCAGACTCCAACATATCAATCACTTTTATACTTGCCGCAGCAATGACTGGGGCAAGCGTGTTAGAGAATAAATAAGGACGAGAACGTTGCCTAAGCCATTCGACAATTTCCTTTTTGCCTGATGTATACCCGCCAGATGCGCCACCAAGAGCTTTTCCCAAAGTACCCGTAATAATATCGACTCGATCCATCACACCACAATGCTCAGGCGTTCCACGGCCATTCTCTCCCATAAAACCAACCGCATGAGAATCATCAACCATTACTAGCGCGTCATACTTTTCGGCTAAGTCACAAATCGCATTTAAATTAGCTAAATAGCCATCCATTGAAAAAACGCCATCGGTTGCTATCAATTTATATCGTGCACCGGCTTCATTGGCTGCTTTGAGCTGTGATTCCAGGTCTGCCATATCATTATTAGCATAGCGAAAACGCTTCGCCTTGCTCAATCGTACACCATCAATGATGGATGCATGGTTAAGAGCATCTGAAATAACAGCATCTTCACTGGTTAATATTGTTTCAAACAAGCCACCATTGGCATCAAAACAAGAACCATAAAGAATTGTATCTTCCATTTTTAGGAATTGGCTGATTCGTTTTTCTAACTGTTTATGTACCGCTTGAGTACCGCAAATAAATCGAACTGAAGCCATTCCATAACCCCATTCGTCCAATGCCTGCTTTCCTGTCTTTATAAGTTCAGAGCTGTTAGCAAGGCCTAAATAGTTATTCGCACAAAAGTTAACAACATTTTCGCCTGTAGAGACATGGATATCAGCTTGTTGTTGAGAGTCAATAATTCGTTCGTCTTTGTATAAACCAACTTTATGGAGTTCGTCTATTTGGCTTTGGAGATTTTGAAGAAAAGATTTAGTCATAATGAAACCTTTAGATTATAAGATAGAGAGGCTATCAACACAGATCTGAAGTTGACAATTTTACAGTAAATGGCAGCGATTCCAACTAGTTTAATTTGAGCTCAAACCAGTTACACAATGATAAAAATCCGTATATAGCTCTTCTGGACAAAATCCATTTCCGCTCAAGCTCGCTTAAAAAATGAAAACTGCCGATACTTGCCCATGGCGATAAAGTTCCCGGCCAAAATAACCAAAACACCAGCCAAACCCAACAAATTCCATTGATATGCTTCGAATATCGTCGAAAACACCAAAGCAATTACGGGGTAAACAAGAGAAATATAACCGGCTTTATCTGGGCCAATTCGTCCTAATAATGTCAAAAAAGAGCCAAAAGCAATCACTGAACCAAAAACTGCAAGGTAAACGAGTGAACCAATATACTTACCAGTTAACTCAAACTCGAAATTCAACCCACTCGCTAAGGCGATAACGGCTAAAAAAACTGAAGCATAGCCCATTCCCAAAGCATTTGCTTGCATAACTGGAATTTTTAGCCGCTGCGTTTTCGCCGATACAATATTCCCTAAAGATGCAAAAAGACTCCCTGCAAGAATAATTAATATACCCAACCAAATATCACTGCTGAGCTCTTCTTTGTTTATTTGTGGTAAGAAAATTAATGAAATTCCAATAACCCCAATTGTGGCACCGATCATTACGTCATTTTTTATCTTATCACCAAGAAAAATCCGTGCAAATACAACATTAAAATAAACAATACTTGTACTTAGAATCGCCGCTAACGCACTGTTGATTTTGGTTATGCCTATATAAGTTAACCAATAATTAAAACCAAATAATAACAACCCTTGAATAAGAATATAGAAATGCTCTCCGAGGGAAAAATGAAATGATCGTCTTCTTAATAAGCAATAACCAAATAAAACACCACTTGCTAAAGCAAATCGATAAACAACAGAAACAAGCGGAGAAACCAGCCCAAGCTGAAAAGTAATCATGATCCATGTTGACCCCCAAATAAAAGCGGAGGTAAGGAATAGAGCGATATTATTCATATCTGTAAATCGCTGATAGATTATGGAGTAGGAAGCTGCGGAGTATATCTGATTGTTTACAACAAGCTAAGAACTTATTGTGTTTGAATTAATAAAAATTAAACACCGTTAGATCATACTAACAGTGTTTAATTTGAAGAGGTATTTTATTATTATTTTTTGTAAAAGATCTAAGCGATTTGAAAGCTAGGATCTGTACCATCGATCTTTGCAATTAAAGCGGCTGGATCAGTTCCATCAATTTTCGCCACTTGAATTGCTGGATCTACTTGACGTAAACGCGCGACCTGAGTTGCGGGATCTACTTGACGTAAACGCGCGATTTGAGTTGCGGGATCTACTTGACGTAAACGTGCGACTTGAGTTACTGGATCTACTTGACGTAAACGTGCGACTTGAGTTACTGGATCTACTTGACGTAAACGCGCGACCTGAGTTGCGGGATCTACTTGACGTAAACGTGCGACTTGAGTTACTGGATCTACTTGACGTAAACGCGCGACCTGAGTTGCGGGATCTACTTGACGTAAACGTGCGACTTGAGTTACTGGATCTACTTGTCTCAGCCTGACCAGTTCATTCAAACCATTATTTTTCTGAATTGAAAAATACTCCCCTGACAAAGTATCTACATTAACTGCTGTTGCACCAACAGACAAAGCAAAAACTGCTGAAATACATGTTTTTAACATACTGAATTACCTCTAAAAGCGAAAGGGATATCACCCCTAATCTAAAAAACGTGCTGCTTATGCTATTTAGCAATGTAAATAGCTTAAGCGCCTAAATTTAAAAATGCGAACTAGCTCACACTTTTAACGTCTTTATATTGATAAATGAGATATTTTTTTATCCAAAATACCCTTTTCTAAGTTATTTACATACCCATAAATAGATTTATATAAACTGTAAATCCCCCAGGTATAAGTAGTTAATTAAAGATTTTGACCTACCGAGATATAAAAATGGCTAGAGATTAGAGATTAGAGATTAGAGATTAGAGATTAGAGATTAGAGATTAGAGATTAGAGATGATGCGCCCCTAAAAAAGTAGACACCTTATTTTGAAAGGTAAGGTGCAATGAAAATAGAAACAAGAAAACAATACTCAATGGCTTTTAAAGTTGCTGCAGTACAAAAATCCATTAATTCACCATTT
>Ga0316204_10006500_pt1 | contig 17936 bp, 22 predicted proteins | sample 6monrhotite_MG_2_FD_205661 | JGI IMG/M metagenome (GOLD analysis project Ga0316204, IMG submission 205661) | Microbial mat bacterial communities from mineral coupon in-situ incubated in ocean water Damariscotta River, Maine, United States -... | ecosystem: Environmental > Aquatic > Marine >... | reverse complement strand
CACTCCTCGACCCAACACTTTTTTATTCTCAGTATCCATAGAAGACGTTGGTTTCATTTCAGATTTTTTCATGCCGGGGTCAGTCATTCTCGCAATGCTAGCCTTAAGACTAGCTTCAGAATCAATCAAGAATTGTCCAGACGTTACAATCTTGTCGCCTTCTGATAAACCCTCCACAATCTCAATCCAGTCACCTGACTCTATGCCTATTGTTACTTCACGTGGCTGATAACGTCCTTTACCCATGGCCAGAATCACACGTGAATCTCGGCCTGTACGTATCAATGCTTCACTCGGAATAATCAGGACATCTTTTTTTGCGCCCCCATAAATCACAATATTGGCAAACATATTGGGTTTTAATTTTTCATCAGGGTTATCAAAGCGTAAACGTGCCTTAAGCGTACGCGTCTTACTATCGAGACTCGGATAGATATACTCGACTTTTCCTTCCCACACTTTTCCTGGTAAATAAGACAGCGCTACTTCGGCTGGCTGGCCTTTTTTTACCCAATCGGCCTGACTCTCAAAGACTTCTGCAAGCAACCAGACACTGGATAAATCTGCGAGGCTCATGATTTCCTGCTTCGGCGTGACGTACATACCTTCACGCACTTTTAGCTTCGCAACGATACCATCCTGTGGCGCATAGACCTGCACATACTGCGAGACACGTTTTAGCTTCGCCAGACGATTAATCTGTTTCTCCGATATATCTAATGCCAATAAACGTTCACGCGAGGCACTCATTAATCGGCGATTGGCACTTCTAATCGCTTGAACAAATTCTTCCTGAGCATTAACGAGATCCGGCGAATAAAACTCGAACAACAAATCACCCTTCTTGACGCGCTCACCTTCCGACTTCACTATTAACTTCTCAATCCAGCCTTTTGTTCGCACATGAATATGTGAAATTTTATTTTCATCGAAATCCACATATCCAACCGTATCAATACGACGCCATAACTTATCGCGATTTACAATAGCAGTACGGACGCCCATATTATTTTCAACAGCAGGTGAAATTTTTACGGATGTGCCACCACCTTCATCATAAACAGGCACAAGATCCATACCCATTGGTGACTTCCCTGGCCCATCACGTCGATACGCTGCGTCCATTGGTGCTACCCAATAAAGGATTTTATTTTCACCCGTATCAGACATTTCCTCTTCCGCTTCTTTCTGCACAAGATCCATACCGCAGATCGGACAACTACCTTCTTCATCACGAACAATCTGCGGATGCATTGGACACACGTATTTAGGATCCAGATGTTTTTTTGCATGATCTATAGCCGTTTCTTTTTTCATACCATCTGTCATGCCCGTCATTTCATCTGACTCATTACTACAGGCGGTTACCAACAGGACAGTAGCGCTTAAAAAAATGCTTAACGTTATTATTTTTTTCATTATTTTTCTCCTGAGAGATACAATAGTTTGGCCTGAGTTTTCTTGTAATCAACTCTGATTCTTATGGCACTTAATAAGGTTTCTAATTCTGTAATCTGTGCTCGCATTAACGCCGTAAAATCTCCTCGATCGCTCTGATATGCATGCAATGAAGCTGTTGCATTTTCTTTCGCCTTTGGCACCAGATAATCATGATAGTGTTGCAAACGTTCTTCCAGTCGTTGCCATGTTGCATAGGCATCATCCAGCTGTTGCTTAAGATCACGCTTCTTATCTTCTCGCACTAGTATTGCTGACTGTCGCTCTGCCTGGCTGGCAGCTAAATATTTATCCTGACGATTACCTGTGAACAATGGAATGTCCAACATCACCATTGCCGAGGCAAAATCAGCACGAGGACTCCCATTGGGATTATTTCCATCACGCGCACCATAAGTCAGATCTACCATCCATGATGGTTTATAACCCTGACGTGCCATGGCAACACCCTGCTCACTTGCAGATAACATTGCCTGCTGCATTTTCAATAGCGGATGCTCGTCAATGGATTGGCTTAGAATTGATTTAGCGACTATTTCTGGAAATACCGGGAAGTCGACAGCAATTTCTTTCTTCGAGATATCTTCTCCAAGCAATCGACTCAACTTTGCTCTGGATGTATCGATCATATTTTGAATCTTATATAGTCGGTCATCGACCATGCCTAATTCTAATTGCGCTCGCACAACATCCTGCTGGCGATGACGACCACTGGCATATTGAGATCGAGTCGTGTTTACTAAACGTTTAAACAAAATACGATTTTGTTTTACAACACGTAATGCCTGTTCCCAGTACAAAGCTTCGAGCCAAACTTCTCTTACCTGCTGACGAACCTTACGGTATTGGTTATCCGCTTTCGCCGATTCAGCATCTGCCATAAAATTTGTACGCCGCGATTTTATTTCCAGACTACTTCCACGCGGGATCATTTGTTGGATCCCCACCTGTACCTGTGTCATCGGCTCCTGATCACGCCTATACGTATCCGTCGGGAAATTCATCAGTCCGAGCTTTAGTTTTGGATCTGGCAGTGTGTCATCGGCAATAGCCTTCGCTTTTAGAGCGCTCGTTCTGGACTGGTATGACTTCACCAAAGGGTCATTATCTAAAGCAATGCTTTCTGCTTCACTTAAGGATAATTCTTCAGCATTACTGACATTTATTAATATCAAGCTTAAGGCTGATACCAACATCAACGTTCGATAAAACATAGACTGCTTCATCGTCTTCTCCTGTTGCACTTCGTCAAAATGCCATAGGCATATTGGCGATCTAATGGTAAATCTATTTAAGGTTTGGAATTTCCTGAAGATTCAGGGTATTAATACCCTGTCAGGCATTTTACTTAGAGAGTGGTAATTGGAGGTCGATAGAGATTTTTAGTAGAGATACCCTGTAGATAGTCCGCAACCTGGACAAGGGATGTTGCTGATAGTGTTGGCATGACGGTTTGGCGATGAAGGTTGACTAACATGACAACGGTGGCACAAGACTGACATTGGCTGCAACCCGCTCCATCACATGCCGTGGCTTGATGACAACAGTCAGCTTTGCTTTGGATATCAGCCTCGGCAGCATGCTGCATTTTCTGCATACAATGCTCAGACTTAGTCTCTGCCGTAACAAACATACTTGCCACCACTGCTTGCGCTGGCAATACCAGATGCGTCAGTAGTAGTACTATGCTTAGTAGTTTGATTCCAAATAGCTTCATAGATAAAAGGTTAGCCGTTTTAGTCATGACATGCAATATGCCAATACGCATCGCTGGGTCATGTGACTTCTGAATCTTGCCTGAGTTCCAATCCTGTTGGATTAATCCCAGGAGCAAGCCAGCGCATCTGTCATCGCTGAACCAGAGATTGAAGCACCTCTTTTGCCTGTCCCAGCACAAACTGCCGAAAGGCCTCAGCAACGGGTGACAGCCGCTTGCCCCGTCGATGCACGACGTACCAGTGACGCAGAATCGGAAATTTCGCGACATTAAGCACGACCAGATGGTTTACCTCTAGCTCCAGCGCCAGAGTATGAACCGAGACTATACCCAGGCCCAGACCCGCCTCAACCGCCTGCTTAATCGCCTCATTACTGGTCATTTCCATACCCGTCTTTAGCTGGAAGCCTTTTTCGTCAAAAAACCGAGACATGGCAATTCTGGTGCCGGAGCCTGATTCACGAATGACAAACGTCTCTTCCTGCAGTCGTTTCATGCTCACCTTTTCCACGCCGACCAACGGATGATCTGGCGGTGCGATAACGACGAGTGGATTGTCCATAAAGGCTTCTGTCACCAGCTCGACACCCTCGGGGGGTTGCCCCATGATGACCAGATCACATTCATTGTGTTCCAGCTGATGTAACAGCGATTCACGATTTGTCACATCCAGGCTAAAACTAACCCCCTCATGCGACTTGGCAAAAGCCGCCAAAAGTCTTGTGGCGAAGTAATTGGCTGTACTTGCCACCGCGATGCTCAAATGGCCACGACTGACACCTTTCAATTGCGCCAGCACCTCTTCAATCTCAACCAGATGTTGAGCGATTTTTTTGCTGTAGTGAAACATCTCACGGCCAGCTTCGGTCAGATAGGTCTTTTTTCCGATCTGCTCAAAGAGATCAATGCCCGCTGAATCTTCTAACTGCTTGATTTGCATAGAGACTGCCGGTTGGCTCAGGTGCAGTTCTTTTGCTGCTTTGGTATAACTTAAATGGCGTGCTACAGCAGCAAAGACTTTGAGTTGGCGAAAGGTGACATTCATACGAGCTATAAACAAACACTTATGAAAAAATAAGAATACATAATATAACCGAACAATAGCCTCATGTGTATTTTTTCATACACGCCTTAACGGACATGTATATACCAACAACGATTCAAACCTCACCGCTGAGAAATATACAAGATCCGATCTCCAGCGTTATCTGGATTATCGCATCCAGGACCCTTCAGAGACTGACACTATGTTTCGACAATACGCTTTTACCTGGAAAAAAATCATCATTACTGGTGTTTTAACTTATGCTCAAAAACTGCATCGTCAGGAAAGTACCAGATAAATCCCTGCTCGGTACATGTGGTATCGAGAACATCGACCTGTTCGATATAACCAAGACTGACATTAAGCGAATCACCACTTTGAAACATGACATTTTCATGTGAGTGCAGCTCTTCTCTCACACAGCAAATGGCCTGTTCACTTGCCGAGTCTATACATTCAGCGTCAAGACAAATCGAACGATGAAAATCGAGATGCTGTGGCTCATCATCCAGTACAAAAAGAAAATTTTGTCCCTCTACAACCGCGCGAAATTTAGGCACTATCCTATCCCTGTGTATTTAGTAAGGCGGGCATAATAGCACTACTAAGATGACATTATTGTGAAGGTATTCTCAAGAAAAAATGCTGTAAAATATTCGCCTTTATACTTTCTTACTACGGCGTAGAACTAAATCTTTTAATCAAATTTCTTTATACTAATAACTTCTGTGATGATATCGCTATCAGGAACAAGATACCTATTCTGTAAATTTGAGACCAACAACATTACTGACGATGCGAATAATTTCTACCGAGAAGGCTTCATCCATATTATCAGCCAACATAAAGATAACGTCACCCTCTGTGAAAAGGTGACCTAAATTTTGCAGCAAGCTAACAGCGACACCACTTTGAGAAACATCTTGAATAGTACCTTTTATACGTCCATGACCATCGACATATAAAAGTACCGGCATTGAAGATACAAGACGTTCACCACTACGATTATCCATCCTGCTTACTCCCGAAAGACCAAAATGATTTGCCTGCAGGTGGAAAACTATTCACCTGTAACCAAAATATCCTGATCATTAAACTGCACCTTTTGACCATGACGGATTTTACAACGCTTGCGTAATTCTATCTCACCGTCAACCTTGACTTGACCATCTGCAATAATATGTTTGGCCATGGCTCCACTATGGCATAAGCCCGTAATCTTTAACAGGTTATGTAACTCAATAAATTCGTGGGATTCAAGCTCAAAGGTCATCATGCCAGGTACATACTAATAGTGTAATTAATAGCAAGAAATGAGTGCTTAACGATTAGCCAACAAGTTCAAGAATACTGTCGCCGCGATCCTGTTTTTTCAAATTCTCTGGCTTCGGTAATTTTGACGACGTTTGTGGCTGTTTCGATTTTTGCTTAGCTTCCTGCAAAAATTCAAAAATAAAACCACCGATATGTATTTGATCATTCGCCTTAAGATAATGCCACTGTATTAACTTATCACCAACGCGTGTCCCATTAGTACTGTTCAGGTCCTGTAAAATATATTCACCATCCACACAAACAATCTGCGCATGGATCTTACTCGTACTTTCGGCCCGTATACGAATATCCACACCTGCTTTACGCCCCAGCAAAGTTCTTTCCTTGTCCAGGACTCTTTCACCCATAACTTTGCCTTTGTGGGAAATTTTTAAAACGGGATAGCGTTTCGATGGCATCAGTCGTTGTGAGAATGTTTTTACCGACATAAGCTTTGGACTGGCGCAAACTCTCTGCAGGTAAAATGGCCAATCAAGTTTTTTCACTGCAGCATGTAGACAAGTCGTATCAACAATCATTTGCTTTTTCACATAGGCTGCTATCAACATCATATCGCATAGAATATTCACCAGACGCGGGACTCCACCCGTGTAGCACATAATGCCAGGTAATAAACTATCGGGAAATGTAATCGGATTATTCGATTCAGCCACCAGTAGACGATAGCTGATATATTTTTTAACTTCATGAATTCCAAGTGGATTGATATGACAACTCAACCTCACCATTTGCGATAATGAATCATGATTACGCGATGACAATAAATTATTCAATGCTGGCTGTCCCACCAGCATGACCTGAATAATCTTACGACCATGCTCTTCAAAATTTGCCAGCATGCGTATTTCCTCCAGAACATTAACACTTAATAAGTGTGCCTCATCAACAATAATAACAATGGAGCTCTTCTGAAAATGCTTTTTCCTGGAAAAATCATATATTGCCTGAATCAATGCTGCCTTATTGAGATGTTTCGGTAGACAATCGAACTGCTGACAAATCGCAAACAAAAATTCTGTCACCATTAACCGCGGTTGACGAATTCTCGCCACGACAGTGTCATCCTGTAATTCTTTAAGTGCCTGCTCAATCACCAGTGTCTTGCCGACCCCCGGCTCACCCGTGACAACCGCCAGGCCATCTCGCACATGCAGACTATATAATAGGTAGGATTTAGCGCGCAGGTGATCTCCACCCATAAAGAAATACCGTGCATCCGCGGTAAGACGAAATGGATAATCTTTCAGTTGCATAAACTGACGATACATTTAAACACCCCTGGGCCACAAAACCCGTCACACACTCTATTAACATTATTGCCAGCGACTCAATGTTCGCCGGTCTAATTTTTATCTCACTAAAATCACATGTTACTCACGATCTTCGTATTTCTTGTCCTTCCCCTTTCCTTTATCTTTTTTATATTTGTGCTTTTTCTTCTCTTTTTTCTTAGCTAGCCCAGGTGGATATTGCTTTTTATGCTGACGGAATTCCTGGTAGGGCTTTGCCACAGCCATATCAAGTGGTACGTGATGATCATTCAGACGACGTCGGAAATACTCGGGCAGGCTGACAGAGACTTTCCAGCGATTGGCTGAAATATAGAAGTAGAGTTTACGATCCAGATCAAAATACACCTGGGCATTGGGATAATAATGATACTGATATCGTTGCTGTGCCCGACGTCCGTGGGCGGGTGCATGTTCAGGGGGTAAATCGCCGCGGGTCGTTGACCCTGGAGAGTGTGAAATGACACCTCCGTCGATGGTCTTGCAGCCGGTTAGCGGTAAAAATGCCAACGCAGCCAGTAAGAGAGAATATTGTATTGCTTTCACTTACCTCAACCTGATGAGTGTAGTTCAAGCTTCCTTGCAATATTGGGCTCAGTATAACTCACTTTCCAATAAAGTCATAAAAACTCTGTCTTCACGAGAGGCATTATCATTATTCAATAATCGCATTTCTTCCACTACTGCTGTATGGCGGATTCGAAAACTTTTTTGCGAGCGTAGATATTCGTAGGTTGAACCCTCAATACGAAATTTAAGGTCCACTTCTAATTCAAACCCCCTCTCAGGGTAATCCAGCGCTGCCAGGATCTTCCGAGGGACTTCAATTCTGAGTTTATCCCGAAATGATGCAAACCGAACACTATGGCGCGTATTCATATTACGCACATCATTACAGCCAGGTTCAGACCTTTTCGATGTGCCATTTAAGTTAGTTCTTATGCTGATATATCGCTTTAACTCAACTTCATCACTGTCCTTTGTTAGCAATTTCATTCTAAGATCACTGGGGGATTGGTATTTCACGGGGAACTCATATCGATAGTGCAATTCTTCATCCATGGTTTTGCGCATAATTTCGTAAAAACGAGATTTATCATTTTTGATCTCCGTGGAATACTCGCAGTTATAGGCCCTAATCCAGTTATAATTAAACTCATCAAGGTACTCTTGCGTAACTTCCGGGTGAAAACGCAAAAATGTATGGTCCATGTTATACCCCGTCAGCCTCTTATAATTTCGATACTTTGCTTCATCCTCAGCCGGGGCTGCGGCAATTTCCACTGGCTTCGCCTTTGTTGCCACGGGTTTTATCGGAGCTGCTTCTTCACCGCCACTAAACACCAATATCAACAGCAATAACACGATGCCTACGGCGATGCCAATAATCGTATAGGGAGGCCGTTTCGACGGTTTTGCTGATGTCCGCAATGCCGGCATTTCCTGCTGTGTTTCCTGAAGCTGACGGTACTTGGCAAAAATAATACCGCAAGATTCACATTCAACCGTGCCGACTTGTTCATGACCACACTTGGGGCATTTCATGATCATTCTCTCCCTGTTCTACTGCGACTGCTCGCCACGGTACATTTTCTCAAATCGCTGTGAATCAAATCCATTCATACGTTTTTTACCCACGAGAATAATCGGCACCCCGGTACCGTTTAAGCGTTTAAAGCCCTCTTTGCCTTCTTTCGACGTATCAATATCCAGTTCCTTAAAGGCAATGTTATTTTTCTTAAAATACTTCTTGGCCCTGGTACAAATACCACACCACACTGCCGAATACATCACCACCTGCTGACGTCCACCACCACGACTTTTTTTGCGCTTATAAAACCAGTCGGGGCTATAGCCTTCCTCAACGGATTTGTAGGTATTAATTTTTAACTCAACGCGTTTGGTTTTTGCTGTCGCCGGTGGACGATCTCCAAACTGAATATTACCGTCTTTATCTTTCCACTTATAAATTTCCGCTGTGGCACTGGCAAACACAAGCAAACTCATTGCGATTAAACCGCCTCTCAAATAACTCGTCTTATTCATCACTGAACTGTGGTGGTATTACTGTCGTCTCCAGGTTTTCAATCCCGAGGATGATATATGAAATATTGTGATAGTCTTTTTCCAACACCGCGGTGAATCCATGCGCATTACCATTTACCAAAGTAGGTAACGAATTTAGCGCATATTCAAAACCAGCATAAGGACTTTCATGTTGTCCTGCCCAGGCAAAAGCTTCTGTCCAGAAATCAGACGGGGAAAATTCAGTACGGGAACTATCTGTGGTGGCAATGACACGATAACAGGGAACTAACAAACGATTCAGCGTCATATTCCCCCCCTATCCAATAAAGACTCAATCGCAGCGGCTGAACCTATTGCTTAATATAGTAATAACAAACAAGCATGACATTCAAACAAATAGGCACATTTTTTGACTCAGGCATCTTGCCGAAGCTTTACTTATCAGATTCCTGCTCTGTCTTCTGTATCCCTTTTGGTTCGCCTTTAGGCCATGCGCCTAATGGGTATGGGTGATATTCCGTGTTGTAGCTAAGAAATTGTAGTATCTGGTAGATATAAGTACTTAGGCCCTGCCCCAGTTTCAGCAAACGGGCATTGGGCTGACGTGTAAACAGGGTGAGAAAAAACTGTAAAATGATGATAGCAAATATAACGGCATTGGCGATGCCATTGCAAAAAATGAACAACAACATATACAGACCACGGGTCCAGGTTGTTTTGTCTTGCAAATTCTGTTTTAAGTCACTATCCATCACAAGTCTCCTCTTTACTGTAGTAATAATCTAACCCTCTACACGACTTAACGCAACATGTCGGTATGCCCAATATAGGGATTACTGCTTACGGCTAAATACCCAGGTATTACCTTTCGATAGACTCTTATTGAACTTGTAGCCGTCTTCGTTAAAAGACTTAATGTCCTCTGGGTCCGATAACTGATTTTGTATAATGTAACGACTCAACATGCCTCGCGCCTTTTTCGCATAAATACCAATCATTTTATACTCCCCCCCCTTAAACTCTTTAAAGGCAGGTGTAATGATTTCGGCATTCAATTCTTTGGCTTTGACCGCCTTAAAATATTCATTTGAGGCCAGATTAATTAATGTCTCGGATTTAATCTTTTTAAGCTGCTTGTTCAAACCCTCTGTAATGATTGAGCCCCAGAATTCGTAAAGATTTTTGCCCCGTTTCGTATCCAGCCTGGTACCCATTTCCAGCCGATAGGGCTGCATCAGATCCAGTGGGCGCAATAGACCATAGAGCCCGGACAAAACGCGAAAATGGTTCTGCGCAAACTTAAAATCCTTGGCGGTAAATGACTCAGCATCCAGGCCCGTATAGACATCGCCTTTAAAGGCCAATGCCGCCTGCTTGGCATTCTTCTCGGTAAATTTCTTTTTCCAGGCCTCGTAGCGATCAAAATTCAGATCAGCAATTTTCTTACTGACCTTCATCAACTCGGCAATATCCAGTGAAGACATCTTGCGCAGGCGATGGATTAGCTCTTGAGAGTCATCTAGATAATCTGGCAGGGTGAAAACCTTAGTTTTAGCTGGCGTTTCATAGTCCAGCGTTTTGGCGGGGGAGACAACAATTAGCATAATTCAGTATCTTTATTATGTTGAAAACCAAAGTATACCAAATGTCTTCGATTTCAACATTCGGCGGGTTAAAAAATACTAACCCGCCAGTTCGTATTCGCTGAATTAATCATTATCCTCAGAGAAATGCCAGACAAAATCATCATTATCCTCACGCTTTGCCAGCACATCGACCTGCTTGATCTCATCAACCATCATCTCAGGCTCATCCCATTCCTCCAGCATTGATTGCGACAAGAGCTCCTCATGGACCATCGTCAGAGCTGACTCGCTGGCACCCTGCTCATCCGCGGCATCGACATAGACCGTCCGGGTGAAATTCATATAGTGCGATTCTTCATCAATTTCAAACTCAATATTCCCTCCCACTACAACAGCTTTATATTCTGGCATAACGACTCCCTTGTTATTTAAGTTAATAAAGACTTACATAATGACTCGAAAAAGAATTTCATTCTGAGATCTTATTAATGTTTTAAAGACTATCCACGATGAAAATAGATCAATTTGTAACCAAAATATATTCTACAAATTTATCGCAAAATGATAGCCCGTTTTACTAATACCTTCACGCTCATAAAAGCGATGTGCCTCCAGACGTTGCACCCCAGAATCAAGATGCAATTGGGCGCAACTATTTAATCTTGCCTGTTGTATCAGCCAGTCCAGGAGTTGCTTGCCATATCCCCTGGACCGTTGCTGACTATCCGTAATTAAATCATCAACGTAGAGAAATTTATCCCAGGCGAGATTTTGTGAATAACGAAAGCCTGCGCAGGCTACTACTTGACCATCAGATTCTACATATGCCAGATGATAATTATTCTGCATTTGGTCTTTTACTATTGGTAGAAATTCATCGACTAGAATATGTGGGCGTAATTGACTCATAACGGCATAGCAGTTGTTGATTTCATTATCGGTAGTGGCAATTTTTATTAGTGGCATAGTTATATTTCCATATAGCAAGAGGTGATCGTCCTAACGATCATGCGGCGGAGAGTTCTTTATATTAGAAGCGAAGGCTCGGTGCTCTTCGGTATTCACTGGCTTATACGTCGTTTTAGTCATCGGCGGATATTTACCAGTATAGTTTTCATTTTTTAAGTTATGTCTTGGTCGAATTGGTCTTGGCGAAAAACCACCACCGCAGTTAGGACAGACATTTTCTAAAACCTCATCCACACACGGCTGGCAAAAGGTACATTCAAACGAACAGATCATGGCCTCAGTGGAATCGGCTGGTAAGGCCTTATTGCAATGCTCACAGGTAGGTCTTAGTTCCAACATAGATGTATCTCCCTATCTAATTACTATCCTTTTGTGCTTCTTTACGTTTTTTCTCGTAGTCGGAATAACTCTCAGACCGCGGGCAAGCCTGACGACCCTCTTCCCGACATTGTTGTTGCTGTCGATCATGTATCGCCCGGTAAGTACTATTCTTAAACTGTTCACTCGTGCAAGCAGTTTGCAGAGCCAAGATAATACATAAAATGAAGTAGCTGTGACGTGTTTTCATATCTTTGAATACCGTAATTCGTTTCCAATTATTTATATATATGATCCAAATAAAATCACTACGACCCTGAAGCATCCCCACAAACAATCGATCAAAAACAATAGGTTAATTCGATTTAGCGCAAAATCTCAGATAAAACCTGTCATTACGAAAAAACGAAGTGCCCTAAAGGATGCCCTCTGGTAACTGTAGCAATCTCGTGATACCACACTCAACGTTACAGATTGCCACGTCGATACTGAAAAACACTTGTTTTTCAGTATCTTCTCGCAATGACAAAATATTTCAATTTTGTGGGGATCTCTCAGACTACGACCCCTTTCCTTCGGAATGTGACCAGCTGCACAATTCTGTCTAAATTATGCTCAATTTAAGTATGTAACTGATCCAGGTCAAGTCCGCGAGAACCTATATCGTTAATTCTGAATTAAGCTAGCGTCACTGCTTACTTAAAATACTACTGTAGTTCGAATATGAGGTTTTTCGTAATGAAGTATTTATCCTGGATTGGTTTGTTTGTCATCGTTTTCCTTTTGGCTGCCTGTGGTGGTGGTAGTTCAGGCACAGCGGCGAATACGGGCTCAACGCTCACCGCGACGGAAGAGGAAGTGGGTAAACTCATCTTTGAAGATACTCGCCTGTCTGCCAATCAGAACCAGTCATGTGCCACTTGCCATTCTGCCACAAAGGGCTTTGCTGACCCGGATGTCACCACCGCCAACCCTGTCTCTGAGGGCTCGATTGCGGATGAGTTTGGTAATCGCAATGCACCCACCTCGGCCTATGCCATGTTTTTTCCCGCTTTCGCGCAAATTACCGATCCGGTGCGCGGTCAGATCTATGCGGGTGGGCAGTTTCTGGATGGTCGGCGAGATACTCTCGAAGCGCAGGCCAGGGATCCATTTTTGAATCCAGTGGAAATGGCGAATCCCGCCAAACAGGCCGTTGTGAATAAGGTGCGCAATGGTCCATACGCAGACAAGTTTATCGCCCTGTATGGCAGCAATGTATTTGATAACATCGATACGGCTTTTGATCGAATTGCAGAATCGATTGCCAGCTTTGAACGTTCCAACGAAATGAATCCCTTTAGCTCAAAGTTTGATTGTTATGTGCAGAACTCAACACAGTACCCACTAAGTACCCAGGAACAAGCGGGTCTGGATGTGTTTAATGATCCAAACGGAGGTAAATGTTCTTCCTGTCATACCTCAACACCTGATCCCGTCTCGGGCAAGGTACTGTTTACCAACTTCCAGTATTTTAATATTGGTGTGCCCAGTAACCCAAATAATCCGGCGAACATTGCGGATGCAAGTTTTGTTGATCTGGGACTCGGTGGCCGGCTTGCCACTGAAGGTGTACCAGCCGCCACCGCAGAAGATGGAAAGTTTAAAACCCCGACACTACGCAATATCGAACTGACCGCACCCTACATGCATAATGGCATTCATGCGACGCTGGAAGATGTCGTACAACATTATGATATTGATGTGGCGAATGGATTTATTACACCAGAGGTCGATAGAAATATCGCATCTGAGTTAGGTGCTGGTTCATTTGTAGGGCTGGGATTATCGCCACAAGATTATCTTAATCTGGTTGCCTTTATGAAGACGCTAACCGATGGTACAGGGGTTGGTATTTGTTTTTAATGTGAACCAATGAGATCAGAATAAACTGACCTCATTTCTCAAAATTTTCACACTGTCCCCAAATACCCTGGCTGGAAAATTAACGCTAGTTCTGTTTAAAAAGTTTCTTCGATAACATCATGCCAGGACATATGCCGGTAACCGCAGCAAAAATCAGAAACACCGCTGGCAGGTACAACACCCAGTGCACTACATTGAAACCGGTCAGATAAATTCCCAACCAGATAACTGCACCGATAACCAACAGAAAAAAGCGCATCGGTCTACCAATCATAAAATCTTTCATTTTCCATTCCCCATGATTTAAAGTGACTATCCATCTAATCCTAGTCGATACTCACCATTGTAGCTACGCCATTAATCTACTAAAAATTGTAATCGTTGATCGGCCTTTGCGGGTGAAATCTCAAGGATCTCAGGGCTGACGATATTTTCTGCCACAAAAGGATCTTCGCTGACCCTCGCCTTTAGATCCTCCAGTGACGTATTGTGCGCCATAATGCCACCACCCAGACTGGGCTGGAGGCCACCTACTAATAAAACACACTGTCATCAAAACCACGTTTAATCCATTCATTATGACCGTCCATGAATTCCCCGGCCTGTGCTTTATTGTCTGAAAATTTTAACTGTACGATAAACACAATTACTCTCCTTTAGCTGACTTTTGTCTTTGCTTATTCACCTCTGCAATAAAGATAATCGAGGCAGCGGCATTGGTTGTTGTGTTCAATGGTTCGCGGATATCAATTAAACTAAAGCCGCTTTTCTCGAACAGAGATTTCCAACTATCGATAGTCCTGAAGTACCACGGCGCAGGTTTATTAAACTTGTCACTAAACCCGACCCACGAGCCCTCTCGCCAGCCATCTGCATATTCGTCATCACCACACTCCGTTAGCGGGTGAATGGTTTGTACCAGAAACGCGCCACCCTCATTAAGCAAAGCCGGTATCTGCTGAAATAGATTACTCACCGCCTGCTCGCCGATAAGTGAAAAATTACACACAATAACATCAAACGTTTCTTGCAGAACATCATAGGATAGATCTTCGTATGCGATGACCTTATAGCGACCAACATTATGCTGCTGAGCTGAGGCAATAAATTCAGGCACAGCATCGACACCAAGAACATCAATATCCGACTCTACTAATTCACGAACTAGCCAGGCTTCGCCACAGCCAAGATCAAGTACCTTTGTCGGCCTGCGCTCGGTAACAGCATTAATAATAGCCTGATTGGTAACCAGTACCCGACTTTGAATTTCATTATTCTCGATAGCGGCTATCCATGGCTGGACATTCTCCTCCCACGCCGCAATGATTCGCTTGTCAGAGAGTTCTTTCATGGGATTAAAACCGTATCCAGACGATCACTTTTCACTATTGTTTAGCGGTATATAACGGCACTGCGGCAAGAAATTCTGTATTGAAGGATAGCTACTGCTACGGCAGCCCCATAATACATCCTGCGATTGTTCATCCATCGACGCTACTATTTGAACCACCCCACCTTCAACGCCCGACTTTTTAGTATAAACAAGTGTAATAAGTCCATTTTCACCAACCCCAGCACTCATCAAATTCTGATCGGCATAGGTTTCTTTTGCCGGTAAGCCAAGATCACTGTTCGATGCTGGAAGACGACCATAATCATTATGATATTTTCTTATCTCAAACCGCATCATATTACCGACCTGAAAGCCCTGTACAACCGACACGGTATTGATTTGAATGGCCGTTGTCCTGGCACTAAACAAGGTAGATGCGCCCCACAAGAGGATGACAATAAGTAGCATCATAAAAATTAATCTTGAAATACTCATAATAACGTCTCTTTATTTATTATATTTATTACTCCACCACCACCATATTCGCCATTTTTTCATTAAGCTTTTGAACGCAAGCCTTTACCGATTTTTCCAATGGGTCTGTCAATTCATTTATGGGAGTCGGTATCAGGTAATCCACTTTATAGACAAAAGACTTCATGGCATCTTGTGAGACTTCACCCGGTTTTCTGGTAAAAGAACCTTCACACACCTTTGATCTTGTGTACTTATTTATTTTCATTATGTGTGTCAGATAGATCTTGTACTAAAACATGCCATTTTGGTCTTTGCCAGCTTTCTTTAAACGCTGTCAACGAGGACCGTATGGCTTTACCTTTACTTTCCCAACCATCATAAAATGCAACGAAAGATAATTGTTGCTCTTTCGTACCATCTTCTGAATCAAACATTCTGGCAATATCATTGGCCGTAGTAACCTGCCTGCCTAATATTTTAGTTAGAGGAAAGCGAATACCTTTTGTATTTTTATCTGGTTCATAGGCTTTATATACCAGTTCCGTACAGACCAAAGATGAATCTGTTAAAAAATCAAAATTGAAATCATAGGGCCTGCCGGCATATTGAAATGCAGTGGTGATGGCAATCGCTTTTTCCAATTTGTTCAATCTTGGTCGCAAAATAACCACGGAGTCGGCAGCTACAGAATGTGCCAGTGTCGTAAACGAGACTCCTTCACTAATGGCCTCAATAAGCTTTGGTATATGTCCAGACGAATCTTGCGCTCTTGATAGTTTATAAGCGTCAGGATAAAAGCTTTTAATATGATTATTTAAACCACCGCCATTAGTATTGTAAAACTCTCTTACTTCTGGAGTATTAAAGTATTTTTGTCTTTCCTTATCAGTACCAATATAAATAGCAGCATGAGGCCAGAAACCAGGCAATCCAACATTCGATAAATACCATTCCCGACGCTCTAACAATATATCGCCGGGTTGCAATAGTTTCTGCATCTCTTCAATCTGTTTATCATTAATGAGTGATTTTTTAACCCGCCAAACTTTGGTATCTCCCATCCATTCAGAGACCCCTTTTTGCAGAGGAAACCAGACAGTAAAGCCAATTTCCTTAATAACTTTAAAAGCATTTTTAAATGTTTGTTCTGGACCTGTACCTTGGCCAGCAACCCAGATGGCAGTAATGTCCTCTTCCATACCATTGGTAAGTATCAAGGCTTCATCAACACCATAAAATTGATACAGCGTATTCAAGCGCACAAATTCCGCGCCACGAAGAATATTGAGAAAACGAAATTTCAAACGACTATACAAGCCTTTCTCAATACCAAAATCCTTAACCGGTTCATTAAGAATCACATGTAAACTAGGATCTCTTTCTACCAGATTTATAAAGTCCATCGCCAAACGATATTCTGCAAGAAATGCAGCATAGGCCAGCCTGAATACTTGTGGCTTTTTCGATTTCTCAACCTGATAAAACAGTAGTTCATTACGCTTACCGATTGCATCAAGAGTTAACAGACGGTCAAGAAATATGCGCCAAGTCTGCCAGACTTCCTCTCGTTGTTCGCGCACCCTTAGACTATTTTTATTTTGTAAAAACAATTCTGGTTGTGATCGCACGTATGCCAAAACCGACTGAATAGAAACTCTTGCATTAAAAACAGCTTCAGAGTCAACTTTATACGACACAGACTGCCCCTTCGCAGCAGAGAATACTGTCAGAAATATGATAAAGAAGAGTAGTCTGATATTCACAGTCATAACCATATTAATATGAGCTTAGTCATTGGCTACAAGATTTTAATTTATCCACCCAAATACTCATCACCTGAGGCTTATTATGATCAACGTCAAGTTTAATGGGGATTTTGGTCTCTTCGTATTCAGCTTTCAGATCAATTCTCTTACCTTTCCAGCCTTTTCGCAATGAATGGCCATGGTATTTAACTACTTCTATACCTGTAGGTTTATTATTAGCATCCGTATTAATTTTAAATTCTGCAAATCGTACATCAATGGGTTTCCCAACCGAGAAATTTGATTTATACGGCTGGCCATATATTAGCAATGCTTTAGCTTGCAACCCCATTTTAAGTTGTTCTATTTTCTTATGAATCCTAAAGAATTCCTCAGAGAAGCCATTCTTTTCTTTCTCCTTGTATGACTTTAAAGTAAGTTCTCTTGTCTGCTCCACACATTTACTATCGAGTTTTTTAATTTCGGGCGGAAGGTCTCTTATATAGTTTCCAAACCCACGACTTCCTGACGTTACAGCAGGTAATCCAATACACCTGAGAAACGGTTTTGCCGCGCGACTCTTTTCAATAATTGACAAATTAACATTCTTCAAAGGAAGATGTATTGGAACACTTTTATCACCAAGTAACTCTTCTGACTCCAGGTAAAAAATACCATCTCCAGTTAATGTTATATTTGATTTATCTTTCTGAGTCTCAATCTTATCGATA
>Ga0316204_10006499_pt1 | contig 17937 bp, 17 predicted proteins | sample 6monrhotite_MG_2_FD_205661 | JGI IMG/M metagenome (GOLD analysis project Ga0316204, IMG submission 205661) | Microbial mat bacterial communities from mineral coupon in-situ incubated in ocean water Damariscotta River, Maine, United States -... | ecosystem: Environmental > Aquatic > Marine >... | reverse complement strand
CCGCCGCCGTTGCTGATGCTGATGTCGCGCAGGAGGGCACCGCGCCTGAGGTCGATGACGGGGCCGATACGCTCTCGGCCGTCATGCAGGCGATGGCCGGATTTCCCACCGATGACACGCTTGAAGAGACGGCCGAAGAGATTGCGGATCTGACCGGCGATATCACCGCCGATGCGGATGATGGCCCGGAGGCGGCCCCCGCAGTCACAGACGACGCCGCGCCCGACACCGCCGAGACCGCTGTCGAGGCCGCTCAAGACATCGTGCCGGACGCCGTCGCCGAGGCTGCCGACACCTATCCCGACCCCGATTCCGTGGCCGCGAAACTGGCCCGCATTCGCCGCGTGGTCGCGCTGGAAGAAGCGCAGGACGCTGCCGGGGATGATGGTTATCGCGAGGACGAGGATGTCGCCGACCCTTTTTCCGCTGGTCCCGAGGCTGGTCCCCAAGCTGAGGCCGAGGCCCCGGTTTCGGACACCAGCGCCACGCCTGGCGCGCTGATCGCGGCGCTGGCTGCCGCCGGTTCCGAAGATACGTCCGAGGACGCGGTTCAGGAGGTCGCCGAAGAGGTCGCAGACACGCCGGAAGATCCGGCTGAACCCGCCACTGACGCCGACGCCGCGCGTGTCTGGGTTATCCGGGGCAAATCAACCGGAACCGCGCCGGAGGCAGACGCCCCGCAGGCCCCCCTGGCCGAGGCAGACCTCGCGGCGACCGACCCCACGCCCACGGATCTCGATCCCGAGGATGAAGCCGAATTGCAGCGCGAGCTGGCCGATATCGAATCCGACCGGGCCTCGCGCCGGGCGACCCGTGAGGCCCGCCGCCAAACCCTGGAAGCCGAGACCGAAACCGGCGAGGATGATGTCCGCCGCCTCTTTGAGGCCACCGACAGCCGCCTTTCGACCGATGAAACCAGCCGCCGTCGCGCCAATATCGAGCATCTCAAGGCCGCCGTCGCCGCACGCGCGGCCGAAGAACAACTTGGCGATGCCCGCGAGCCGGAAGACGATACCGTGCAATATCGTGAGGATCTGGCCCGCGTCATGCGCCCGCGCCGGGTGCAAAAGGACGGCCAGCGCCGCCTGGACCGCCCCGCCGGCGAGGCCGCGCGCCCGGCCCCTCTGGTTCTTGTTTCCGAACAGCGCGTCGATGCCACCTCAGGCAGCAGCCCGGCGCGCGCCGCGCCCACCGCAACCATCGTGCGCCCGCGCCGCGTGGTGAAGGGGAACCTCGCCGTCGCGCAGGATCTGAGCCAGGACGAGGACCACGATGACGCTGATACAGCGCCCCTGCGCCTGGAGCCCGAGCAAGCCATCGCCACAATCGTGGAAACGCCCGAAGCCGCAGACGCACCGCAACCGACCGATGCCTTTTCGACCTATGCCCGCGAGCATGGGGCCACCGACCTGACCGATCTGGCCGAAGCCGCGGCGGGGTTTGCCACGCATCACATGAGCCGTGGCGTCTTTGGCCGCGCCGATGTGATCAACCTGATCCAGCAGGGCGGCGACGGCACCACGTCGCGCGAAGATGCCCTGCGCGCCTTTGGCCTGATCCTGAATGATGGTCAGATCGAAAAGATCCGGCGCGGTGAATTTCGCCTGACCCGGCGCTCGGAATACTATCGCCGCTGACGCCGCCTGCAGCTGACCGACACGTCCCCGGGCCTCACAGGTCCGGGGTTTCGTCGTTGTCAGGGGCGGCATCGGGGTCGGCTTGGCCGATGCCCTTGAAGATCGATTTGAACGGGATCGCCCAGAGCACGCCAAGCCCCAGATAGATCAGGACCTCGACGAATAGCGAGGAGACCTCGAAAAGGCTCATCAGGAACCAGGCCGCCGCGATATAGGCGGGCAGGCCGAAAAGCAGGATCACCAGCGACCAGCGGCGGCGGGCTTTGTAGGAGAGCGCCATGATCTGTCCCTTTTCTGTCAGCTCTGCCGCTGCGTTTGCGGCGATTAATCGGCGAAGGGGTCGGTTACCAGAATGGTGTCTTCCCGCTCGGGGCTGGTCGACAGCATGGCAACCGGGCACTGGATCAGTTCCTCGACCCGTTTCACGTATTTGATGGCATTGGCGGGCAGGTCGTTCCAGCTGCGCGCGCCTTCGGTGGACTCCGTCCAGCCCGGCATTTCCTCGTAGATCGGCACACAGCGGGCCTGTTGGTCGGCGGCGGTGGGCAGATAATCCAGATGCTGCCCGTCCAGATCATACCCGGTGCAGATGCGCAGCGTCTCGAACCCGTCCAGCACGTCGAGCTTGGTCAGCGAAATGCCGTTCACGCCCGAGGTGGCGCAGGTCTGGCGCACCAGCACCGCATCGAACCAGCCGCAGCGCCGCTTGCGCCCCGTCGTGGTACCAAATTCGTGGCCGCGTTCGCCCAGGCGCTGACCATCCGCATCCTCCAGCTCGGTCGGAAACGGGCCCTCGCCGACGCGGGTGGTATAGGCCTTGACGATGCCGAGGACGAAATCAATCGCACCCGGCCCGATGCCGACGCCCGTGGCCGCCTGCCCGGCGATGACGTTGGACGAGGTGACAAAGGGATAGGTGCCGAAATCAATATCCAAGAGCGCCCCTTGCGCGCCCTCAAAGAGGATCCGCTTACCGGCGCGGCGCTTTTCATTCATCACCTTCCACACCGGCGCGGCATAGGCCAGAACCTTGGGCGCGATGGCGCGCAGATCGGCCAAGAGCCGGTCGCGGTCCACCGGAACAATGCCCAAGCCTTTGCGCAGCGGGTTGTGATGCTGAAGCGCGCGATCGACGCGGGCCACGAGCGTCGCGTCATCGGCCAGATCGGCCACCCGGACCGACCGGCGGCCCACTTTATCCTCATAGGCCGGGCCGATGCCGCGCCCGGTGGTGCCGATCTTGGTGCCGGTGCTGGCGGCCTCTTCGCGGGCGCGGTCCAATTCGCCGTGGATGGGCAGGATCAGCGGTGTGTTCTCCGCGATCATCAAGGTCTCGGGGCTGATGGTGACGCCCTGCGCGGTCACAGTCTCGATCTCGCGCATCAGATGCCAGGGGTCCAGAACCACGCCATTGCCGATCACCGAAAGCTTGCCGCCGCGCACCACGCCCGAAGGCAGCGCGTGCAACTTGTAGACCTTGCCATCAATGACCAGCGTGTGACCGGCATTATGCCCGCCCTGAAACCGCGCGATCACATCGGCGCGTTCCGACAGCCAATCGACGATCTTGCCCTTGCCTTCATCGCCCCACTGGGCACCTACCACCACGACATTGGCCATCTCGGTCGATCCTTATATGTCCCAAACCCCGGGGCGGTATAGCGGTGCAGCCCGACCGGCGAAACCGAAAAACGACGCGCGCGGCTGTGGCGCTATGCCCACCGCGTTGCGCATAATTCGCCCCCCTTGCTGCACCTGCATTATGGAAGGGCTTGCGGCGGCCTGTCGCATCTCATAAGTAGATCGCAACATAAGCAAGGCCCGGACCCGACCCCATGGAAAACGTCATTCTCGTTGTGCATCTGATCCTGGCCATCTGTCTGATTGGCGTGGTGCTGCTGCAACGATCGGAAGGCGGCGGGCTTGGCATGGGCGGCGGTGGCGGTGCGATGACCGGACGCTCGGCGGGCTCGGCGCTTGGCAAGATCACCTGGGGCTTTGCCATCGCGTTTCTGGCCACCTCGATCACCCTGACCATCATTTCGGCGCAAAATTCCGGCTCCGGGTCGATTCTGGATCGCGTCAGCGAGGCCCCGGTTGCCGAACCCGCAGCCCCCGCCGAGGCAACGCTTCCGGGCGATGGCCCGCTGTTGCCGCCGTCTGAAAGCGGTGCGCCGCTTTTGCCGCCACGGGCCGACTAATCCAATAAATCTTGGGGGTTGCCCCCTAATCTTCAACATCATCTAGCGGCTGGCTTGCGTCCGGTGGCCGAATCCTGTTACCCTCAAATCCCGTGAGTATCGGAATTTGGGTCCGCGATTTGCCATCTCTGGCACCGGCCCGACACGGGGGTTTGCACCATATGGCGCGTTTCATTTTCATTACCGGCGGTGTGGTTTCCTCGCTTGGCAAAGGGCTGGCCTCGGCCGCGCTCGGCTCGCTGTTGCAGGCGCGCGGCTTTACCGTCCGGCTGCGCAAGCTGGACCCTTACCTGAACGTCGATCCCGGCACGATGTCGCCCTTTGAACATGGCGAAGTGTTCGTCACCGATGACGGGGCCGAAACCGATCTGGATCTGGGCCATTACGAACGCTTCACCGGCGTGCCCGCCTGCAAGACCGATTCTGTCAGCTCGGGCCGGATCTATTCCAACGTGCTGGAGAAAGAGCGCCGCGGCGCATATCTGGGCAAGACCATTCAGGTGGTTCCCCACGTCACCAACGAGATCAAGGAATTTATTTCAATCGGCGAGGATGACGTCGATTTCATGCTCTGCGAAATCGGCGGCACCGTGGGCGATATCGAGGGCCTGCCGTTTTTTGAGGCGATCCGCCAGTTCAGCCATAACCAGCCGCGCGGCCAGTGCATCTTTATGCATCTGACTTTGCTGCCCTATCTGGCGGCCTCGGGCGAATTGAAAACCAAACCCACGCAGCACAGCGTCAAGGAATTGCAATCCATCGGCATCGCGCCCGATATTCTGGTCTGCCGGTCGGAACATCCGATCCCCGAGAAAGAGCGAGAGAAAATCGCGCTCTTTTGCAATGTGCGCAAAGAGGCCGTGGTCGCCGCCTATGATCTGAATTCGATCTACGAGGCCCCGCTGGCCTATCACCACGAGGGGCTGGATCAGGCGGTTCTGGATGCGTTCGGCATTGCCCCCGCACCGCGCCCCGATCTGAGCATCTGGCAGGACGTGGCCGACCGCATCCACCACACCGATGGCGCGGTCAACATCGCTATTGTCGGCAAATACGTGCAGTTGGAAGATGCCTATAAATCGATCCGTGAGGCGCTGACCCATGGCGGCATGGCGAACCGGGTCAAGGTCAATGTCGAATGGGTCGATGCGGAAGTGTTCGACACCGAGGATCCCGCGCCGCATCTGGAGGGCTTTCACGCCATCCTGGTGCCCGGCGGCTTTGGCGAACGCGGCACGGAAGGCAAGATCAAGGCGGCGGAGTTCGCCCGCACGCGAAAAATTCCCTATCTGGGCATTTGCCTGGGCATGCAGATGGCAGTGGTTGAGGCGGCGCGCAACCTGGCCGATATGGGCGATGCGGGGTCCGAGGAATTTGATCATGAGGCCGGGGAAAAGCGCTTTACGCCCGTGGTGTACCACCTCAAGGAATGGGTGCAGGGCAATCACCGGGTGGAACGCAAGGTGACCGATGACAAGGGCGGCACGATGCGCCTTGGGGCCTATGACGCGGTGCTGAAACCGGGCTCGAAAGTGGCCGGGATTTACGGCTCAACGACGATCGAGGAACGCCATCGTCACCGCTATGAGGTCGACACGCAATACCGTGCCGCGCTGGAGGAAAAGGGTCTGCTCTTTTCCGGCATGTCGCCCGATGGCAAGCTGCCCGAGATTGTCGAGGTCAAGGATCATCCCTGGTTCATCGGCGTGCAGTTCCACCCCGAGCTGAAATCGAAACCCTTCGCGCCGCATCCTTTGTTTGCCGATTTCGTGCGCGCCGCGGTGGATAATTCGCGGCTGGTCTGAGCCGCCAAATCGCCACCCCCTTGAAACCGAAACCCGCCCCGGCATATCCGGCGCGGGTTTTTCTTTTGAACCCTTTCACGGCGTCATCCGACCCATGATCACAAAAGATTTTTCATTGACCGAACCACTTTTCATCAAAGGTTTTCCGCCATGACTCTCAAAACCCTCACCGCCGCCGCCCTCATATCCGCCGCCCTGGCCCCCGCCGCCTTTGCCGATGCGGCCGCGTTTGAAGGCTTCTACGGTGGTTTTTCCATGGGCGTGACCGCCCCCGATATCAACGCCATTCCGACCGATTTCGACGCGGGCCTCAGCGGCGACGTCTTTGTCGGCTACAATTTTGCGGTCAGCCCCGATTGGGTGATCGGCGGAGAGTTGAGCTATGGCATGTCCGCCGGCCATCAAGCCGCTGGCGGCGCGCTTAACTTTGATCTGGAAAACATCCTGACCGTCAGCGGGCGGGCCGGATATGTGTTTGGCAATACGATGATCTATGGCCGCGTCGGGTATCAGACCGCCACCATGAATTCCAATTTCGCGCCGGTCAGCTTCGATGCCGACGGCTATGTTCTGGGCCTCGGGCTGGAACAGATGTTTGCCGAAAACATCTCGGGCCGGATCGAAGTGTCGCGCAGCTATCTCGATGTCACCGGGCTTGGGGTGCCGCCGGGCACCGAACTGGACGCCACCCGCATTTCGGTAGGCGTGGCCATTCATTTCTGATCCCGCCTCGCCTGCCTCTCCGAGACGGATCGCCTGTTGGCGGTCCGTTTTCGTCTTGCACCTGCACCGGGAAACCGGCCCAGATGGTACGGTTCTGATCCAGCCCGGAGGCCCCCGATGACCGCCCTGCCCTTTGCCACCTGCGATGTCTTTACCGACCGGGCCTATGCCGGCAATCCGCTGGCCATTGTCGAAGCCGCCGATACGCTCACGACGGCACAGATGCAGACCATGGCGCGCGAGTTCAACCTGAGCGAAACCATCTTTGTCCAGCTCCCCGACGACCCGGCCCATACCGCGAAAGTGCGTATCTTTTTCCCGACCGCCGAGATCCCCTTTGCCGGTCACCCAACCATCGGCTGCGCCATTCATCTGGCCGTGAATCGCAACGGCCCCGGGGATTTCAGCGATCTGATCACGCTGGAGGAGGTGGCCGGGCTGGTTCCGGTGATGGTCACACGGACGGGGGCGCGACTGCGGGCGGAATTCACCGCCCCCAAGCTGCCCGCGCCCCATCCCGGCCCCGCTGATCTCGGCCTGATTGCCGCAGCCCTCGGGCTGGATCGGGCCGAGATCGGCTTCGCGGCCCACAGTCCCGCCATGTGGGCCGCCGGGCCGGATTTCCTGTTTGTGCCGGTCGCGGGCCTCGATGCGCTGGCCCGCGCGCGCCCGATGCAGCCCGATTGGGGCCAGTTGGCCCGCCAATCAAACGAATCGGTCTATGTCTATGCACGGGGCGAGGATTGCGATTTCCGCGCCCGGATGTTTGCCCCCGGCCACGGCGTGCCCGAAGACCCCGCCACCGGATCGGCCTCGGCCATTTTCGCGGCGCAACTGTTGGCGATGGGCGAGATCGCCGAAGGGAGCAACCGCTTCACCCTGCATCAGGGCGTCGAAATGGGGCGTGCGTCGCAGATCGGCCTCAGCGTCGATTGCGCTGCCGGGGCGCTGACGGCGATCCGTATCGCGGGCTCTGCCGTGCCGGTCATGGCCGGGCATATTACGCCGCCGGACGCATGAGCGCTTGGCCTCGGCGCAAAACGGCACTATCTGATCCCCATGTTTGGAGAACTTCTCAATCGCCTGACGGCGACCGACCCCACCCCCCTGCCCGATCCCGATGCGCGTCTGGCGCTGGCCGCTCTGCTGGTCCGCGTGGCGTTAAGCGACGGCCATTACGATGACAGCGAAAAGGCCCATATCGACCGGGTTCTGGCCGAACGCCACGGGCTTGGGCCGTTTGAGGCCGCCAAGCTGCGCGGTCAGGCCGAAGTGTTGGAGGGCGAGGCCCCCGATACCGTCCGCTTTACCCGCGCCATCAAGGATGCCGTGCCCTATCAGGACCGCACCGAAGTGATCGAGGCGCTGTGGTCGGTGGTTCTGGCCGATGGCGTGCGCGACCACGAAGAGGACGCGATGCTGCGGCTCACAGCCAATCTGCTTGGCGTCAATGACCGCGACAGCGCGCTGGCGCGGCAGCGGGTCGAGACGCGGGGCTGAGCCGGATGCTCGCCGCCCTGCCGATGTATGACCGCCCCGAAACGGCGGCGGCACATGACCGTTACTGGGGGCTGATTCGCGACGGGCTGCGCAAACGCGGGCTTGATGCGCCCGAAACGCTGACCCGGCCGGGCGATCCCTGGTCGATCTGGCAATCGCCCGATCTGGTGCTGGCGCAGACCTGCGGCCTGCCGTTCCGCGCCCGTCTGCATGATCGTGTGCAACTGGTCGGCACGCCCGATTATGGCCTGCCGGGTTGCGCGCCGGGGTTCTACAATTCGGTGGTGATTACGCGGGCGGAGGATGACCGGCCGCTCGATACCCTGCTGCGCGCCCGCGTCGCCATCAATGAGGGGCTCAGCCAATCGGGATGGGCCGCGCTGTGCGATTTTGCCGCCGGGCTGGGTATCACCCCCGCGCGGCCCCTGATTTCGGGCGGTCACAGGGCTTCTGCCCAAATGGTGGCAAGGGGACAGGCCGATATCGCCACGGTTGACGCCCAGACCTGGGAAATGCTGACCCGGCATGATCCGTGGGCCGCCGATCTGACCGCTCGCGCGCGCACCCGGCCCACCCCCGCACTGCCCTATATTTGCGCCCCCGGGCGCGACGCGAATGCCATTGCCGCGGCGGTTGCCGCCGCTATCGCCGCACTTGCGCCCGACGACCGCGCGCTTCTCGGCCTCAGGGCGCTGGTGCAGATTCCGGCGGCCCGTTATCTGGCCGAGCCGCTGCCGCCAGACCCCGCCGATATGCCCGAATGCGGGGCCAAATCGGCGGCGGACCCCAGGTAAACCGGCAATAGAAGATTGCATTCGCGGCGAAATTGCGCACAAATCGCCCTTGGTCCTGGAGGGAAATACCGCGTGACCCAAGAAACACCGCCCGTCATCGACATCACGGGCCTGCACAAAAGTTATGGCTCGCTGGAAGTTCTGCGCGGCGTCGATCTCTGCGCCCGCGCGGGCGATGTGGTCTCGCTCATTGGCTCCTCCGGGTCGGGCAAATCCACGCTTCTGCGCTGTGCCAACCTTTTGGAAGACAGCCAGGAGGGCACCATCGCCTTTGAAGGCGAGGCGGTGCATTGGAAAGGCACCGGCCATAACCGCCGCCCCTCTGACACCTCCCAGGTCCGGCGCATCCGCACCAACCTGTCGATGGTGTTCCAGCAGTTCAACCTCTGGGCGCATATGTCGATATTGCAAAACGTGATGGAGGCCCCGGTCACCGTTCTGGGCGAGGACAGAACCAAGGCCGAGGCCCGCGCCCGGCAATTGCTGGACAAAGTGGGCATTGGCGATAAATGCGATGCCTGGCCGGCGCAGCTGTCGGGCGGTCAACAGCAACGCGCCGCGATTGCGCGCGCGCTCTGCATGCAGCCGCGTGCGCTGTTGTTCGATGAACCGACCTCGGCGCTCGACCCGGAACTTGAACAGGAGGTGGTCAAGGTCATCAAGGATCTGGCCGCCGAAGGGCGCACCATGCTTTTGGTCACGCATGACATGCGCCTGGCGCGTGATGTCAGCGATCACGTGGTGTTCCTGCATCAGGGCAAGGTCGAGGAAGAAGGCCCGCCCGAGACGCTTTTTGAGGCTCCGAAAACCGAACGCCTACAACAATTCCTCAGCCACACAACATCGGCCTGAGGCCAACAACCGAACCAACACAGGGAGTAAAGACAATGAAAAAACTGGTTCTTTCCGCCACCATTCTGGCGATGACCGCCGGGATTGCGCTGGCCGACGGCAATGACCGCACCATCCGCATGGGCACCGAAGGGGCCTATCCTCCGTATAACTTCATCAATGACGATGGCGAAGTTGACGGCTTCGAGCGGGCCTTGGGCGATGAGCTTTGCGCGCGCGCCGAGCTGACCTGCGAATGGGTCACCAATGATTGGGATTCGATCATCCCGAACCTCACATCGGGCAATTACGACACCATCATCGCGGGCATGTCGATCACCGACGAACGCGAAGAAGTGATTGATTTTACGCAAGATTACTATCCGCCCACTGCGTCTCTCTTTGTCGCGCTCAGCGACGATGCCGATCTGATGGGCGGCGTGATCGCGGCACAGACCAACACCATTCAGTCCGGATATATCGCGGAATCGGGTGCGATCCTGGTCGAATATGCCACCCCCGATGAGACCGTCGCCGCCGTGCGCAACGGGGAAGCCGATGCCGTGTTCGCGGATGCCGATTTCCTGACCGACATCACCGATGAAGATCCCGACCTGAGGGTCGTGGGCGATCCGGTGCCGCTTGGCGGTGGCATTGGCATGGGGCTTCGCGAAAACGACGGCGAACTGCGTGCAGCCTTTGACGCGGCCATCACCTCGATGAAGGAAGACGGCTCGCTGAATACGTTGCTGGTCGAGTGGTTCGGCGACGACATCGGACAGTATTGACCCCATTTTTATCCGGGCCCTGCCGCGCTGGCGGGGCCCGTTCCTTTTTTCCCGGAGGTCCGATGCTACGCGGATACATGGCCTGTTCTGCGGATGGATTCATCGCCGATGCCGAGGGCGGCATCGGGTTTCTGGAGGCCTTTGACGGGGTCGATTTCGGCTATGATGCCTTCTATGCTGGCATCAACAGCCTGATCATGGGGCGCACAACCTATGACCAGGTTTGCGGCTTTGATCTGCCCTGGCCCTATGCGGGAAAACCCTGCCATGTCGTGACCTCCACCGATCTGACGGACCCGCCCGATGGCGTCAGCCGCTGGACCGGAACCTTGCCCGAATACGCCGCCGCGATGCGGGGCGAATCCGCCTGGGTGGTGGGCGGCGCGCAGCTTCAGGCCGAATTCATTGCCGCGGGGCTAATGGACCGGCTGACGCTTTTCATTATCCCGATCCTTCTGGGTCGTGGCCTGCCGCTTTTCCCCCATCGGGGCGGCGCGGTGCCTCTGGTGCTGTCGGAAACGCAGACCTATGACCGGGGCGTTGTGCGGCTGGATTACCGCATTGCCGGGAAAGGGGTCTGATGTTCGAATATTGCGCCGAGCCATCGACGCTGGAAGGCGCGCGCTGGTTTTCCTGCTATCTGACCAACGGCGTGCATCTGCTGTTTTATCAGAGCTTTCTGACCGTGCTGCTGCTCTTGGCCATCACCGCCCCCGTGGCGCTGGCCTTTGGCTTTGTCGGGGCCGCCGCATCGCGCAGCCATTTTTGGCCGATCAACTGGCTTGGCAAGATCTACACCTCGATGGTGCGCGGCGTGCCGGACATCGCGTTTTTCCTGTTCTTCGTCATCGCGCTGGATCAGGGGCTGGAATGGATCAACCATCAGATCCGATGTCCCGACTGGACCGATCCGATCCGTCAGGGGGCGAATTTCATCGTCTGCCAGGAGGCCAAGCTCCCGCTCAGCTCGTCACCGCAATGGGTACATGAGGTCTATAATTTCGGCATTGCCGTCTTTACATTCTCCATTGTTTTCGGGGCTTTCGCGGCCAATGTGCTTTTCGGGGCCATGCGCGCCGTGCCGCACGCGCAGATGGAAACCGCCGAGGCCTATGGCATGTCGCGGCGGCAAAGTTTCTGGCGCATCCTGGTGCCTCAGATGTGGATCTTTGCCCTGCCCGGCCTCAGCAATCTTTGGATGATCCTGATCAAGGCCACGCCGCTGCTGTTTCTTCTCGGCGTCGAGGATATCGTTTACTGGGCGCGCGAACTGGGCGGCTCCCGCACCTCGCAATACGCCTATCCGCACCCCGATTGGCGGTTGTGGTATTTCCTGGCGCTGCTGGTGTTCTACCTCGCCTTTACACGCGTATCCGAGGTCGCTCTGGGCCGTCTGACCGTCCGGCTCAGCCATGGTCAGGCCACGGCAGCGGGTGAAGCCCAACGAAAGGCCGCGACATGAGTTGCTGGGAAACCGTCCAGGCCTACGCGCTGCGGTCCCTGGGCTATGGCGAACGTCTGTTGCCGCGCGGCGAGATCACGCTCTGCGAACAGTTCACGCTGATCGGCTCGGGCCTGATCTGGAACGTCTATTTCGGCGTTCTGGCACTTTTTTTCGGGTTTTTCTTTGCCGTGGCGCTGGCGGCGGGCAAGGCCTCGCCCCGCAGATGGATCCGAAAACCCGCCGAATGGTTCATCTTCGTTTTTCGCGGCTCGCCCCTCTTTATCCAGTTCTTTCTGGCCTATGAGACCTTCGTGATGCTGCCGCGTGTCGGCGTCGAGATCAATCTTGGCTTTATCGAGATCACCGCCGAATCGCGCTGGTTCGCGCGGGCCTGGCTGGGGGCGGTGATCGTGCTTTTCCTCAACACCTCCGCCTATGCCGGTGAGATTTTCTATGGCGCGCTGCGCTCGGTCCCCAAGGGCGATCTTGAGGCTGCCGATGCCTATGGGCTGTCGGGCTGGAAACGGTTTCGCAAGGTGGTGTTTCCGACCACGATGCGACTGGCCTGGCCTGCTTACACAAACGAAGCCATCTTCCTCTTTCACGCCACCACGCTGGTCTTTTTCTCGGGCTTTCCGGCCTTTCGCCAACAGGGTGACGCGCTTTATTACGCGCAATATTTCGCGGACCGGACCTTCAACCCCTTTGTCCCCTACCCGATCGTTGCGTTTTATTTCGTCATCGTGACGCTGCTGGTGATCACTGTCTTCGGTCTGATCAACCGCCGTCTCAACCGGCATCTGCCAAGCGACCGGCGTCAGCGGATCAAATACCGGCCACAAGTGATCCGGTAACCTGGCCTTCCTAAGTATCGGTCGAACGCAGGCGACCTGGCCGCGCCAAACCACTGCGGCTTTCACGCCACGCACCGCACCCTGAAACGCTCTGACGTTGCGTTCCGGCTAGGAATTGGATCCTCCTGCATGTAAAGCAAATCGAAATATAGGTTTTCGAAAAGGTAAAAACATGGCGCACACACCGAATGTCTATGACGCCGAGCCCATCCCCGAGGCCGCCCGCGCCGAGATTGAGCGCCTGTTGGCGACCGGAGACCTCTTTCGCTACACCGCCCCCGAAAACGCGCCCGTGGCAATGCTGGAGCGTGAGTTTGCGGATCTTTTAGGCACAAAATACGCGCTGGCGGTGTCGTCCTGTTCGGCGGCGCTGTTTCTGTCGCTGCTCGGGCTTGGCCTGAAACCGGGCACAAAGGTGCTGATCCCGGGCTTTACCTTTGCCGCCGTGCCGTCCGCCGTGGTGCATGCCAATTGCCAGCCCGTATTGGTGGAAGTCGGCGATAATTACCGCATCGACATGGCGGATTTCGCGGCCAAGCTGACTGGCGAGATCGGCGCGGTGATCATCAGCCATATGCGCGGCCATACGTCCGACATGGATGCCATCATGGCGCTCTGCGACGGGGCGGGCGTGCCGGTGATCGAGGATGCCGCCCATTCGCTCGGCACGCTCTGGGGCGGGCGAAATATCGGCACCATCGGTCGGGTCGGCTGTTTTTCCTTCCAGTCCTACAAGCTGATCAACGCGGGCGAAGGCGGCATTCTGGTGACTGACGACGCCGATCTGGTGGCGCGCGCCGTGATCATGTCGGGGGCTTATGAACATAACTGGGCCAAGCATATCGCAGTCCCCGACGCGGCGCTTTCAGATGCTTTCGCGCGCTGGCAGAACTTGCTGCCGCTTTATAACCTGCGCCTGTCGAACCTGTCGGCCGCGATCGTTCGCTCGCAATTGGCGGAACTGCCGCGCCGGGTGCGCGATGGCCGGGCCAATCATGATTATGTGGCCGGGCTGCTGAATACCTCGCCCTGGCTGGAGGTGCCCCCGGCGTTGAAACCCGAAACCCGCGCGCCCGATTCCATCCAGTTCAACCTGACCGGATTTGCGTCGGATGCCGAGGCCCGCGCCTTTGCCGATGCGGCCGCCGCGCGCGGCGTGAACGTGCAGATCTTTGGTCTCAGCACCGATAACGCGCGTGCGTTCTGGAACTGGAAGTTTATTGGCGATCAGCCCGATCTGCCGCAAACCCGCGCCATGCTGATGCGCGCCTGCGATGTGCGCCTGCCCGCGCGGCTGGCAAAGGCGGATCTCGACTTTATCGCCGAAGCGCTTTTGGCGGCGGCTGAGGACATCAAGGCCGACGCGCGCGCCTACGGCACGTGAAATTTTCGGGATATTTCTACAGCTTCAGAGCTTGCTGAGCTTTGACTGAAGTTCGGCCAGTTGCTTTTTGATATCGGCCAGCTCATCGCCACTTTTTTCTTCGGGGGCATCTTCAGGTGCCGGGCCGGACCATTGCGTGCCAATGCCGCCGGTCATTGCCTTGAGGAATGTTTCCTGCTGCGCCTGCATCGCCTCGAACCCGGGCATCTTGGTCAGCGGGTTCATTGCGGCCATATTCTCGACCATCTTGGTGGGGCCGTTGCGCAGCATGTCAAAGGACATCGCCAGAAATTCCGGCACCACGCTGTTGGCCTGGGTCGTGTAGCTGCGCACCAGATCGGTCAACACGCCGATGGGCAGCACGCTTTCGCCGCGGCTTTCGTGTTCGGCGATGATTTGCAGCAGATATTGCCGGGTCAGCTCATCGCCCGACTTCAGATCGACGATCTTGACCTCGCGCCCGTCACGGATAAAACCGGCGATATCCTCCAGCGTCACATAATCCGAAGTTTCGGTATTATACAGCCTGCGGCTTGCGTAGCGCTTGATCAGTAGCGGTGTTGCGGCGTCGCCCATGGACCCATCCCTTATGCCTTGCACTGCATTGCAGCATTCGCAGCCTAGTGCACTGGCAGCAAATTGCAATCGCCTGTCGGGCATATCGCAGTTTCGCAAAAACCCGCATCCCGCAACGCTGCCTGAAATCAAGAATTTCAACGCGTTAGGCGATAAACTCCGGCGCGAACATTCCGAGTGGCACCTAAAAGGAAAAAGGACGGGCCCCGTCTTATGGGGTCCGTCCTCTTGACGTCGCACAGGGATGGGAGGAAGCCCTGCGCGGCGTATCAGATCCGTCGCTTAGGCAGCGGATGCTTTTTTCGCGGCGGTCGTCACTTCGGCGGTGGCTTTCTTGACGGCGGCGGTTGCTTCCTCGGAAGCCTCTTTGCCGGCGGCCATCATCAGCTCAACGGTTTCGACCTGAACTTTTTTCGCAATCTCAGCGAAAGAAGCCATGGTCTCGGCGGCCATTTCGGCCTGTGCCGATGCGAAATCGGTGACGGCTTTGGTGTAGTCGGTGGGCTCATCCTTGACAGCGGCGACGTCGTTCAGTTTGGCCAGCGTGTCTTTGGTCCATTTCGAGGAGATCTCGGTGGATTTCTCGGCGGCTTCCAGAGCGACTTTCGAAAACTTCTCGCCCATTGCGGCAGAGGTTTTGAAGGCGTCGCTATATGCGGTCATGTCGACGGGAAAAGCAGCCACTGCTTCGTTGACATATTTGGTGAAATCATTGGTCTTGGCCATGGGTCTTGCTCCTGATTGCCCGGGACGGGGCGTTGTTTGATCCGGTTCGCTTTGCTGCGTCTGCAAAGAATATGCATGCTGCACTGCAGAATTTCAAGTCTTTTTCTGCACTGCAGCAATTTTCTTGCGAAACCGTTCAAAATCAGGTGTTTGACTTTACCATCACATAGGTCCCCGGCGCATCGCATAGGCATTCATGCCCCGACTCACCGGGAATACGGGCGTCAACCTGCGTGCCTGAGCGTTTTTTCAGCCAGGATTCCCACCGCGGCCACCACGACCCTTCGTTGAAGGTGGCCCCCTCTTCCCAGGCCTCCGGTCCGCCGCTGACGTCGGGGTTGGTAAAATGGCCGTATTTCTTCTTCGAGGGTGGATTGACGATGCCCGCGATATGGCCCGATTCCGACATGATAAAGGTCTTGTCCTTGCTGCCGAATTTCTCGAAGCCCACATAGCATTGCCGCCAGGGCGCGATATGGTCGGTCTTGCAGCCGATGGACGCGACCGGCAACTTGATATCGCTCAGATGCACGGTTTCCCCCAGGATCTTGAAACCGCCATCGACCAACGCATTGCCCTGACACAGATCGCGCAGATATTGCTTGACCATGCGCCCCGGCAGGTTGGTGTTGTCGCCATTCCAGTAGAGCAGATCGAAGGCCGGCGGGGCCTCGCCCATCATATAGCTGCGCACGGCGGGGCCATAAACCAGATCGCGCGCGCGCAAAAAGCTCATGGTCTTGGACATGAAATAGCTGCTCAGAATGCCCTTCTCGGTCACCTGCCGCTCGATCGCATCGACGAAATCATCCTGCAAAAAGACGGTAAATTCGCCCTGATCCGAAAAATCGGTGAGCGTGGTCAGGAAGGTGGCCGATTTGATCGACTTGTCGCCGCGTTTTTGCAGCACCCCCAAGGTCGCGGCCAACGTGGTGCCCGCGATGCAATACCCGACCGCATTGACCTGCTTTTGGCCGGTGATGTCCTTGGCGATCTCGATGGCCTGCAAATAGCCCTCCTCGATGTAATCCTCCAGGCCGACCTCGGCATAGCTGGCATCGGGGTTTCTCCAACTGGCCACAAAGAGCGTATAGCCCTGCTCCAGGATCCAGCGGATCAGGCTGTTTTGCGGCTTCAGGTCCAGGATGTAGAATTTGTTGATCCAGGGCGGAAAGATCACCAGCGGCACCTTATGGACCTTTTCGGTCAGCGGCGTGAACTGGATCAGCTCCATCATTCTGTTGCGAAACACCACCTTGCCTTCGGTCGCGCCGATGTTATCGCCCACCGTAAAGGCCGCCGGGTCCGAGAGGGTCGGCAACAGCTCACCTTTGTTGGTCTCGATGTCGCGGACCAGATTTTCCAGCCCGTCCACCAGACTCTGACCATCGGTATCAATGGCCTTTTGCAGCGCATCCGGGTTTGTGACCAGGTAGTTGGTTGGCGAAAACAAATCGACGATCTGGCGTGAGAAAAACTCCACCCGCTGTTTTTCCTTGGGGTCCAGACCGTCAAGTTCGGCGACCGCTCCGTGGATGGCCTGCGCATTCAGCTCATATTGCTGGCGCACAAGGCGGAAATAGGGATGCGTGCGCCACATCGGATTGGAAAACTGCCGGTCCAGCGGGCCGTCTTCGGCATCGGGGATCTCAAATTCGCCACGCGCCATGGCCTGCTGCACCTGCGCGAAATTTTCCATGGCCTTGCCCCAATAAGCGACCTGATCGGCGATCAGCTTGCCGGGGTTATTCATCATTTCATTGAGATAGGCGGAGCCCGCCTTGACATAAAGCTCCTTTCCCGGTCCCGACAACCCGGCATCGGTGGTCAGGTCCTTCTGACCAAGGGCTGCGACCATGCGTTTGGACAGCGCCTCCATCTTTGCCAGATTGGCATTCAGACGGTCAACATTTTCGTCCGTCGGCTCCGTTTTGCTGTCGTCATCTGGTCCCATGGCTTGCTTTTACCCTCTCAATGCTGCATGTGCATATAAGCCTTGCCAGGGTGAGGGGGCAAAGCGACGAAATGAACCGGGGGCCGATCCCGGTAATATGCCCCAGTTTTGCAGGAGTCGCGGTGCGATGAAATACCTTCTCACATATGACTTGATGGAATCGATCCGCGTTTCGAACCAATGGCTCGGCTCCACCGCCCGCGCGATGTGCTCCTATCCGCAGCTTGGCCTGATTGCCAATCCCGCGATCAACATGACCGCCGCCTGGGGCGAGGTGATGGAACGCAGCTTTGAACGCATGGCGGTGAAACCCGACTGGAACATCCAGATCCTGTCCGGCACCGACGGGCGCGACCACCAGATCGAGGTTGAAGTGGTCAAATCCCGGCCCTTTGGCGATCTCATCCGGTTCAATGTGCAAGGGCGTCAGCCGACCGGGCGCAAGGTTTTGCTGGTGGCACCTATGTCGGGCCATTACGCCACCCTCCTGCGCTCGACCGTGCTCAGCCTGCTGCCCGATTGTGACGTCTATATTACGGATTGGCACAATGCCCGCGATATCCCGGTCTCGGTGGGCAAATTCGATATCGAGGATTACACACTCTACCTTGTTGATTTCCTGAAGGAAATGGGCCCCGACACGCATGTGATCGCGGTTTGCCAACCGGCCCCTCTGGCGCTGGCCGCCACCGCCTATCTGGCCGAGGAAGACCCCGACGC
>Ga0316204_10006498_pt1 | contig 17937 bp, 14 predicted proteins | sample 6monrhotite_MG_2_FD_205661 | JGI IMG/M metagenome (GOLD analysis project Ga0316204, IMG submission 205661) | Microbial mat bacterial communities from mineral coupon in-situ incubated in ocean water Damariscotta River, Maine, United States -... | ecosystem: Environmental > Aquatic > Marine >... | reverse complement strand
CCCAAAGCGTTTGGGATTTAGGCTTTATTGCTGCCCTATTTCCGTCCTGGCGGCGTTGAAATTCCTCGCAATAGTACGGCTATTACTCGTCATTTCGGCTTTCTTAAAGAACCTACTTTTGGTGCCAGAACAAAAATATGACGCGCACTAAATACCTAAATCCCAAACGCTTTGGGTATATATTTGCACTTTGTAATTTACACTTTGAAACGTAAAATCAAATCCTGCAAATGCGCCGCCATACGGGACAGCTCTTCACTTGAAGACGTGGTTTGCGTCGCGGCTGTGGCATTTTGCTCGCTAATGGAATTAACCGAAGTAATATTATTATTCATCTCTTCAGCGACACAGGACTGTTCCTCGGCAGCGCTGGCTATCTGAATATTCATATCACTGATAGACCCTACCGCGGCTGTAATAATCTCCAGTGACGCTCCAGCTCTGGCAGCTTCGTTGACACTATGCCGGGCCAAATCCTGGCTATCAATCATAACGCTTACCGCATTCTGCGTACCACTTTGCAGTTTTTCTATCATTTGCTCAATTTCATGGGTGGACTGCTGAGTACGCTGTGCCAAGGTACGCACTTCATCCGCCACAACCGCAAAACCGCGGCCTTGCTCACCCGCTCGGGCAGCCTCAATGGCGGCATTGAGTGCCAGCAGATTAGTTTGTTCCGCCACGCCTTTAATGACATCCAGCACAGAGCCTATATTTTCACTGTCTGTTGCGAGCGCCTGAATCACTGCACCGGCATTCTCTACGCCACTCGCCAGTTTTTCAATTGACTCAATGGTTTCTTCTACCACCCGGCCACCTTCACTGGCCTCCTTATTGGCATTTTGTGCCGCTTGCGATGATGCTGCCGCATTTTTAGCAACTTCATTAATCGTTGCCGCCATTTCATTCATGGCGGTGGCAACCTGTTCCACTTCGGTTTGTTGCAGGCACAAATTTTTGGTGGTTTGCTCACTGACAACAGCAAGTTCTTCGGACGAGGACGATAGCTCGGTGGATGATTGCCCCATCTCACCGATCATACTTCGCAGATGGTCCTGCATCACCTTAAGGGCATAAAGTTGTTGGCCAATTTCCCCGCCACTGTTCAAATCGATTGTCTGGGTAAGGTCACCGGTGGAAATACGCTCTGTCACTTCAACGGCATAATTAATTCCCCGGGAAATATTTGCAGTAAGAAAATGCGCCAGCAACAGGCTAAACACAATGGTTATCACTGTAACGGTAATTAATAGGCTGAATGCATTTTTTTCATCCCGTTCCGCCATCTTGGCTAAATCGGCGCTAAGCTGGCCAATCTTTCTACCAAGTAGTAACAACTCGTGGTTAATTTTTTCTTCTTCCAATTCGATATGGACCGATTTTTCAATAGCTTCACCTACATCACCTTTGGATAACAACCCAAACACCGTTTGGACCTGGCCCTCGTAACTCAGGTGCTCCTTTTCAATCTTGGCCAATATCTTGGCAACCTCCTCAAATGCCTGACCTGCCCCAGGTAATTTCGCTGTCGGGGCCGCATTGGTGGCAATTCGGATCCCTTCCGTTAGTTGAGTGATTATATCTTTTGAATATGAGTTAAACGCATTAACTGCTTCTTCCAGATGACCGATTGCATCGGCATCATTGTTAATCATCAATCCAAAGCGTATCGCCTTTTCAAAGTTGACCGCCTGCTCCAGCTGGTTCACGGTAATGCTTGTGACCACATTAGATAGGGGGATATCTTTTTCAGCAATTTCGGCAATTTCCTGCCCAATATGGCCCATTTTTACGATGGCAATACCGGAAGTAACTACGCAGCCCAGGATTAAAATACCGCTTAAAATGAAGATTTTATGTTTAATGCTAATGCTGTTTAATGAAATATTTTTTTTCATGGTGCCTAATCCTGGTTACTATCTATCCACTAACTAATCGTATTTGTGTTTAATTTGCCCACTCCATTGGCGCCTAATACCCAATAGTTAACCAAAAAATATAAATATCGGTATTTTAGATTGCCGCCAGCCACCGAACCGATTAAATGTAACGCGTGCTGGATCTCTGGTCACAGATGCACAAAAACCGTACGCAGCCTTCCTATTGGATATCGTCAAAACAATTAGGATCTTTACGCCAAGAACAAGGAATTTCAGAATATTTGTAGCATCAAAGGCCGGATATCGACATCGCAACCCTGAATTTTTCGCTACGACATGTCCGCAGAACGGTTACGTAGAACCGCGTTGTTGAAGCGTGAATGGGAATCACAGTCACCGTTCCGTTTGGAATCAGGATTTTGAAAGTTTGCAGGACATCAACATAAAGTTTTCCCGCGCGTTGAATCCTGCCTTTGTATAGAAATGTCGGGCACTGGCATTCGTGCGGGCAACTTCAAGATGCAACGCTTTTATCCCCCTCGCCTGCACCGCTGTTTGCACATGCGACAATAGCTGCCCCCCAGCCCCCTGGTGCCGATAGGATTCCGCAATATATAATTCGTCGACAAACGCGTCACGCCCTTTGAATTCCACACTGTACCCAAAGCAGATTATGATATAACCAATGTATTGATTCGCCTGCGACGCCAACCAGACACAGCCTTGGGGGTTTTCCCCCAGTAACGGGCGTAACGCAACCTCTCGTTCAATATCAGTGAGTAAAATACCGTCAAATTTATGATAAGCCCGCATCAATGGCAACACATCGTTACTATGCTGCTCGCTTGCCAAATGAATTTTAATGTCCATGTCATTCCCAAAATGTTTGCCACACCATCACCGGGTGTCATAAAACAACCCCCGGAAGCCCTTACCTCAGCCAAAATTAGGTTGGCCAATACTCACTGTAGCGTATTTCCTACACACAAATCATGATGACGGACGTGTTTATTTACTAGCGTTTAGTTTATTTTGGAACAGGTTTAACGTAAGTTCGCCGATTTTCTCTCAAGCGTTGGTTAATGGCAAACTGTCATCACGTTATCCTGCGTAAACGTTCACATTACATATTGTTATCGATGGGTAATCTTTCATTGCAGGATGTTTAGCAGATATCCAGGTAATCAATTCATCAACAGGGAGTATCGACTATGAGAAATTTCATCTTTACAGGGATTATTTTAACAATAGCACTCTGCGCCAGCTCATTTGCCATTGCAGCCGATTTAGCTAAATTTAAACGCATCGCGCAAACGACAATGGACAAAGTGATGAGTGGCTCAGTGAGTGATGGAGATGTAGATACGTTAATTAACATGCAACAGGAATTAATCGCCATCGGTAAGCAAGCGATTAAGGAATATAGTGGCTCTCACCCTAAAACCGCAAAAATGCTCGACCTGGTTCACCAGCAGGCCGATGGAATGCCCGATCTGTCGTTAAGTGATATTGAAACACTCTGGCATGAGAAAGAATTTTTGAAAAGCAAAGGTATAAGAACCGACGCCCTGGAAGAAAAAAGTGTCACTGGCAGCTTAATGGATACCGTGGTTCATCCTGCAACGGCCATCATTGCGCTGCGTAGCTACAAATCAACGAAAGATAAAAAATTCCTGCAGCAGGTCAATGACGAACTGGAGGAAGTGGTTAACCATGTTGATCTGATTAAATGATAAAATCGGTCACTGGATAAACCAAAAACCAGGGCTGACAAGAAAGCACCATCATACGGTTAACGCCTGTAAAAGGTATTTATTTTTAATACCAGCGTGAGGCGCATTGTGTTTTTTTTAAGCCCTGTTATTTTTAAACCACCGGATCCCGCCGATTAATTACACGGCACACAACAATGCGTGCTGCGTTAACTACAGCGATTAATAAAACCAAATACCCTGACCTGTTATTCGACCTCGTCATCCCCGGATTTCGCTATACTTTGCCCGGTCAAGGAACCCGGGGAACTATCGCCCATAGTCTACGCTTTTACGCTGGCTGCATCCGGGCTACTAATCCGAGTAATTTTTAATAGTTGCCTAAATGAACCCCGAAACTTGAGTAGTAATTATTAGACAATGGTAGTTATTATACAATGGTAGTTATTAAACAATGGCAATTGCTCATTCAAGCCTTTGACGCAGCGGTTTGCGGTGCCGCAGCGTCACTGTATTTAATACTGCTGATGTCATCCAACGTTTTATTTATCCAGTCTTCAGTGATGGTCTTTATTTCAACCGCCGTTCGGCCTTTAGTCTCTATCGGTTCGCCGATCACCACTTTTATCACACCAGGTCGTTTCACTAATGCCCGGCGGCGCCAGTACTCGCCAGCATTATGGGCAACCGGCACAACGGGATAACCACTTTTTACAGCTAACACCGCACCACCAACACCAAATTTTTTGCGCTCACCGGGGCGAACTCGTGTTCCTTCAGGAAAGACAACAATCCAACGCCCTCGGTTCAAACGCTGTATACCTTGCTCAACAATTTGATCCACGGCTTTACGCCCGGCCTTGCGGTCGATGGCAATGGATTCCATCATATACAGTGCCCAGCCAAAAAACGGCACCTTCATTAATTCTTTTTTTAATATCCATAAATGCGGTGGAAAAATAGTTTGCAGGGCAATGGTCTCCCACATGGACTGGTGTTTGCAAAAAATAATGGCCGGTCCGGCAGGTATATTTTCCTTACCTTGAACTTCGTGGCGCAAATTACAAATGACTTTCAGCAACCAAATAACCAGATACGCCCATCGGCTTAAAAAGCCATAGCGTATTTTGTAGGGAAAGGGAAATAACAACATGCCGGGGATTGCGAACAATGGCACAGTCGCTATCATTATCATGGTATATAACACTGATCTTATATATAACATACTATATTTTCTGTGTTTTCTATTTTATTTAACGAAAAAGAATAAAGCATAATTAAACATTAATTAACTCGACTGGCTAACAAAGTGTCCACGGCGTGCGCCAGGTTTTCATAAACCGGCAGGTGGCTAAATTCCTGGGTTTGGGCCAATACCTGTAATGTTCTAATGCCTTTGCCGGTTTTAACCAGAACCGGCTTGGCATTTAGTGATTTTGCCATTAGCAGATCCCCCATGGCATCACCAATCACATAAATATCCTCCGCACTAACGGCATAATCGGATACTATTTGCTGCAATAACCCAGGCTTGGGTTTGCGGCATTCACACCCATCATCCGGACTATGGGGGCAATAATAAATGGCATCAATGTTACCCCCCTGCTCAGCAACCAGGGTATTCAATTTGTGGTGCATGTCGGCCAATGTTTGCTCCGAAAAATATCCCCTGGCGATGCCAGATTGATTGGTTGCAACCGCAACGGTAAATCCGGCGTCGTTTAACTGAGCAATCGCCGCCAGACTCCCTGGTATGGGTATAAATTCGTCAGGTGACTTTATATAGTCGTCAGAGTCTTCATTAATAACGCCATCCCGATCAAGTACAATTAATCTGGTCATTCCGCGTGCTCCTGGTTCAGTAATCGATGACTGGCATAACATTGATCCGCCGTCGTTGCGGTTCCGCCATGATGGATCAATTTTGCAAGCGGGATAAATCCGCCACCTGCAAAAACAAATGACGCAAACTACCAAGCAGCGCAAGCCGGTTGTTTTTTAGCGCTTCGTCATCGGCCATCACCATCACATCATCAAAAAATCGGTCCACCGCCACCCTCAACTTGGCTAACTCATTGAGTGCCTGTTGATACTCTCGCTTTTCGAACAGGGGCTTAACCAATGTAGTTATTGCACCAAGTTGCTGCGCCAGATTTTTTTCGGCATCATGCTCCAAGAGTGAATCATTGATTACCAGGTTACTGTAATTGGTGTTTTTCAGAATATTGGCAATGCGTTTGTTGGCAGCGGAAAGACTTTCTGCCTCCGGCAAATGACGAAACGCACTCACAGCGTGTATGCGCTCGTTAAAATCATGGGGCTGGGCAGGGCGCTGGGCCAACACCGACTCAAACACATCCGGTGTGGTGCCACTTTCGAGGTAATAGGCACGTAAACGCTCCATCATATAGTCATAACACTGCCCGGCAATTGCCGCTGCATCGCCATTGTTTAGCTGGCTCACATGTTGCTGCGTCGCTAACGCCAGTAACTTGCTCAGATCCAGGTCGAGCTGTTGTTCGATAATGATACGCAGCACCCCGAGTGCCGCACGCCGCAATGCGAAGGGATCTTTATCACCACTGGGTATTTGTCCAATGGCGAAGATACCACTGAGGGTATCCAACTTGTCAGCAATAGCTAGGGCCTGCCCGACGGCTGTTTGCGGCAATGCATCCCCGGCAAAACGAGGTTTATATTGTTCATCCAATGCTTCGGCAATGTCGCTTTCCTCGTTATCGTGCAACGCATAATAACGCCCCATCACCCCCTGCAATGATGGAAATTCACCCACCATATCGGTCATTAAATCACATTTACTGAGTAATGCCGCCCGCTCGGCCTGCGCTTCATCGTGACCTAAATCCTGCGCAATACGGCGCGCTAATGTTGCCACACGTTGCACTTTATCGTGCAGCGTACCCAGCTTTTGCTGAAACACCACGGTTTTCAGGGAGTCCAGGCGGGTATCCAGTGCTACCTTGCGGTCCTGGTTCCAGAAAAATTCTGCGTCCGCTAATCGCGGGGTCACTACTTTTTCATTACCGGCTCGTATTACCGCCACATTGTTGCTATCGATGTTGGCAATGGTAATAAAATGCGGTAACAATTTTTCGTTGGCATCCACCAGGTGAAAATACTTCTGGTTGGTTTTCATGGTGGTAATCAACACCTCGGATGGCATTTGCAAAAACCGTTTGTCGAAATTACCGGTGACCGCAGCAGGCCACTCCACCATGGATGTCACTTCATCCAACAGTGCTTCGTCGATAACCGCTTTGCCTTTTAACGAATGGGCCGCTTCATGAATTTGGGCGCGTATCGCCTCGCGCCGCACATTGAAGTCGGCAACCACATACCCCTCGGTTTCCAACAGTGGTGCATAGGCCATCGGTTCGGCTAAATATAAACGTTGCGGATGATGGAAGCGATGCCCTCGGGTTTCCCGGCCTGAGGTAACCGACAACAGTTCAGCGTCAATAACCTCGTTCCCAAACAACAGAACCAGCCAGTGCACCGGCCGTACAAATTCGGCACTTAATGCCCCCCAGCGCATCCGTTTTGGTATCGGGAGTTGATCCAGCGCGGTGGCAACAATCGTGGGGATGAGCTGTTGAGTGCTGTTACCTTTTTCAACCAGGTCATACACCAGCCAGGCACCTTTGCCGGTTTCCAGCTGCTGCAAGTCCTCGACAGCGACACCACAGGATTTTGCAAAACCCTGAGCAGCAGGTGTTGGGCAACCATCATCATCAAATGCAGCCTTTACGGCGGGCCCGCGACGTTGCACCGCTTTGTCCTGTTGCGTCGTGGTTAACGCCTGCACTAATACCGCCAACCGACGGGGTGTGGCATACCATTGGGTTGCACCATGATCCAATTGTGCTTTTAATAAGCCATTAAGCACCCCATCATGAAATGCAGTTGCCAGGCGTTTCAATGCGGTAGGGGGTAGCTCCTCGGTACCAATTTCAATCAGCAGATCGCGGAATTCACTCATGACCGACTCCTTGCCGAATGCGCTTTCGGTGCCGGTTTCGTTGCTGGTTTCGTTGCTGGTAATAACATGGGAAAACCCAGTGCTTCGCGGCGATCATAATAGACCTGCGCCACGGCGCGTGACAATGCGCGCACGCGGCCGATAAAACGCGCCCGCTCCGTTACGGAAATTGCGTGCCGCGCATCCAGCAGGTTAAACAAGTGGGAGGCTTTTAATACGAATTCATAAGCCGGTAAGGGCAGGTCGTTTTCGATTAAGTGATTACTTTGCTGCTCACAGTCATCAAACTGTTGAAACAATGCCGCGACATTGGCGTGGTTAAAATTATAGGCAGACATTTCCACTTCGTTTTGATGGAAGACATCACGGTAACTCACCTTGCCCAACGGCCCGTCTGTCCAGGTTAAATCATAAATACTATCGACATTTTGCACATACATGGCGATGCGCTCCAGGCCATAGGTAATCTCCCCAGTAACGGGCCTGCATTCCAGCCCCCCCACCTGTTGAAAGTACGTAAACTGAGAAACTTCCATACCGTTCAACCAGACTTCCCAGCCGAGCCCCCAGGCACCCAGGGTGGGTGACTCCCAGTTGTCTTCAACAAAACGTATGTCGTGCTCCAGAGGATCAAAACCCAGCATTTTTAGCGAACCCAAATACAGCGCCTGGATTTCCAGCGGCGAGGGCTTTATAACCACTTGAAATTGATAATAATGTTGTAACCGGTTGGGGTTTTCGCCATAACGGCCATCAGTGGGGCGTCGCGAGGGCTGAACATAAGCGGCGCTCCAGGGCTCGGGGCCAATTGCGCGTAAAAAGGTGGCGGGATGAAACGTGCCGGCACCCACCTCCATATCCAAAGGTTGTAAAATCACGCAGCCCTGCTCGGACCAATAGGCTTGCAAGGCCAGGATCAAGCCTTGAAAGGTGGAAACATCATAGCTGGCCACCGAATTACCATTAACTGGTTGTTTTTTTGGCTTTTTCACAGACTTGGTTGCAGACATAATTGATTCATTACCCTATTGGTTATCCTACTTAATTACCCGTAAATCACTGCGTTAGCACACGTGCTTGACAAGGACGCTGCCATTGCCTGTGCACGACGTCTTATCGCAAAACATGACAGGAACGCTGAACCCGTCAATATCATCTGGTTGATGTACTAGTGCGCCGAAAAATCGCTAAGTATACCGTGTGTAACGGTTTTTGGGAAAAGTCCGGGTGAATTATGTCATTCAGCGCAATAGGATGCTCAATTCACCCATTAATATTAAAGTTTTACTGGAATTCTGCCGAATGATGTGCCTAACTATCTGTATTATCAACTATATTTTTAGCCTGCGAGCGTCATTATGGGCCAGGAAATTAACCGCGCCACATTCAGCAAACGCCAGTTCGATGCCTTTCTCTCTCGTTTAAAACAGGAAACGGCATTGTTGGAACAATGGCTTAAGAGTGATCGCTTTGATAACAGCCATCATGTTGCTGGTTATGAACTGGAAGCCTGGTTGGTGGACAAAAATGGCCATCCTGCCGCCGTCAATGAGCCATTTATCCACCGGCTTAACAATCCTCAGGTATGCCCTGAACTGGCCAACTTTAATATCGAGTACAATTTTACCCCGAGACAACTTCACCAGCACGCATTGCGCAATACGGAAAAAGAAATGTCACAACTGTGGCAATTAAGCATGGCTGCCGCCGGGAAGCTGGATTGCCAACTGGCGATGATTGGTATTTTACCCACGGTGGTGGACCAGGATTTATCCATTAAAAATATCTCCGCCATGAACCGCTATTACGCACTTAACGAACAAGTGCTAAAACTGCGTCAGGGCAGGCCGTTTCAACTCGATATCCACGGCAATGAAATATTGCGAGCCACGCAAAGCGACGTTATGCTGGAGTCAGCCACCACCTCGTTTCAAATTCACTGGCAAGTACCCATCGACCAGGCTGTGCGGGCTTATAACGCCTCGATCATTGCATCAGCACCCATGGTCGCGGTTAGTGCCAATTCACCGTTTATGTATGGTAAAGATTTATGGGCCGAAACCCGCATTCCGTTATTTGAACAAGCGGTGGAAGTGGGCGGATACGAACCCGCCGCCCACGGCCCAATGCGCCGGGTCACCTTTGGTTCCGGGTATTTGCATCAGTCCATATTTGAGTGCTTTCTTGAAAACTGTGACCATTACCCGGTGTTACTGCCAGAATTAATCAATGATCCACTCGAAAAATTCAGTAATCTGCGCCTGCATAACGGCACGCTATGGCGATGGAATCGCCCACTCATTGGCATTGACAATGACCAGTATCACCTGCGTATAGAACACCGGGTGGTGCCTGCGGGGCCAAGTATTGTTGATACTGTCGCCAATGCCGCATTTTATTATGGTCTGGCACAAAACCTAAGCAGCCGGGAAATTCAACCGGAAATGCAGTTGCCCTTCGACAAGGCACGGGACAATTTTTATAACGCCGCCCGTTATGGCCTTGAAGCTCAGGCACATTGGTTAAAGGGTAACAAAACCAATATACGTACGTTGATTCTGGATCAATTATTAGCCATGGCCTCACAAGGGCTCAGCACATTGGGCATCAACGCCGATGATAGTCGATATTATCTGGGTATTATTGAAAAGCGCACCCAACTGGGATGTAACGGGGCTGTCTGGCAACGCGCATTTGTTGCAAAATACGGCAATGACATGGCGGCGTTATTGCGAGCTTATCTTGAAAAACAAAACAGTGGTGAACCTGTGCACTGCTGGGAAATCTGACGTCTCGTTTTTATAGGCTTTTTATATAAAACAGGCTGTTGCCAGCGGCACAGCACCTTCACCAGAACTTATTCTTGCAATCGTTGACATAACCACATGCTTAATATTATCCACACCATACCGAAGGCATTATTAACCGTTCCACCCACGGAGTTGTACCTGCATTTTCCCGGGCCAACACTCATTCATATACCCGGTCATCGAACCCCGCCGCTGTTTGTCTCCGTGCTATTACATGGCAATGAAACCACCGGGTATTACGCCATTCAAGCACTACTGAAAAAGTATCACAACGCCACGTTACCCCGGTCACTTTCACTTTTCATTGGCAATATTCAGGCCGCAAAATATGGCAAACGACGTCTGGGTCATCAGGTGGACTATAATCGTATTTGGCCACACAGTGGATTTTCACCCGCAGCACCGGAATCGAAAATCATGCAGCAGGTGATTGATGAAATGCGCCGCCACCAGGTGCTTTTAAGCATTGATATCCACAACAACACCGGGCTTAACCCCCATTATGCCTGCATCAATCGCCGCGACAATGCATTTTATCAGCTAGCCGTTATCTTCAGCAGAACGGTAATTTATTTCATCCGGCCACAAGGCGTACAATCACAGGCGTTTGCCGAGCTTTGCCCCGCCGTTACCATCGAGTGCGGTAAACCCGAGCATCAACAGGGTATCACCCATGCCATGCAATACATTGAATCCTGCCTGGGGCTGGACCACTTACCGGAACGCCCCATTCTCAAACAGGACATCGATTTATTTCATACGGTGGCAATAGTGAATGTGCCAAAAAACATTAGCTTTAGTTTTAATGACGCCCACACCACCGATTTACGCTTTGCGGCAAACCTGGAAAAATTTAACTTCAGTGAATTACCGGCTGGTTCAGACGTTGGTTTCGTTAACGATTCGAGCACCATCCCGTTATCGGTCATCGATGAACAGGGCAACGAAGCTTACCACCGTTTTTTCGACGTAAAAAATAACCGCCTGCAAACCCAATGCACCGTCATGCCCTCCATGCTAACCACCGATACTGAAATTATCCGAAAGGATTGTTTGTGTTACCTGATGGAACGCCTGGAGATTTAGCGAATGGTTAACTAACGTAAATTTAATAATAACGAAATTGATACCACTGTCGGCCCAGTAACTCATGCAATGCAATTGCCGTGGTATGCAACATATTTGCCGATGGCACCAGGTCGTTACCACTAATACCTGGCTGGCTGCGGGAAAATGCGGTGGGCGCGGGTGTTACCTCAATACCAAAATGCTCAAAAGCCTCCACGGCGCGGGGTATATGCCAGGCGTGAGTAACCAGAATAATCTTGGACATATTCTTGCTTTTTAGCAAATCAGCCGTATATAGCGCATTCTCATAGGTGGTGCGGCTTTTTTCCTCTTTGTAATCAACGATGGCAATGAACTCTTTTTGCAGCACCTCGGTCATCAGTTCTGCTTCACTTTTTATATGGCCAGGGTCAGTGCGTCCACCACTGACAATCAATGGCAGCCCTGAGCGTTTTACCAGCCACGCAGCATAACGAATACGCTCCAGGGTATATACCGAGACAGTATCATCACCGTACTCCGGAGCCTGAGAGCGCCGGCCTCCGCCTAAGACGACCACGGCATCAGCATCATTGAGCTGCGCCTTTATATTGGATCGTTCAAGTGCCTTATGATTTTGCAAGGCATCCATTAAAGTATCCGCAACGATCGGCAGACTGCACGCCAGCAAACCGATAAAACTAAATGCGGCGATAAACACCCCCTGCCGCTTCCACAAAGGCGTTAAGCCCAGGCCCACTAAGCCAAAAAATATCAACCCCGAGGGCGGCATCAATAAACTTTCAATTAATTTAATCAACGAAAATTCCATTTTGTTATTTAACCAGACTGGCCACCCGTTTGGCAACTGACAATGTTACTAAGCCTGGCAAATTCACTTAAGGACAGGGTTTCAGCCCGGCGTTGCGGGTCTATATCTGCCGACGTGATTTGCGGTTCACTTAGCATACCTTTTAAATTATTTCGCAAGGTTTTACGGCGTTGGGCAAACGCAGCACTGACAAGCGCTGCAAAATCTGAAAAACTGTTTACATCAACTAACGGCTTTTGATGCGGCGTTAAACGCACGACGGAAGACTCCACTTTTGGCGGTGGCGAAAATGCCCCAGGAGGAACATCAAAACACTTCTCTGCATGGCAGTGATATTGCAGCATAACACTCAATTTACCATAAGCGCTGTGATTGGGCTGCGCAACAATGCGGTCAACGACTTCTTTCTGCAACATAAAAATCATATCGGCAATACAATTTATTTGCTCAATTAAATGAAATATCAGCGGCGTGGAAATGTTGTACGGTAAATTTCCCACAATACGCAGCGCTTGATCTGGCGCACTCGATTGCTGCATTAACGTGCAGAAATCAAACGTGAGGGCGTCCGCACTGTGTATGTGTAAATTCCCCAAGGGAAGTATATTGCTTTTTAACTTGGGTATAATGTCCCGATCCAGCTCCACAGCGTCCATCTGCTTCACATGGGGAATTAACGCTGCTGTCAACACCCCCAAACCCGGACCTATCTCCACAATATGATCACCCGCCTCGGGATGAACGACCTGCACGATGCGATGCACAACGGTTGGGTCAGTTAAAAAATGCTGGCCAAAACGTTTACGGGCCCGATGTGACGTTTGCGATGCCATCGTCATCAAATTCCTAATTGTGACTGCCAGTTAGTCGCAGGACGATGCATCGCCGTAGTATCCTTGGGCCATCCGTCATAACCATGAAACACTTCGGAGTAATCGTTAAATTGCAATACGCGTGTCAAAACAACCCCCACCAATGGCAATGTTTTACCCGCCATTGGTTACAGACGCAGCTCAACAAATGACTCATCCCGAATGCGGCGTAACCAGTTTTGCAGCGCGGGTTCAATTTTGCGTTGCCGGATTATCTCTCGCGCCTGATTTTTTTGAAACTCTTCGGTGTTGTCATGCTTCCTTCGCTCCAGTACCTGAATCAAATGCCAGCCAAACTGGGTTCGTACCGGATCGCTCACTTCACCGACACTCAGTTCATTCATGGCGTCTTCAAATTCCTTCACCATTGTTCCTGGATTCACCCAACCAAGCTCACCACCGTTTACCGCTGACGATTTGTCGTCAGAGTTGGTCGCCGCTAATTGCGCAAAATCCTCGCCACCAGCAATACGCTGCTTGAGTTTACTGATGCGCGCCTTGGCTTCTTCAACCGTCAGAATATCACTGGGGCTAATGAGTATATGACGCGACTTGGCCTGGTCAACCAAAAGCTGCGTGTCTTTTTGGCGCACTTCACTTAATTTAATAATATGAAAACCACTGGGGCTGCGAATTAAGTCACTCACGTCACCGGATTTCATGGCAGCCAGTGGTTCTGCAAATAAGGTTGGTATTTCAGCGAATTTGCGCCAACCCAAATCACCACCACTCAACGCCTGCTGGCCATCAGAATGCGTTACTGCCATTTCGGCGAAGTCATTGCCTTCGCGAATTTTTTGCAGCACCATCTGTGCTTTTTGTTTAACCACCTGAATTTTATCCGAACTCGAGGCTTCGGGCACTACCAACAAAATATGCTCTAAGCGATATTCTTCATTGGACTTGTCTTGTAACTCCCGATTGGCGAGCAGATCATCCACTTCCTGCTCGGTAACCTCCACAGTACGATGGACTTCCCGTTGCTGTAAGCGTGTGACGGTAATTTCTTCACGAATACGTTCGCGATATTCGCTATAATCCACGCCATCGGCCTCTAACGCCTGGCGCAAACCACCCAATGACATACGATTTTGATTGGCAATGGATTCCACGGCCCGATTTAAGGTTTCATCATCAACCCGAATTAACCGGCTATTGGCGCGCTGTAACTGAATTCGCATTAAAACCACACGATCCAGCACCTGTTTACGCAATACCGCATCAGGTGGCATGGCGGTACGCTGGCTACTCAGCTGTTGTTTAATGAGGTCCAGCTCTGCATTCAGCTCCAGCCGGGTAATCACGTCGTCATTCACGATGGCGACAATACGCTCAAGGACATCAACTGAATCCCCTCCGGACTTACCCTCGGGGGCTAAGGGCACGGCATAACTGCTTGAAGTTACCGCAAGAATACTCAAAAGTACGATCAGGTTTCGCAAAAATATCTGCCTTTTATCAAATGTAAGTGTCAGTATGCCATACATCATGGAATGAAAATTACCGGGATTATACCCACTATGGATACGTTTTCCTATTATCTGGTTTACCTTGTTTTAGCCCCGGTAACCACCCCCTTTGTACAGCACAAGTCGATCGGAGGATTGCAGCCGCTATCTGCCTCGGTTAACGATAACTATGCGGCTACCGACTTGCCGTTCAGGCCAGCCTAGTATTAAAAACGAACTCAATCTTTCTACCGACACTCACCAGGCGGTTAAGTTCTGGTTGCTATTATGACCAGATAATAAAAACGCAATTTTCGTCAGGCCAAACGGATATAGGGCATCAACAGCCTCGCCCCAATGACGCCCACATCACTAAACGCCATCAAAAGCGCAACCTCTCCTAGCGCCAGCGGGCTCAAGCCATACCGCTTGTATTTTAATATTCGTCGCAACCTGCATCAGGTGCCTCCTGGCCACTGACTAAAACATTACATCCGGGTAACGACCAAAATCAATAATCCGGCAAGTGGAGGCCAGTATGCCACACCTTATTGACCCAGCTCATAGCACATTAATAACAAGTGAGTTTTAATCTTCATTGTATAAACGTGACTATAGAGACATGGGAGCATAAGCGTGTGTGTACACACCGGGAGGTGAAATCATGAATTTCATTGAAATATTAAAACGTGCCGGGTTATTACGGGTTGCGGCAATCAGTCTGCTACTTATGCCGATTTACGCTGAGTCCGATGAGCTGAGTCGGGCAGCAATGCTTAGCTATACGTGCGCCGGATGTCACGGCACAAACGGCATTAGCCCTGGATCCATTCCCAGTATTTATTGCAAAAAAGCATCAACCATTGAAAAAGCGCTCCGGGAATACCGCAGCGGCGCACGATTTTCTACGGTTATGGGTCGCCATGTCAAAGGTTATACCGATGATGAAATTCAGCTAATTGCCGGATTTTTTGGCACTTATTGTAATGAAAAAATCGGCGCAAAAAAATAAGGGAGTAGTCATGAGAAATTATACGCGTAGAGATTTTATTAAAGTTACCGGTGTTGCTACCCTATCAGCCTTGGCTACTCACTGGCCCCTAGGTGCGCTGGCAAAAACGGGTAAAAGCACCGCAAGGGTTGTGGTGATCGGTGGCGGTTATGGTGGTGCAACCTGCGCGAAATACATCCGCAAGTTAGCTCCCGGCGTTGATGTGACATTGATCGAGCAACACAAAAAATATGTTACCTGCCCGTTTAGTAATACGGTAATTGGCGGTATAAAGCGTATTGACGAGATCACACATGGTTACGACAAACTGATTAAACGTCACGGCGTTACTGTCATTCACGACCTGGCAATGGATATTGATGTTGTAAATAAAACCGTGAAGTTAAAAGCGGGAAATACACTGGCATACGATAAACTGGTGGTATCACCGGGCATAGAATTTATCTGGGATACGGCTATTAAGGGTTACGATAAGGCCGCCAGTGAGATTTTTCCCCATGCCTGGAAAGCAGGCCCGCAAACACTGTTGTTACGGCGACAACTGGAAGGCATGAAAGACGGTGGCACAGCTATCATTGTTGCGCCAGCCAACCCATACCGTTGCCCACCAGGGCCATATGAAAGAGCAAGCCTGATTGCAAATTATTTCAAGAAATACAAACCCAAATCAAACGTTATTATTCTTGATGCCAAGGATAAATTTTCCAAACAGTCCCTGTTCGTCAATGGCTGGGAAACACTATACCCTGGCATGATTGAATGGGTTTCCAAGTCCGCTGGTGGCACCGTAGTCCGTGTCGATACCAAAGCAAAATTAGTGGAAAATAACGATGGCTTTACCTATGAAGGCGATGTGATTAATGTCATTCCTCCACATCGAGCCGGCACTATCGCACAACAAACCGGTTTGGCGGACAAATCGGGCTGGTGCCCGGTGAATCAGCAAACCTTTGAATCCAACATTCATAACGATGTACATGTCATTGGTGATTCCGCTATCGCGGGCAAAATGCCTAAATCCGCTTATGCAGCCGGCAGTGAAGGTAAAGTATGTGCTGCTGCCATTGTTGCTGAATTGGGCGGTTTGAAAATGCCGGAACCTTCCTATGTGAATACCTGCTACAGTTTTGTCGGCCCAGAGTACGGCATTTCTGTGGCGGCAGTTTACCGCATCACCGACAAGGGTATCACGCCGGTCGAAGGTGCTGGTGGCGGTAGCCCCAAAAAAGTCGATGACACTTTCCGTAATATGGAAGCTGTCTATGCCCAAGGGTGGTACGATAGCACGGTGGCGGATATGTTTGAATAAGCGACTTACATCGCTCGCCTATCTGATGCGCCATATACATTTAAGAGAATCGGAAATAATAAATATTCTAAAAATTCGCCGAATTGTTGATTGCCTCATAGGCGCAGCGAAGGGCGCGTAGCCGGGTTTACGTAACTGAAGCGGCAACAACAAAGGCGAGCAACAAAACAAGTCGTTTTGGAACATTTATAATTACCGAGGCCCTGAAGTACATTCCTGATAATGAAAACTGTTATTGTTGGCGCCGGTATATCAGGACTCGCTACCGCCCATGCCTTACTGGAAAAACAACCCGATCTGGATTTGCAGGTCATCGAATCCGGTGGCCGGCCTGGCGGTAAAATCTGGAGTGACAAAACACCAGAAGGCTATTTATGTGAATGGGGTGTTAATGCCTTTCTGGACAGTAAATCAACAACGCTGCAACTCGCACGTTCCCTAAATCTTTCGCCCGTCACCAGCTACGGCGCTTCGCAGCACCGTTTCGTGTATTCAAATAGTTTATTACGGGCATTACCTGGAACACCGACTGAATTTTTTAAATCTGATTTAATTAGCTGGCCCGGAAAATTGCGAATCGCAATGGAAACACTAATACCGAGAGCCAGTAAAACAGAAGAGACCCTGAAAGAATTTGCCATTAGACGTTTGGGCCGGGAAGCTTATGAAAAACTCATTGACCCCATGGCTTCTGGTGTGTTCGCCGGCGCACCAGACAAGATGAGCGTCAACAGTTGCTTTCCGCGCATCAAGGAAATCGAAAAACAATACCGCAGCCTGATCGTTGGCTTAATCAAACTGCAAATCCAAGCGAGTAAAGAAGGTAAAAAAAATCGCCCCCAAGCAGGACCCGCTGGAAAACTAACATCATTCTACAACGGCATGTCAGCGCTAAGTAATGCTATTGCCGAAAAATTGGGAAACCGCTTACGGCTTTCAACCCGCGTCGATTCATTAACAAAAGAAGGCAGCCGTTATGTACTGCATTTGGCCAATGGCCAGCAAGTGGAAGCAG
>Ga0316204_10006496_pt1 | contig 17944 bp, 12 predicted proteins | sample 6monrhotite_MG_2_FD_205661 | JGI IMG/M metagenome (GOLD analysis project Ga0316204, IMG submission 205661) | Microbial mat bacterial communities from mineral coupon in-situ incubated in ocean water Damariscotta River, Maine, United States -... | ecosystem: Environmental > Aquatic > Marine >... | reverse complement strand
GCATTTTTGAGATTGGGCAGGAAGCCAAGCGCCGCCGGGGTGAGGCGGCTCATATGGGGTATGAACCAAAGGACATTCGGGCTTTGGGCGTTGTTGAAGTCATTTCGCGCCGCGTTCTTAACGCTTCCGCCGGGTTCGAGGAGGTTGACCCGGATCAGAGCTATGAAGCCTTGGTCATCAAATACCCGGAACGGTTCTCCAAGGACGTGATCGCCGCCGCGCAAGAACGGTTGAAGCTCGGGGCGAGCAAAGTGCAGGAGTTCAGGCGGCAGGACATTCAGTTCTTTGTCAAATCCAGCGCAATTGAGCTATTCGGAGAGCCGGGCATTCGCGCCACGGTCGAAAGCTGGGTCGGTCGGATTGCAGCACTGCCCGAGCTTCACAAAGAGAACAGCTATGCCGACGAGATTCTGAGCAAGGGCTTCCGGGGCCTCTTGTGGCTGCATGAGCAGGAGAAAGACGGCGAGCGCGGACGGGGTTTGACGGCCGTGGTAGAGTTCGATCCCATGCAGCTGCCGGTTCGCCGCGCCCCCGTGCTTGACGTGGTGTTCTTCGAGCGCCCCGTGGGGAAGGAACTCTTGGCGGCGCATAAGGATGACGGGACATTCATTTCCAATATCGGAGCCAGCCGCCATAGCCGGATTTGGCCGATTTCCGATAGCGATGTGGACACGCTTCTGTCCGCTATTCGAGAGAAGGCCCACAAGATCGCGGAATATGAAAACCAGAGCCCTGACCCACGCGAGCCGTTGAACCTTGAAAAGGTTGATGAAGCCACCGCCCTGCGCCAAATGGTCCTACGGCGATACCAGAGCGCTTTCAGGCGGGCACTCTTGAGCAAGCGCCCGAACCGCTGCGCTATCACCGGGACGAGCGAGCTTTCGGTTCTGGAAGCCGCCCACATCATCCCCTATGCCGAGCGGTTTGCCGACCGGGACAAGCCCGAGAACGGCCTTCTTTTGCGGAGCGACATTCACAAGCTCTTTGACGCGCACCTGATTTCGATCAACCCCGCGACCAAGGCTATCGAGGTTTCAGACCGGATTGCATCACCGGACTACCAGAGCCTTCGCGGCAAAACCATCAGCGATGACGTCTCCCCGAAGAGCTTAAGTTTTCACTTTGAGAACTTCAGCAAAACGAGGTCAGTGCGTTAGGAAGCTATTTGGCGGGACCGTTATCGTTGCCTTCACCTAACAGCAAAACCTATTCCGACCTTACGTACCGTTCAGAGGGCAAAAGCATAAAGATACTATTCGGCCAAACGTGAACGCATCAACGTCCCGATCTCGGCAGCGACCATCAGCGGATCGACGCCGGAGAGTATCTCCCCGTTGCTGGCCAGCTTGTGAGTGTCATAATTCGCCAGAACTGCCTGCTCGATCTCTCGGGCGGCATCCTCACTCGCGGTTGGCTGCTTCGCGTCAACATGCCAGCGAAGGCCCGTTACCTCTTCTGCCAATGGCCCGTTATGCGCCGCCTCCCGTGCTTCAGGTGCATTGGAATAACCGACCTTGACCGCCAGCGCCTTCTTCTTCGCGTCACGCAGCACCAGCGTGTAGACATACCAGATGTCGTGATCCCCGAACGTACCGGTGAAGCTGCCTTGATGCTTCGGGGCCAACTTGCTGTTCTTCTGCGCCACCAACCCCTTGCCGAAATCGGTCTTGGGCAGCGCAGGAGGAACCTCCTGTCGGTCTAACGCCAACAAAGGCTCGGCGGTGATCTCGTCCAGCTCGACGACCTTCGACTGCGCTTGCAGGTGGTGGTTCGGGGTCAGCGGGCCGACCAGCTCGGCAAAAATGTTGTCCGGCGAAGTGATCTCCCAGATCGCGATTGGATGCAAGGCGAAGGGGAACCGGACCACGCTATCGAATTCAGTGTTCTCATGGCGCCGTGGCAGGCCATAATCCTGCGTGTTCACCTGTAGGTCGGATACACGAAACACGCCCAGCACCCGGCCCTGATCCTGCTTTGCGGTGGGTTCGCCCTTGGTGCCAACGGTGAAAACGAAGTCGCCCTCGGTCAGAACCTTGCGAGCATGTGAACGCGCGGCTTTCGAGGCAAACGTCATCGGCCATGCCGGGTTGCCGGGTGGTCCCCAGACATAGGTGAAGAAGACCTTGGTCATTCGGGCGGTCTCGCAAATTCGAGTTCATCAAGGCGAGCGGCGGCGCTGAAAACACCGCTCCGAACATTGGCGTTGTCGTCCGCAGCCTCATAGATGTCGCGAAGAAGGTCAAAAATTGGGTCAGTCGGTTCAAAACCATCTGGCAGACCGCGAATGCCGCGCACGACCTGAAAATCGTTGAACCGCTGACGCAGATCGTCAATGCGACCAGCTTGCAAATCCGCGACCACGTCAAGGATCGCGCCACCGGGTCGTTCGAACGCGGACCTCTGCCCGCGAAGGCGTTCAAGGGCATTTGCCTTCGAAACCCGATAGACGGCATTCGTCGCGTCAAGTGCTTCGATTGCAGCGTCGATGTTCCCACCCGCGAGCCTGACGAAGTAAAAGAGCGGCAACCACTGGCGCTGAACCTTGGCCGATATGCAAACATATTCGAGAGGGGCGCGAACCGCTTCATGGCTCAGATAGGCCCGTAACACGGCGTCAGCGTCGAGCGCTCGGCCTTCGACGCGCTCGATCACCTGCCCCTCGGGGTCTACGGCATGAACATCCCCAACCAGCCTCAAGGCACGTGCTCCGGCACGTTCCTCGAATTCTCCTTCACGAATGAAATCAAGTTGGTCGGCCAACGCACGGTCAATCACGATACGCTTTGACCCTGCGTCCATCTCTCCCTTTTCAGTATCCACGATCAACGCCCGATCCGTTCCGATGTCGCTAAGCCGCGACGCACTGGCCAGCAAGCTATGTGTCGCCGCCCTATCGCGTTCGCGCAGCATGGCCAGCAGATCGCCAAACTTGATTTTTCCTGACTGCCCCGGATAGCGGAACAGGATCGCCCCGTCCTCAAGCCCGTTCGCGTCCCGGCAGACGATCACCGGCGGTGTGGCGTACTTTTCAACAAAGAGCACGCCCAATGCATGGCCTCCGACCTCAATCACATCCTTCGAAAAGGAGGGGGTCGGCGTCAGGAGCGTCTTGGCCTTGTCCGTGATTCTCATGATGTCGGTATCTTGGAATGCCGTATCTGGCATTCCCACGACGCGGCAATCGGGATCGCCAACGCCGATGAACACAAAGCCGCCCCGGTTGTTCGCCAACGCTGCAATAGCACGGATAACTGGTTCCATTCGTCGCGGCTCGAATTGCACCTTGCATTCCTGTTCGGACGTCTCGCCATCCGCCAGATACCAGTTGCCATCGTCGCGCTGGACGAAACGCGCTTGCGCTCTCTCGGCCATCGTCGGCTCGCTTTGTTCTCCGGCCTCAATCACAACCCCCACTTCGGCGGGTGCGAAAGTGGCTAGGTAGGCATCTAACGCGGCATCTGTCGCCTCTGGAACCTCGGGTCCATAGTCGCCAGATCGTATCCCTGTGATCCGGCCCGAATTGACCGGGCGATCCTGCCTGTTGAAATAGAACTGGATGTCACGGTTGAGCATCCCACGACGCAGCATCGCCTTGATCAGGCCGATTTCTTCTTCCGTGATTGATCTGCGCGGCATCGCTCGCAAGCCCCCTAGGTCGCACTTGTCCTACGGTGAGATGGGAGGTGGTCAATAATGGTTTGTTGGGTCTCGGCCTCCCAGAAGTAGTAAATCCTCAAGCACCTTTTGGGATCACGCGTGTTGCCGCCAGTTTTAACATGCCAATCGACCTCGTAGCGCCGACCCTTCCAGTCAGCTGCGTATGTATCCCCGCCACATGGTGAATTCAGGATGCCGTTCTCAACTTGAACATCCCTGAGGCTGCCCCCGCCATTAAGACGCCGGTCATGCTGAATGGTTGCCAGCCATGCGATTGCACGCGCTACCAGTGTGACATCTTCGAACTCAGGGGAACCTGCCATCTTCCGGGCAGCCGGGGTCAACAAGACCTTGTCGGGATAGGTCTGGTCGAGCCAGTCCGTGAACTCAGCCCATTCTTGCGGCAACGGCGGCTCTTGAGTAGGAGCTTCACCGCCTTCAGCCAGCGTTGCCTGCAACTGCTTGATACGGAACAACAAAGAGCGGTTTTCTTGCTCGGCAGCTTGCGCGCGATCCTCTGCGGTATCAACCTCCGCGATATAGCCGTCGATCTCTTTGTCTTTCTCCTCGAGCTGTTTTTCCAGACTTTCGACCAGCTCTTCCGCAGTCTTCAGAAGTTCCTCGTCCGGCGCGGCTTGGTTAGACAGATCGGTCTTGCGAAGTTTTCTGCTCGCAGTACGAACTGCCGCAAAATCAAGCACATCCTTGCCCAGCCGCGTTTCCGAGATGCTGACCTCGGCGGCCAATGCACGCAAACTGCGAACACAGGCGGACGCACCCCCGGTTTTGCGCAAGTCGGCTTCCAGAAACAGGCGATGGCGGAATGGGTCGTCAGTAGCGGAAAATCCCCGCAGATAGGCACGTACCCCACCATTGAACACTGAGCGATACTTCCCGAAGCGCTTGGTCAAAACCCAAGTCAATTCGGCAGGCACCAATACAATCCGGGCAAGGCCAGCGACAGCTTTGGCCAACACCGCAGTGTTGATATGGGGTTTGTCGCCGCCCTCTGGCACTGCAATGACAAAGATCGGCAGTCGGCGCTCCCGGTCTTCCAGATGATCACAAAGGTCTTCGGCATCGTTTTCCGTCTTGATCGTCACCGGCTCCGAGTTGAGCCGCCGAGCGCCCCGGATCAGTCCCGGTGCTTCGATCATCTGCAAGACCGGCCCTGGTACGTGGGGCTCAATGGCAAAATCCGGCTCAGTTGTGCTGACAATCAAGCGAAGGCTGACATGCGGGCGGCTGCCGACTTCGCCACCAATGACGATCTCTGTAGCCCAGACGCGCCCAGCCACGTCCTTGTCCGGGTCTTCCGCTCGTAGCGCCCAGAGGTCGAGCGCATCGTTCTCAATACGCACCGCCATGCTGCTGCGCCCACCCACCGGCAGGTCAAAATCCTGCAAATCCCAAGCGGCCTTGGGGAGCGCGCGCCCGGCCCGCTTCTTTGCCCATTTCAGCGCCTCTATACGCGCAGCCTCGGCAGAGGCCGCATAGTCCTCGCCATCAAGCTGCGCCGAGACCCGCAGGATTTCGATGTCGCGCACCGCGCGGGGCATCCGTTTGGACAATGGCCCGAGGGCTTCGGAAAAGGCTGTGGTCATCCTAAATGCCTTTCTGCTGAATTTTTTTCTGTCGGCACCGCTGAAACCTCCAGTTCACTCAAAGGGATCACCGCATCCACCCGGAAGGCCCAATGCGAGAGCATTGCTTCCCCGACCTCACCGTTGGCAAACATGTCGAACGGGCAATCGCCGCCATCCTCGCTGCTCAGAGAAGACATCGGGACTGGCGGAAGTTTCAGAACGACAGGTTCAGGGTCGAGATTGAGAAATTCGGCGACTTGGGGATAGTTCGCCAGCTCATCCCGGATCGAGGTCAGCGCTCTGCGATGGGCGACCTCAACCACCGTGCGCACGAAGCAAAGCAGCTCAGGGGCCGTCTGCGCATACACGGCAGCTTTGTCATATCCACCTGTGGCGTAGACATCACCGTAGACGAAATTCATACCGGCCGCCCCGCCTCTTACGGCGGCTTGGATGGGCAGCAAGTCCATGTAGTCAGGATCAGAGTAGTTCTGGTCGTCAAAGCCAAGCAGCGGAAAAGCCCATTGCAGGAACTCCATCACGCGCCAATCGGCCATCACATTGCGCCCACCAAGGCCGTGTTCTTCGACCAGCGGCAAGAGGTGGGCGGAGGTGCCGTGCCACAGCGGGTGCGGGAACATGGTCATGTGGCCACCTTCTTCCTGCGGCCCCGTTTGGGTTTGGGGGCGGTGGCGCGGGCTTCTCGGATGCGGGCGAGGAGTTCGGTGGCGGGTTCGTCGGTGGGGTCTTGGGTGACAAGCTCACCTGCGAAGGCTTTGGCGAGGATGCGCTGATCCAACCGGTCGGTGAGTTTCAGGGCCTTCTTGGCCTCTGCGGCGAGGCGGTCGATCTTGGCGAAGGCGGTTTCGATCCGGCGGACGATTTCGCCTTGTCTTTCAATGTTCACCCACGGAACCTGAGTGGACTTAACTACGCGACCATTGATCTTCGGCATATTGCCCGCTGTCCCAGTGGCATTCTCAACAAAATAGCTTCGAGCCATTGGACTGTTGAGAAAATACCAGAGGAAGTTTCTTTCCAGATCAGGACCAACCCGGACCCGCATCATCAAATCAGGATAGATGTAAGTTTTATCTGGGCCGTCAAAAATCGCAGTAGCGCCGAGATACGGCAGCGAGTTGGCGCGCTGGATCAACACGTCACCGGGAACGAGCCAATACTTGGATGACGGGTCAATTTCCGCAATCACGCGCTTGGTGCATGAAGGATCGAGGCGCATTGCTCCGGTGGTGGTTGCAGATTGCTTTAAGGACAAGGTCCCGCTGCCATCGGTTGAAGCAGACGGTGAGAAGCCATTAGTCGGCCCCTCTGCGACGAGATCGCCCAAATTCTTGAATTCCTGAAGCGCCCCAAACTCTCCCTCCAAAACGCTGTTTCTATACCGCTCTACCAGCTTTGCGATGGCGGTGAGGTGGGTGCGGGCGGTAGTGGTGCGGGCGCTGAGGGTGTCGAGCTTCCTCACAATCCGCCTCTGTTCGGGGAGTGGGGGGAAAGGCACCTTCAGCGCTTTAAACCGGGCCTGCGTCAGATTGAGGCCGCTTTCGCTCCCACCAGTCTTGATTTGATCAATCGCCTTCTTCTGATCAGGCGAGCGTAAAAGCGCCATCAAATAGTCCGGCTCAACGATCCGTTCGTCCGGGCGGAACCGATACATCTTTCCAGATATGAAGAGCTTACGCCGCACCTCATCGACCCGGCAGATCACACCGCAACGCACCCTTGGTCCTGCGCATGTCAGCAGTACATCGCCCGGTTTCACCTCTAGCTCTGGCTTGGGGTCAAGATGATCAGGAAGCTGCTTGGTATGCTCGGCCTCAAACCACCCGTCTTGAATTGCAGTGGTCTTGAGAGCACCCCAAGTTTCTTCCGAAGCTGAAGGGAAATTCTCACAACGTGGGCTCCAGCCTTGGTCCAATTGTTTCCCGCTCGGGAGAATGCCCAAAACATCTTCTATGGTGCCCTCTGCCCACCCCTTCGCAAGCTCACTCATTCCGCCGCCTCCTGCTGTACGGCCTGAGCCTGTTGCCAGTCGTGATAGGTCTGCTTGGACCCTTTCACCTTCCATTCAATCCGGCCATTGCTGTTGCGATCCAGCACGACCGCTGCCGCCGCCGAGGGGCTATTGAAGGGCCATGGCTTGGCAAATCGCAGCTTGTCCGCCCCGTGCGGCATCAGCACGGCATCGGTGATCAGCTTTTCTTTCAGCCCGCCATAGCTTTGCTGAACGTAGCCAGTGCCGGTCAGCGCTTCGGACCCCTCCAAAACGATGAATTCGCCGTCTTCCTCAACCGCCGTTGCCTGCACCCCGCTTTTGTGGCGGATTTCAAACTGCACATCGCCCGTGGTGCGCTCTTCCACCGGTTTGGCGGTTTGCGTGACGGCTCGGGGTTGCGGTTTGAGCATGTCCAGCCCGATCACCGGCAGGATGATCCGCAGATTGGCCAAAAACTGCTCCATATTCGCCACATCCGCCTCGGGCAGCCTGCGGCGGCTTGTGTCGGGCTGGGTGCCGTTGTCGAGCGTCACGCGGCCTGCTTGTGCCGTTTGCTCGATCAGCCGCGCCTCAAGGTATTCGGCATGGCCCTTGGACAGGTCATCATCGCTGGTGGTCACGGCGATGGCGGTTTCCCAGAAATCACGCTTTTCGGCGCTTTGCTTGATCCGCTCGCGCACGGAATTGGCCGAGCCGATATAGACGCGGGTCATGCCCAGTTTGTCGGGGTCGGGGCCGGTCAGGATATAGACGCCGGTGCGGTCCACCTCTTCGCGGCTGGTGAGGCTGGCAAAGGTGGATTGGCTGGAGACCAGGACAACGCCCGTCCAGCCGTGGATCGTCGCCTTGCGCAGGCCGGTGGGTTTGCCATCGACAAGGAAGAGCTGGATGGTGCGCCCGAAGGTCTCTCCGGTGCTCATTCGGCGGCCTCAACGGCTGGAGTGTCTTCAAGCTCTTCGCTGAGCGCTTCGATCTCGTCCAGCGCGGCGCGCAGGTGGCCCATGATCGCGGCGGCGATTTCGTCCGGCTCGGTCATGTTGTCTTCGGGGTCTCCGCTTTCGTCGCGCAGCCATGTCCAATCGAGGTTGTCGCCGCGTTCGGTGATCTGTTCGCGGGTGAGCTTGCGCCAGCGGCTGTCTTCGCCTTGCTCTTGGCGGTCGGAATTCCCGAGGGGATCGGGGCCGAAGAGGCTTTCGAATTCCTCGAAATGTTGCGGCGTCAGCGGGTTGGTCTTGCCGAAGGACGGCATGTTGGTGCGCAGATCATAGAACCAAACATCGCTGGTGGCCTGTTGCTCTTGGTTCGCTGGATAGACCTTTTCCGTCACGCGGGTGAAGAACAGCACGTTGGTCTTGACGCCTTGGGCATAGAAGATGCCCGTGGGCAGGCGCAGGATGGTGTGCAAGTTGCAGTTCACCATCAGAAAGCGGCGCAGTTCGGTGCCGGTGCCATCGCCAAAGAGGATGTTGTCGGGCATGACGATTGCGCAGCGCCCGCCCTTCTTGAGGTTGCGCACGGCGTGTTCGAGGAAAGGCATGGGGCCGACCCGCTCGCCCGCTGTCAGGGTGAAGTCCGGGCGGTTGGTATTGCCCGACATCTTGTTGAATGGTGGGTTGGTGAGGATCACATCGGCCTTGCCGAGCGTTTCGCCCTGCGGTGCGCAGCTGTCTTCGCAGCCCACAAGGCTTTCGATCCCGTGCAGGAGCATGTTCATGACACACAGGCGGTGGGTGTCGGGCACCCACTCGTGTCCCCGGAAGGCAAGTCGGCGCTGGAAATTGCCCTGCTCTTCGGACAGCGTGAAGAGATCGTCGGTGGCATCCTTGATTGCGCGATCTGCGGCGATCAGAAACCCGCCCGTGCCAGCAGCAGGGTCTTGGATGATCTCGCCGGGCTGCGGTTTGACCAGGCGGATGATGCTGTCGATCAGGGCGCGAGGCGTGAAGTATTGGCCAGCCTTGGACTTGGTCGCCGAGGTCGTTTTCTCCAGAAGCCCTTCATAGAGATCACCCAATCCGTCCTCACGGGCCGTGAACCAGTCGAGCTTGTCGATATTCGTCGTCAGCGTCTTGAGGTCTTTGGGAAGGCGGATGTGGGTCATGGCGTCGGTGAAAATCGCCAGTGTGACCGGGTCTGTCGTTTTCTTCGGGTTGCCCAGCTCCAGCAACATCGCCTTGTAGTATTCGAGCTGGTCCCCGCCCTCAATCGAGGCCAGTTTGCGCCAAGAATGCCCGTTCGGCAGACGGGTTTCCTGCCCGGTTTCCTCCAGCATTTTCAGAAACAAAAGATAGGTCAGTTCGTTGACGTAGTTCGAATAGGACACGCCCGCCGATTGCAGGGTTTTGCATTCGCGCCAGAGCTTGGCGACGATTTCAGCTGTGTTCGGGTTCATGCGCTCACTTTCCAGAGTTCTTCGTTAAAATCGTGGAGGATGTTTTCCAGCTGACCGTTGAACACTCGGTTGAGGCGGTTGAAGCCCCCCTGCGCGGCAAAGGTGCCTTGGTCGATGCTGTCGCGGTCCACGACGATTTCTTTTGTGATTTGCTCGGCAATACGCCGCAACCAAGTCTTCTGCGGGTCTGTCCACTTGGCCCTAGCCAGGATCGCTTTTGTAGCGGATTGAACGCGGGTTTCAAACGGGATCAAGGGGTCGCCCAATGCCGCCTGCCGGACGAAACCAATGATCGAGGCAGCGATATCTTCGTTTGAGGCATCGTTCCACGCACGGCGCAGGCTCGTTTCCGAAAAACCCATCTTGTCCAATGCCAGCCGCAGGTTCCGCAACTCTGAACGCGTAAGTTCCCTTGGCCGCTGAACCACAACCGAAAGCGCCGCGATCTTGTTCTGGTTGTTCTTCACGAATGAGGTGAAGGTATCCAAGAAGTCTTCGGGCTTGTCATAATCGCCATAGCCGGTTGTCACGGCTTCCATGCTGTCTTCATGGTGTGAGATCGGGACGAGGTTCGGACCTGATCCATAAGGGTCCCAATCAAGTATCTTGCCCAACCCAGAAAACCGCTTTGCATACTCAGCGGCTTGCTCCGGCGTGTGATTCTTCAACCGGTCTCGCAATTCCTCTGCAGTTTCTCCCGTCAGGTCCCTTATGGCTTCCGCCACCTTGCTTGGCAGCTTTCTGAGCTTGCGATGGAGCTTGGCCAGCACCTGATCGCGCACAAGCTCTCGCTGTTCATCCTCATCAACCGATGCAAGCTCCTCGAAAAGCTGTTCGAACGTGAGCTTGGGGTTGCTGGCGACGGGTTTCATCTGCGTCAGGTCCTGCAAAGACGCATATAGGTCCACAGCGTCAAAGATGCGAAAGACCTCCTTCCCGATATCGTCACACCGGCGTGTGGCCCTGCCCAACATCTGCTCATAAAGAATGCGGCTATTCACTCGCCGAATGAAGACAAGGTTGGTGATCTTTGGAACGTCAATGCCAGTAGTCAACAGATCAACGGTGACAGCAATCTGCGGGAAAGCATCGTTTCGGAACGAGCGGATTAACGCCCCGACTTTGTCTACGCTGCCCGTGATCTTTCGAATGGCCGCGTCTTCAATTTCCCCATATTGCTCCGCGAATGCCTTTTTTAGTTCATTCACCACGATATCCGCGTGAGCGTCCGTGGCCGCAAACACCAGCGTTTTTCCATCTAGGCTTGGGTCGATATGCTTTGCCAGTTCCTCCGCAACCACCTGATTGAACGGCTGCGTGATCACCCGTCTATTGAAAGCTTCGACTTGAAAGCTCAACTCATCCGGGGTCGTGACATTATCAATTTCACCCGTTTGGCTGTCCATCACCTCAACATCTTCACCAGCCTCAAATGTGATCCCCGCTTTGCTGAGGGCGGTCTGGAACCGAATCGGAGGCTCGTGGTCGATCAACCATCCGTCCACAACAGCCTCTCGGTAAGTATAGGTATAAATCGGATCACCAAAAATCTGCGCGGTGTGCAACGCGGGCGTGGCCGTTAGCCCGATTTTCACAGCGTCAAAATATTCCAAAACTCGGCGATATTTCGAAACGTAGTCATCCTGACTTCTGAAGCTTAGCTCTGCATCCGACATCTCTCGGTCAAGCAAATAGCCACGGTGGCACTCGTCAATAACCATGAGGTCATACTGACCAATTGGCGGGACATCTGCGGGATCGTTGTTGTAGAGAACACGCTTCACCAACCCTTGGATGGTGCAAATGTGCACGCGTGTTTCGGGATCGGGCTTGATGTCCTCAAGCCCTTTCATACCGAACAACTGCCCAAAGGTTTTCGGACCCTCAATCGCAGTGCTCATGAATTCGTCACTGGTCTGCGTGCCGAGCGCTGACCTGTCCACGACGAAGCAGATGCGACGGAAACGCTTCGTGGCCAAGAGCCGGTACAGCATGGCAATGGCTAGCTTGGTCTTGCCGGTCCCTGTCGCCATCGCCACCAGCATTTCGCGCTTTTCTGTGCCAAGAATTTTCTCGACTTCTTGGATCGCGGCTTTCTGATAGGGGCGCAGCTGAAAACCAAAGTCGAAGGATCGAGCCTTCAAGGAGGCCTGAGCCTTGTCCCTTTCAACTTCCAGCATGGAGACCAATTCATCGGGCGAAAACCAACCCATGAGAGCGCGACGCAGGTTCTGCGGCAACCTCACATCTCGAAACCAAATACCGCTCTCGGTTTCCACCTGTTTGAGGTAGGGTCGCCCATTCGTTGAAAAAACAAATGGAACATTGAACTCATCATTCCATTTTTCTTCTTTTCCCGCCCACTCAATTCCCCGCGAATATCTCTCGGCCTGATCAATTGCTGCCGAGACGTTCTTTCGGTATCGTTTGGCCTCGACGATACCGACGCAGTTCTCACCGACAAAGAGAGCATAATCGGCAGGACCGGATTGAGTAGGCCATTCGGCAATTGCCAAATTTCGTCCTTTGGCGGGGCGCACGCCCTTGACGTGCCGCAACTCCGTACTGTCTGCCTCCCACCCACGATCTCTGAGCTGCTGATCTATCAGTGCTCGCGTCGATTGTTCGTCAAGGTCGATGGCACCAACGGCAGCATTGGCGGCTTGTACAAACTCGGCTCGCAGCGATGCCGACTGACCTTGCACCTGTGCGGCAAGTTCTTGCAATTGCTTGTCAGCGTCCTGCGCCAGTGCCTCCCATGTCTGCCGCTCGGAAAGTTCACGTTGATGCCGCGCCTCGGCGCTTTCGGCATTCAGAAGGGCCTGTTTTCTTTGCTCTTCGGCCTTCTGCACAGCTGTCAGTGCATCGTCTCTTTCACGACGTAACCGTTCAAGCTCCTTGGTCAGCTCTTCTGTAGATGCCTGAGGAGCACGCGGGGGGACAAAGGGACCAGGTGAAAACTCACGATCCCTTGTACTCGTACGAAGGTGCCAGACCCCGAGCTGAACCGACATCTTCAAACATGCCAGTGCTTGACGATGATCACCCTGACCATCGTGAACAGCTGCATTGCCCAACTTTCTGATATGATGGAGCACGTCTAGCACCCGATCCGGCGCAGCTCTATCGTACTTCAACCTGCGCAACAGATCGACTTGCGTATCGGCGTCGACCAAATCAACGCCCATCAACATCGCGTGCCGCCGAGCAAGGCGCTCGCTGAATTGCCGAAGTTTAATCAGGCTTGTGCTGGGGTCCTCTTGAAAATAGCTCTCCGCGAGCCTACCAAAATTGGCAAGCTCACCGTCCAGCCGATCCAAGAACTCGAAATTACTTTGCACCTGATCCATCGAATAAGTTCTGCGGTAGTCGCCACTGGATTGCAATGAAAGTTGACTTTGTTGCGCGACCGACCTGCAAACAAGCCCGTATCGGCATCCTGATCACCAAACCGTCGTCACAAGGCAGCGAAGATACAAGGCTGCCAACTTCAATGGTGTCATGTCCTGTTCCGCGAATGGCCTGTGAGACCGAAAATAGGTATTTCAGGCGGGCATCCACACAAAATTCCCCGAGTCCGCGCCTCAGCGCACCCCTCGGGCGATCCCTATGACGGGGAAGGACCCGAGCGACCCACCGGCATCCAACCACAGGGCGCCGTCCAGAGCGGGCCTTTGGGTTGGTCAGAGTGGTCAGCGAAATGGTCAGGTTGATGGTTCCTGTAAGTCATTGTTTTCCTTTATGCGGTCAGGGTGGTCGCGCTGGTCGGGGGTTTTCTCGATGTTCTTTTTTGTATGCTCTTATTCGCCTCTATTCTCCGGGGGATGCTCTCCCGCAAAGGATTCCCCAGACGATTTGTCTTTTTTCCCCGATCACCCTGAACACCCTGACCGAGCTACGAAAAGGCTGAATTATTAGAGGCTTGTATGGTCAGGGTTATGTGGCACGATCCGGGCTGAACCGGACCACCCTGACCGCGTCAGAAGCACCTGGCCGTCGCTCTGCCGTGGTGGCGGCTTGACCGGGAGCGCGTCACAACCTTACGACTGAACAAGATGGCCACGGTCGCGCAATGACCGGCGACGGGGCCCTGCGGAGACCAGCAACGCACTGGCCGCCGAGGGCCGGAGGCTCGCTCTGCGTAGGAAATCTTGAATCGGAAAACCCGCCTCGGGGAAAGTCCTCCTCGTGGGAATCCTCGTCGTGGCGATTACCCTCACAGCAAAATACCCCTCACCATGCACCACTACGGCAAGCAAGGATCACCATTGCCACGTTGGGCCGGGTTGTTCGTCAGAGCAGGGCATCAGCTTCCGGGTCATCGTCCTCCCCGATATCGTTGTCACCCCACTGCACGGGGGCTTGAAGCCACTCTGCGAACTTTGTGCGGCAGTCAGCCAACGGAGGAAGAACAAACATGCAGACCCGCTTCCCATCAACGCGGGGCCGGGTTTCAGGCAGATCATCCCCCAAGAGCCGCTTCAGTTCTTTCGTGAAAACCGCAGGATTGACCGGATCGCTGCCGAACCGGCTCTGACGTTCCCTAGCCTCGTAGTTGCCTCGCACCGCGTCCTTCTCAACCGTGATCGGGCGGGACCACCCCCCGAAGTTCCCGAACTCGGCCGCATCCCCTTTTTCCAGCACGTCAAACCACCAGCGCGGCACGCCGCGAAGCGAGGCAAGTTTCTGGTCACGCAGAGCTTCGGTCTGCGGCACGTCGCGCACATCGAAACCCGAAAGGTCCACGCTCAGAAGATAGGCGAGAAACGAAGCAGGACCGCCTTTCTCGATCTCCTCATAGAGCGGGCCGAACCATTCGGGGTCGCGCTGGTGCGCGGCGGAAACGTCGAAAACGGCATAGCGGCGCTCATCTTCCGAGGCAGGCACTGCCCATTCGTCATTCGTCGTCATCAATACGCGAAGAAACGAATCCACTTCAACACGATCAATCCCCTTGCGTTCAATCGGCTGGGTGCGTGCCGTGATAAGCGCCTGAAGGGTACCCTTTTTGCTCACGTCACCAGACCAGAACGCTTCTTCGACATGAACGAGAAGGGCCGTAGCGAAGGGGGCGTTGAACCGCCCGGTCAGGTCATCCGCCCGGGTGATGTGGGCAACGTGCTTGCGGCCGATAATCCGGCCCATGATCTCGGCGGGCAACGTGTCCTTGCCAACCCCCTTGCCGCCGCGAAGCACGAGGGCAACACCGGGCTTCCGACCGGGGTTTTGCACGAGGTCCGCCAGCCAGCAAATAATGTAAGCGAAATGCGCCGCGTTCCCCGCCGCGATCACATCCCGGATGTGCGCAACGATCCGCTCGCACGAGCCTTTCGGGTTGGGTTGCACGGCAAGGCCGGTATAGAGATTGAGCGCGCTTTTCGGGGCATTGCCGCTCGGATCAAAGACAATGCCGTGATAGGTGCGCCGCCCGGGGGAGGTTATCCAGTGTTTCGACGAAGGAATCATTGCACCTTTCGCCCCGGTGGGCACCAGATCGTTGGCATAAAGCGCGTGAAGACCTTCTATCGGACCCAGCTCGATCTGGTTTCCAATGAAGTCCGCGATCCAGCTCTTCGCGCCATGCCGAACAAGCGCATGTTTCTCGTTCAGTCGCCCAGTCACGCGATCCACTCCCTCCTTCTGCTTCGCAGCTTTCGCCTTCAAATCCGCTTCCCCGGACAGGTCTTCGATCTCGGCAAGCTCTTCGGCGGAAATCGCGTCCTTGTCCGGCTCGGCGAGCGTCATTCGCTCAGGGGCTTGCACTTCATCTTCGGGCAGTAGGGCGTCCATTGCCTCTCTCCGGGCCACAGCACCGCCAAAGCCGCGTTCGGTAGCTCTCTCTCGCTGCCTATCATCTGTTCGGCCCCACCAATCCCCGGCCGGGCCGTTGTCTGCCTCAATCGCGTCAATTGCCTCAGCTTCGGTACGGCCCAAATGGGCCTGTTCCTGCATAAACCGGAAAGCCGCCCCGGAGCCGCTTTCATCGCGCCCGCCCGCGCCGGATTTGGAACCCGAGTCCGTGGCTTGAACGCTCGGGCCGTGCTCGGCCAGAAGCCATTCGAGCACTTCCAGACTCACCGGCTCGATCAGATCGAAACCCTTAAGCGGGGCGTCCGTGACGGTAAGGAATTTGCGCTCGGCAAAAAGCGAAAGTTCGCGGTGCTCCCCGGACAGTCCGAAGTTCCGACCGGCCCCGGGCTTGCCGTCTGCTTGCGGGCGGATCAGCCCTGCCTCGCGCAGCGTCTCAATGTCTTCATCCCGGGCGGCGAAATAGATATGCACCCCCGTCTCGCTGGGCGAGGGTTCGGCATAGCTCGAAAAACGGTCCAGAACCGGCTCGGCCCAATCGGCAAGTTCGCCGGTCTCAGGGTTCCGGCAACCGTCCAGATCGAGCCCGCAAAGCCGCCAGCCGGGATGTGCCCCGAGGCTCGAAAGCATAAGGCCAACACCTTTGCCCCGGTCAGCACGAAATTTTTCCGCCCGGCGCGCGGCGGCCTCGCGGGGGTGCCACGTGCTCGGATTGTTGTTCTGAGCATTGCCACCCGTCTTCGCGTTCCTCGGCGGCTTCGTCCATTTGCTGCCTTTCCATTCTTCGCACCACGCGGCCCAGATGGGGAGCGGCGCCAGATCGGCAAGCGGAATACTCGGCACTTGATCGGGCAAAGCCGGAGCAGTATTCTTCTTGTGCATTCTGAATTTTCCAGTTGCTCGCGTCTCGGGTGTTCCAGCACCCGGGGCGCTTTTCGTTTCAGCTCACGGGTTGATGTCGAGCATCCCGATGACGTCTGCACCGGGCGTCATCCCGGCAAGAAGAATTTCCTTGCGGCGGGTGCGGCGCCACCGATCCCAACGAGGGCTCAGTTTCACGTTCCGAGCCATCACGCGGCTCCCGCCGCGTAATCAACGGTGCGGCTCTCTGCCCATGCCAAGAGCGACGGAACGTGATAGCGGATGGCGCCTCGGCCGAACCGCACAAACGGCGGGCCGTTCGGATCGCGGAAATGCCGGTATTTTTCCAGCGAGCTGCGCGATAACCCAAGGAGCTGCGCGGCACCCTCGGTATCAAGATAGATTGGAAAATTCTCGCTTTTCATTTTCACCTCCAACGCTTCAGATACGTTGAAGGTGGAGGAACAGGGTGGAAATTACGTCTGGTCTGCCCGGGCATTTTCGGACAATGCCCCGGCATCGTCCGCTTGTTGATCGTTTAGCCAGACTTTGACTTGGCGGGTAATTGTCTTTGGATCAGGCCAGCAACTCGGTTCATCAGGTGCGGCATTTTTGATCGCTTCACCAATAGCCCGCGCCAACGAAGCAAAAATAACCTTGCCGCTTTTTCTGGTATGCCCACGAAAGTTATCGTGTCGAATCTTGTCAAACTCTTCCCTTCCGCGACCGTTCAACAACACCCGCCTGTCGTCATTTTCCCAACGTTTATAGGCTTTTTTCTGCTGCGCCACGTTTTTTCCGCCGCCTTCCACGGCCACTCCCTTCAAATCGTCTGGCAATAGTTCAATGCAATCCGCGTCTTTGAGCGCATATTCCAGCCATGGCGGTCTGAAACCGAACCTTATGCCAAGGCCGATGAAGTCTTTCGGCGTCACATGTTCTCGTGAAAACGATTGAACCAAAGACGTTTCGATCTGAGCAATTCGTCCTTCTGTAATTTTCTTTCCAATTTCTGGCGAATGTTCCCACTCCTGCCTTCCGGGCAAGTAGGCGTCCACTTCGGCCACCGGAAGGTAGGCTGCAAAAGCTATGTCGGTCAAAAAATCATCAATCGGGCAAACGCCAGCGAGAAGACAGGCGGCTTGATTGGGCGTCCATGCAGGGCGTGAGAGCCAATATCTCAAGACGGTCAATTGCCTTGCAAGAACATCGGGACTCGGATCAGCCACAGGTTTCCAAAACTCGTCCATATGTTCTTTCATCACCTACGCCCCCAACGAGCTTCGTCAATCTCTACAACGCTTGCACTCAGACCAAGGGCGGCACCTATTTCTGCTCCAATCAGATCGGCGGCCCGGCGCTGCGGATCAGTGGCCAAGTGCGCGTAGCGGCGGGTGGTGCTGGCCTGAGAGTGCCCGAGGAGCCCGCCGATCTGGTGAAGCGACAACCCGGCACCGGCGCCTACTGCCGCATTGCTGTGGCGCAAATCGTGCAACCGCGTTCCTTCGATACCCGCTTCCCGGCAAACAGCGCGCCAGAGCCTGTTTACATCAGCACGGGGTTTCTCGTTCTTGCTCGCCGCCGATGTTGATGCAATGACAAAACGCCCCACGCGCGGCAACCCGT
>Ga0316204_10006495_pt1 | contig 17944 bp, 19 predicted proteins | sample 6monrhotite_MG_2_FD_205661 | JGI IMG/M metagenome (GOLD analysis project Ga0316204, IMG submission 205661) | Microbial mat bacterial communities from mineral coupon in-situ incubated in ocean water Damariscotta River, Maine, United States -... | ecosystem: Environmental > Aquatic > Marine >... | reverse complement strand
TAGTTTGAGTTGGTCGTATACATTCTTCAACAACAGATTTAGCGCTCTATATTGCTTTTTGATTGTTTTTCTGATCACATCGTCTTTGATTGGAGTGTCGTTTGTTTCACACACATCAGTGAAATGTTTACCGGTTTCGATCAGGTTTAACAATTGAATGTCATTGAGCACACCGATATATCTTGTAATGTTTTTACCATTTTTGGCATTGTATGTTAATGTTTTGATGATGTTGTCTGTGTAGGTTGACATTTGCTTTTAATTAATTTGATTTTGTTATTGCTTAGTTTTTGTTTTTTCAAGAGTTTCTTTTGATTGTTTGTGTATTCACGGAGCCTTTTTTTTCGGTTTTTTATTTGCAGTTTTTTGGTTTTATTCCGTCTCGCCATTTTTTCCTGATACTCCTTCAAATGAAATTTGTCAAATTCAAAATTCCCAAGTTCTTGCATAAATGCGTTTTTTTCCTGTATTTTTGACTCAATGGCTCTTGCTCGGTACAATAAGTTATTTCTGTGTACTATGTCACGTTGTTGTTCCCTATGCATTCGCAATAACACTTTTCTCCTACTTTCAATAGAAGAACCGTGGCGCTGAAGATATTGTTTTCTCTTTATTTTCATGAAGCGCTCTTTAAAATCTTTGAATTTCCTCGTGGTCCAATTGATGTGGGTTGTGAATCTTATACTGTTGTGAAATGTGACTACAGTGTGAAATTCATAATGGAAAAATAGTCTCCATAATCTATTGACTTCGTTCACATCGACAAATTGCTTGGAGATGCATGACAGAGCGATTGCTTCTCTGTACGTGCAAAATGTTAAAATATGATGAATCATTTCAGTCGGCAAATCGTCAATGTTAGCATTGGAGTGCAAACCCCAAAAATATTTTTGAGTGGACAAATTGGAGAGGTTTTGTGACATTATTTTCGGTTTATTTTTGTGAACGGAATGTTTTGTGTTGGGTTTTTTTTGAAAAAAAATAGAAATTGGAAAAAAATATACTAAATAGATAAATACTCAATATATTAAAACAAAATGAAATCTTCAATGTACACATGGTTGAAGAATGGTTCGCATCCAAAATATGTTTATAAGTCTGGTTCAATTTCAGATTTTACACACACTGCTCAAGATGGTTTCATTAGTTATATGGGACCCATTCGCGTTCCTGATGAGGAGCTGAGTTCGTTTTATAAGAATTTGGCTGAATCCTACAACAAGGACGACCCTTACTTTTTGGTTGAATTTGCAAAGCCAATTTTCCCGTTGGTTGTTGATCTGGATGTGTTGTTGGGTGAAACATGTATGGCGCAACCCAAGCATTTTGTTGTATACATCAAGACAATTCATGAAGTTGTCACTGATTTGTTCCCTGATCATAAAGGAAAGTGTTATGTTATTGGTTCGAAATGTTCGGCTGTTGTCAAGGGAAACAAACGATACAATAAGATTGGATTCCATATATTTTGGCCTGATCTTCCTGTTAATATGAGTGCTGCTTTGTTTATCAGAGATGAAGCATTACAAGTTCTCAAAAAAAGGTTTCCATGGAGATATTCCAATGTATTGGGAAAAGAAGCCATTAACCTTAGTAGACCCTCTGATCAGAAGGATTTGGACGAAGAAACACCTGATGACATTTTTGTGGAGAATGATAATGATGATGTTTATGATGAAAATATTTACAAGCCTCACGGCAAAACAAGTTGTCGAATGCATGGTAGTCACAAACTTGGAAAGTGTCCATGTAAAACAAAATGTTCAAAGTGTCATTGCAAACGTGTTGGTGAATGCGACAAAGAACATTGTTTGAAACTTGATTGTATTAATGCGCATTGTACCAAATTAAAATGCAAGTTGTGTCATTGTCAGGGAGGGTTAGTTACGGGTTGTGAGAAAGAACACTGTGAGGGAAAGATATGTGCCTCTTGTCATTGTGGTGCGGATGATTGCTGTAGAAAGAGTTGTGACAAGAAAAGAGTTTGTATGAGAAATTGCAAAGCAACGCATGGACAAGTAGATATTGGGAGACAGTATAGACCATTGTTTGTTTTGGATGAAAAGATCCAGTTTGACAAGACTGAAACACTAAAGATCAAAAAAGATGTTGCATATTTGTTCAAGACCACTTCTTTGAGAAAGTTTACAAGCTCAGACAGTTCAGTCTCTTACCCAGAAGAGTATGAAAGAGAGTATGAGGCAGCAAAGAATAAAAGAGCAAAGAAAAGAGCAAAGAAAAGAACTCGTAAAGAAGCCTTGGATGATGATAAAAATGAAGATGCTATTGTTTTGCAGAGTGCAAGAAAGGAGCAGAAATTCAGTTTGGATGATAATACTAAAAGTTTTATTGAGAAAGTGATTGTATTTTATTTCCACACATTGGAAGGTAAAATAGTGAATATGAAACACAATAAGAAGGGTGTAATTTTAGTGAGTTTAAATACAACAGAATGTATTAATGTTCTTGGAAATCACACTGGTAATCATTGTTATATTGAGGTAAGTATTATTTATTTACGTTTTTTTGTTGATTTACGTTTTTTTGTTGATTTACGTTTTTTGACTGGTTTGCGTTTTGTCACGGCTTTGTGTTTTTTTGTTGATCTGCGTTTTGTCATGGCTTTGTAGAATTGTTCTGCGATTGATTTCATTGTGATGTGTGATATATTTATATTGAGAGCTAGAAAATATTCAAATACTAACTATTGTTTTTTAGATTTCACCACAATTCATCAGGAAACGGTGCCACTCAAAAAAAAGTCAAGGTTCAGATTACAAGACAGAAGATAGAGTTTTTCATGAAGATTGTGGGGATTGTGAAGAGCGGATTGAATTGACAAAAAGAATATCAACAATTATATTTGGTAAACCTCCACGCAGATCCAAAAGAAAGAAAGTTCACAAACCCAACGAGTTGTGGCAGTTTGTCAAAGATTACGAAAAGGAACTCATGGAAAGATTTTCAAGACCCAAGAAAAAAGAAAAGGAGACAATGGTGATTGAGGCCGACCAAATGTATTCTTGAATGTACGCGTGTGTTTATCCATTTAATATGTTTCTATAATCAAATGGTATCAGGAAAAAATTTTGGGAATATAATTACTACATTGTCACAAATTAAAGGTTCGACATTTTTTGATTATATTTGTGATCAATTTGACAATATAATTGATAATTGGTTGGGAATGAATGATTACGATGTAATTGAAGAAGAATTGTTGTTCCTTTTGAAATATCTCAAGTTCGACCACTTGGTCAAATTGGATGAGGACAGTATATCGATTTTGCCAAGGTTCAATTATTTGAGTGAAAATACCAAATCAATAATAATAAATCATTTTAGTGAACAGAAGAAAACACAAATAAATTTATTGAAAAAATGTTTGGCGTCTGGTGGTCTTGATCACATTCCAGGGATAAAGAAAATGAGTATTTCTGAAATTTTGGACAAATATAAATTTATATCTAATTAATTGTATCTCCTTCGTTTTCTGGCAGGTAACACACTGATTGTTTCTCGTGTTGTTATTCTTTTCCTTTTGTTGTTATTATGCAAATAAACTATTGGTTTACTTATATCTTTCACAGTATGTACATGTATAACTTCTTCTCTCCTATTTGATACGAGTATTTGATATTTAGTCTCATGGCCACATATTTTCCATGTGAAGGGTGCAGACAATTCTCCACACACATTGCAGTGGCAATATTCCTTGACGATGTTTGCCAGGTCTTTGATAATGTATTTGGTGAGTGTTCTTTCCATTATTTAAATTCTACAGAAGAATATAAATACAAACATGGGTAGTAGACATACATTATTATTTTTTGGAGAACGAGATGAAATTGATGATGGACTCATCAAACACATTATCAAGAGAAACAACCCAAAAAAACTTCCTCCACTCGACACATATGGGAGAAGTATATTTTTGGGTGGAATGTTGCCATCAGATTGGGGTTATTCAAGTCAAGACACTTATGTGTTGGAAAAAGCGGGATACATCAAGGAGGTGGATCCTCACGGTTTTTATGAATTTACTGATAAATATAGAACACTTTATAAATTAAAGAATAAACAATAAAACTCATATAGTAGCACCTCGAGATTATTTTGAAATAACTTAGATTTATTCTTGAAGTGTCATACGGATTATATTTTCCGCTCTCAGATTAAATGTTTGAAACACAATCCATTGTATTAGCCCTCGTCTCATTCCTGATCACGGGACTCATCGTGAATAAAATTGAAGTAACTGTATCTAAGGGAGGTCTCGTAGAAGCGCTCTCCTCGATTGACAATAGAAAATATTACGTTATGAATACCAATAATAAAGTTGACGCTGCAAATTTACTGGCTACAACCAGACAAAGAATCGATGCTGTATTGAGACAATTGGCTGAGATAAAGATACATCCTGCAAATGTTAGAGCAGGAGTCAAAAGAATACTGAAAAAACATCCGACTGCACAGAATGTAAATTTATATGAAATGAATAGTGAAGTGGAAGATGGACTCGCTTACAATTTGAATAAGAACAATATATTTATTTGTTTGAGAGAATTTAAAGGTAAAGAAAAATTGGCTGCGGAAGATGTTGTGTTGTTCATTGCGTTGCACGAACTTGCACACTCCATGACGTCACACTACGACCCAAATGTTGGTGGTCATACTGTCCATAGTAAGATATTTAAGGAGCATGAAGTGTATTTACATGATGTTGCGTCAAATCTTTTTGGTTTCTTTGACAGTAAATTGGTTCCAGGGCGAGCGCATTGTGGAGCAAAGATAATTGATCCGAATGTTGCTTTGTAAATTTATATTTTTTTTAAGTTTCCGTTTCCGTATATTTACTTCTGATAAATCCGAGCGAACTATTTTACAAATAGTTTGTTTCAAATTTCCATAAAATAAAACAACAACAACAATGAGACAATTAATTTACCAATCAAAAAACACAGTTTATCCATCAATTTCCTTTGGGAGGAATGTATCGTTTGAGAAAATAGAGGAAATTTTATCGCGCGTCACGTTGGAAAGGGATGATGAATCATGGAATAGTTATTGTGAATATTGTATGTTTGGGGGAGATTTGCAACTATGTTCAACATGCAACAGGACTTACCACGAACAATGTTTCACAAATTACCATGGAAGTATGAATCTCGATGAAAAATATTGGGTGTGTTCAAATTGTTTGATGAACAATGACCAACTGCAATTGATTAGTACAGTGGACATGAGAAAGCTTAAATTGAAAATGGCGACTTCTTTGTTTGGATTTGGTGCGCTTGTTAAAGCAGCTTTAGAAGCCAAAGAATTATGTGATGAGTTGGTGACCATCAAAAAAGGTCGGACAAAGAAGAAAAAAATTGGGTGCATCGTTCGCATGTATACGCAAGATGAAATGATCAAGAAAGTTGCAAATTGGAGGAAGAAGAGAAAAAAACGCTGTTTCAAAAAAACAATTCGATACCAAGTGAGAAAAATGAATGCTGACAGTAGATTGAGAGTTAATGGAAAATTTATTTAAGTGTTTGTCAATGCACCAACATCGACAGCATACATTGGGATAGTCCTTTTGTTTTTTATCAGTAGCCAAATCAATCTGTTGGCAAGCATTTTGCCGTCATGTGATATTGTGATGTTGTTTTCTGGGATTTTCATTTATTTATGATTAGAAAAAACAATAAACGTTATGACTTATTTTTATATGGAAATTTTACCAAGTCCATTTAATAAAGGCAACAGTACATACATACGTTTTTCAATAGGAGTTTTTCCTGTTCCTCTTCGTCGCAAATTCTTCGCAGTTCTCTCAATGGACAATGCTTGGTGTTTAGTGAGACCTTCATGTTTGAAGTGATATTGCCATTCACCATCTCCTTTGAATGCTCTCGTGTATTTGGCACCGCCTTTAATTTCACAATTGTGTTGACGTATTCTTTTTTCGGAATTGTTTGTGATGCCCAGATAAGTTCTATTGCTATGCGTGTTTACAAGAAGGTAAATACAGTATGACATTGTGAGGATTTATATGTGATAGATATAAAACAAATTGTTGTTGTGTTCATCTACCAAGTGAAAAAAATGATGAGTGTTTTTTGGCTTCTTCGTTTGCAACGGTGATCATGACCCCAATAAACATTGTGAGTATTAAAATGAACAGTGGTATAATGTACACCTTAAGTATGAATTTGGTTACATTGATCCAATCGTTTGGAAAAAGATATCGAATGAGTATTATGATGAGTGAAAGTGCGATAAAGTCCAACATTTTATTTATTTGTTTGGTTTGTTGTTGTGATTTTGTTGATAAATATTTCAAATATGTCAATTGTAATAATATGTGTTGTTTGTTTTATCTGTGTCCCAATTAAAAATATTCATAAACTTATAAGTATTCACAAACTCACAAGTGTTCATAAACTCATATGTCAGAATTAACAATTGCAGGATTAATTGAATTTGCATTCAGTTCTTTTTTGAAAGGAATTGACTTTGCGCTAAGTAAACAGTGGATAACACTTATATCAGAGGCAGTCATCTTACTGTTTCCAGGACTCATCATCAAGTCTTTTATGAACATGCTCATTCAAGTCATATTGATTACGGTCGTATTATACGTCATCAAAGTCATGATAACCAATTTTGTGGAGGGCACAACTGGGAAAGATATTGATGGGGATGGTAAATAACAAGCCAAATTTTGACAAATCAAACAAAGGAAATAAAAATGTCAAATTATTTTAAATTGGGAAAAGATATCCATAGTATTATATTTGGATATTTTATTGAAGAAGAATACAAAACAAAGAAAAGACAAGTTCTTATTGAAATTGAGAACCATGAATTTCATGGATTGTATCGTGGCGAAATACGACAGTATTGTGAAGATTTAGGATTTAGAGTCTCAAAAGATCATTTGTTTAATTTGTTATTTTATGAAGAGATATATTGGACACATTTTACGTACAATATTAAAAATTGGAAATGGGTGCATTCCATCCACATTGAATATGCGAAGTGAAGTTTCATTAGAATTTTTTTCCTTGATGATTGTAAATAATATTAATACAGTAAGATGGTAAGGAATGATATACGACCAACTGTGCATTATGCACCAAAACCACTCAAGGCAACAACATCAAGAATATATTTGCCAAGAATTGATCCAAAAGCAGTCAGAAGTTTCGTGGCAGCAGAAAAAGAAAAAGATAAAGCAAACAGAGATCCAGTGCGAATTAGCAAACAATTTGTGAGAGTAGACAGAAGATCTCAAATGCATAGAAGAACAGGGTGGACCGATAAGAGTTTGACCCACTTTAAAAAAATAGTCGCCGGTTCTGTTACTGGGTACAATAGACGTGGAGTTAAATTAGAGTTGAAACCTGAAGTGAGCAGGAGGACAGGACCATATGTAAAAATTGATGGGCAATTACCTTTTTAATTTCCGTTGCCGAAATTTATTTACAGATAATTCACAATAAAAATATTCATTTAAAATTAAACACAATAAATAAATTACAAATAAAAATACAAGTTGGAAGAAAGTGTATACAAGACACAAAACATTGTTACAATAAATTGTATTTGAGACAAGACTCAGTGGGTATAACGCATTTTATAACTGTGAAAATATATATTTTGATCCAAAAAAACTTTTGATAAAACCCTCGAAAAAATTATTCGTTCAAATCAAAAACAATTAATTCTTTACATAACAATAAACTAAACAAACAAACTAAAATTAAAAATAAAAATCAAAATGTCAACAAGTGTCCAAGGAAAAACAACAAATGCAGCAGTCACATCTTACCGTGTCTCATGTGGCGAGTTAGGATTTATGAAAAAAGGAGACGATTTTGTCCCAACTCCACCAAAGGGGACTGAAGGCTACAATAAAGTGTACAAACAACAAAAACATTTGGAAAAGGCAAGTTGGGAACTTGCATGCAAAGCCACAAAATCCAGTGTCAATCTAAAAAAAGATAGAATGGAAATTGAGGAACAATTGAAAGTGATCAAGGAAAAAACAAAAATACCAACCAGAGCACAAGTCGCTTTACTGAGAACATGGGAGAAGAATGGAGTTCCAAAAGATCTTCAATTGTTCAGTGTTGGAGAAAAGGTAGAGATCAGAAGAAAATCAGCGATCGAATCCAAACCAATCATTGATGCGAGAAGGCTCTTGAGAAAACAAAAAAAAGAAGCAAAAAAAGCAAAAGAAAAAGCTGACAAGGAGAAAAAGGCGAAAATTAAACAAGAAAAATTGGAAGCTCGACGTGCAAAACTCAAAGTTAAAAGAGAAGCAGTTCGCGCTGCAAAGATTGCATCAGGAGAGATTGTTCCAAAGATAAAAAAGGCTCCAAAGAAAACAGTCGCCAAGAAAACAACCACCAAAAAGGTAAGCAAAGCAAAGAAAACAAAAAAGAAAACTAAAGCGAAAAAGACAAAAAAAGCTAAAGCAAATGCAATGCAAGTTGAAGGACAACCTCCAATTGATGTATAATTTATTAATATATTTAATAAAAAATAATTAAATTTCCAAAAAAATATTCATTGATGGTTCAAATCTTTTCTGGGTTCTTTTGGTATCGAATGTGATAGGATTGATATTAAAGATTGTTTAGTCAGTTGTTTAAAGGATCCTGTTACAATGATTGATTAAAAATTCGCCCCATGTGGGATTTGAACACCACGACCAACCCAAACATTCCCCACTGGTGAAGACATCTCCGGGAAATGCAATTTAAATGTGGGTCGCTCTACCTGACTGAGCTAATGAGGCAATATTGATAGTCCTGGCATTTTATCAAGAAGACTCGATCATGCGTGGTTGAAATTTTGGATGGGTGGAGGGTTTTGAACCCCCATCTCGAGCCGGACCAAACTCGCGCTCTTCCGATTGAGCTACACCCCGTTAATTATATAATTGAATGTTTTTGTTTTGTTTTGACCCCACCTGACAATTCGCTTTTTTTTGAGGGAACTATATGGACAAATTCATGTAAAAAAATATCTCAATGGCTGGAATCGAACCAACGTGGCTTCTGTTCAGTAGAAGAATTTTGCCATTAAATTACATTGAGCAGCAACCCACCACACATCACTCAAAGAAGACTTTTCTATGAAGCATGTTTTGATGTGGATTACCAAAGGTTCCCAGACGAAGAATTGAACTCCGGTATGCTCATCTACAGTGAGACGCTTTGCCACTAAGCTATCTAGGATGTTATATTGTTCTCATCATAAATCCCTGAGAAAACTCAACGGTAATTTACAAATCATAGAGGTAGGGGTACCAGGACTTGATCCTGGGGACTTTCGGGCGAAATTTTGAGCCGAACGCTTTTCCAACTAAGCTATACCCCCCTCAACATACCATTGGAGGGTTGTTTTGTGAGGATGGGTCCGATGGTGTTTATTTACTCGGAGGGAGTGAGATTGGTGTTCGTATATGCACAACTTTTCAATTAACCTTCCGTTCCAAAACTTTTAATTTGGTTCAAAGAAAATCGCGAAACAACATTCACAAACAAATACAAACAAAATGTTTAAATATTCCTTAATAAGTCAACTTGAAAATAATAACCATGAGACGTGCGTTGACGATAATAAATCGGAAGAAGAACCCTATAAGGTTGGAGACAAAATTGATTGTCTTGATACAATTGGGATATGGTATTCAAGTACAGTTCTCAATGTAAGATCAGGAAGTGTGCGTGTGGGGTACGATGGTTGGAGATCAAAGTGGGATGAGTGGATTGACGTCGGAAGCTCGAGAATTGCAAACCATGGAGTACATGAACACGAATATGGTGAACACAACAGACTTAGAACCACAAATCAAATTTCTAGAGTAGATGTTGTCGATTGGTCTCCCACCAAAATTACAGTGAAGCAAGTTGCCGACCTACTCAAAAATCCTTTACCAAACATCGAGGTGGATGTAGAGAATATGTGTCAATTGAAGTTGAATTTGTATTACAGAAAGAGTAAAAAGAATGACAAACATCCAACATTCATGGCAAATGTGCTTGAGCCAGTAAAAGTCAAAGTCACTGTTACAATTCCAAAAGATTTTCCAAATACTGCACCCAAAGCGACACCCATCTCAAAAATTCCACACACACACGTAATGAGCAACAGTATATGTTTTTCTGTGGACAGTGAATGGAGAAGTTATTTCAGTGGGTATCCCTACTCACTATTCAATCCTTCTGTGTCGCTGAGAGACTATATTCGTTTCTTGTATATTTTTTTGGCTGATGATGACGAAGCACACAGTTCTGTTCAATCACATCGGAAAAATACTTCACATTTCCAATTAAAGTGTGACAAAAAAGATGTGTTAACGTACGACAAAGTGTTGGAACAGTTATTTGCTGATGAAAAAATTGCAGAAGAAAATAGAAAGAATGCAAAGAAAGTCAAGGAGTTTTTATCAGAGGAGTATAAGATTGAAGTAAAATGTAATGACGATGTATTCGCGGTGAAAGATTTTGTGACAAAGGAACCTCTGTTTTTATCCAAAGAGAATGTGTGCAACCCAGTTGAATCTGATAAACGGTGGCGGTTTAATTTGAATGCGAGTGATTACTTGCTGGAATCATCCCTGACAGAGCACAATATTAAGCAAGATACCATGAGCAACAATATTTCATATGTTGTCCCCATTGTGTGGCACTCCAACAGGTACAAACAAATGAATTTTAAGAAAGATTTCAAAGATGTGACTCTGATGAAACCAGGATTCAAATTTATATTCACAGCACCTAAAAAGAAAAGCAGTAAAATTGACAAGTTTCTTTTGTCTGTGGGTGCGCTTTTCAATGATCTGGCAATTGGTGTATTCAAAGGCGACAAATTTCCATGTGAGGAAGCGCTGAATGGTTTCATAAAGTTGCATCACTTGACACTCTTCATGAATGAGCACTACAACAAGGGTATACTCAAGAAGATTGTTTGGTCGCTCGCACAATCGGAAGAAAAGGGATTTAAAAAGACAACGTGTCCCAACTATGGTTATTTTATGTTTTACTTTTTGTTTGCGCAAGGTGAGACGGATTACATCCCCTTTTTGAAAGCTGTAATGAACAAACATAAGAAATACTCTCACAAGATTACTTCAAAGAAAGAGTTCAAGACAAACCCTGATAGATATATGAATGTTACGTGGAAATCACACATTGTTGGCCTTAAACGTTTTCTGTTCCAACACACATACAACAAGATGTTTGCGGATAAGGACTTGAGATGGTTCGATGAAAGATTTGGGACTGTCAATCAAGAAATGCTGAGAGATTTTCAACTGAAAGTCAAAAAAATAAACACTCTTCAAAATATGACTTGGCGGAAAGGCTACCAATTTATATTCGACAAGTTTGGCGTTGAGGGGACAGACCCAATCGATTTTTATAAAAAGAATATTGTCACAAATTGAATAAAAATGAATACAGATAATATATTTATTGTAAATACGAAAGAAGATCTTTGATTAATTGTCAATATTCCAAACAATGTCGAATGCATAAAATCCACTGTTTCCTAGACCAGCAAATGCTCCTCCAGCAGCATCATCTCCAATTGTCACATCTCCAGCGGCACTTACAATTGCCAAACCGAATTTATCAGTGGTATTGTCTCGAACACGAACCATAAAACTTTTTGCGTTTGTTGGACGAAATCTTGCAGGTATAGCATCTGCGGCTGCTAAACTAATTGTTGCTGCGGCATCTGCAGTGAACAAAACTTGTTCTGCTGAAAAATGCACTTGGTTACCAATTCTTGTAATTCTATAAGCACCTGCCGCACCTGCAACTAATGCACCTTCCCATGTGACAGCTGCGTCTGAATATTCTTCATAATGGTTAAGAGCCGATGCAGTTCCTCCTGATGAAGGCAACATCAAATCACCTGCTGTCAGTGTTAAATCACCTGTAGTGAAAGTTATACCTGTTGAATCCAATGAAGAAGTTGTTACTCCTGCATCACTTACGATTGTCAATTCTGTCAATTTTACTTCATCATCCGCGTTGGATGGAACAATATATCCTAATGTTGTCATTTCAATTGTGTTTGTTGATAATATACAAAAAAACTGCTTGAACACTAATTGTTAAAACAGATGAAGATATTCAATGTAAAATGGTAAAGTATATTATTTTCTTCAGTACAAGTAAATTAATAATGGAAACTGCAATCGTACTATCATCTATTTTAGCAGCACTCTTCATTTCCACTTCGTCTGATGAAAAATTTAGCACAGTGGACGCGAGAGCATGGAACAGAGCAGGAGATATTGAAATGAAATTAACACCACCTTCTTCTGATATTTATTCTCAGAGTGGGAGGCAAGTGGCAGAAGTTGCACAAATACCCGTTAATCCAAATCGTTGGGATCGCGACGGTATGTTGGAACAAGAAATGATATTCAGAAATTTACCGGGACCAACATCTCTGTATGAGCACCCAAGACAAATATTTTGGAGAAGGAACAACGAGGTGGAAAATCCTTTTGGTCCAGAGATCACCCGTTATGACGATGGTCAGAGGAATAACCCAGTGATGGTGAGAGAAAATAGACGTGTTCGAATCAGTCCTGTCGACTTTGTTAATGATCAAGGACAAATGTTTGAGTCACATAGTACTGGTGTTGAAGCCGTACCAAGACAAACACACTATGAGGCAATTCATCAGAGAAAGACAACAGACGCATTTAGAACCAATTTGATGGGCACACAAAAAGCACCCGCTCGCAAAGGTAGAGTCGGCAATGCATCCAATCAGATTGTTCAAAATGTGTTTGCAGGTAGAACAGCAAACGGTATCAAATATGACAGTAAGAAAAGACGTGTTGAGAAATCACGAAAATCCATGCCGCATTCTCAGTACGGTAAATCTGCAAACTATTTGGGCGCAATCACTCGTCCGATGAGAAACAATAGAGAGACTGCTGGAAGAATTGGTAATGTATCCAATAATGTTGATAAACACAACGTGACAAAGATCGGTCTTCAAGGTTCACGAGTGGGTGGTGTCAATTTGAAAGTTGTCAGGGGTGATCGTGACAAGGGTATTGATCAAAGATTTCCAAATATAGTCAATAAAGAAGGAGGACGACTCGATAACAGTAGGGGATTAAAAAATATCAGAGAGCAAAATAAACAAGAGGGAACACTCAGAAGTTCAAGACCAATACAAAATGTAGCACCAGGAAGAGTTGGAAGAACACATACTGGTAAAGTGTTTGATTCTATCAATAGAGATCGACCTCACTACGACACTTCCTTTGACAGAATTGATCATAGGGGTGCAATCATTGATGAGAGAGCCGAGAGAACTTCCATGAGACAAGGTACATTTGAATATACAAGAGATCAGAGTGATCGTCTGAAACAATTACCTCACGGTCCTCAGTACAGGAAAACATCAGGAAGTAAATGGGATTCACGATTTAGAGGAGTTCCTTACGGGTTGGATTATGCTTTGGCAATTGAAAAGAGACCTTTTTGATGATAATGTTTATTAAATAAATTTGTATTGTCACATAATTATTTTTTGTGTTTTTTCCTTGTGTGATCAACGTCACTGTTTGTATAATTATATTTTCTTTTTTTCCCCGAAACGGATTTGTGTGGTCTTCCCACTTTTTTGCGGATTCTTCTAACACATTTTTTCCCCAATCTTTGACATCTCTCACAATCATTCATGTATCCATTTGCTGATGCTGAACATTTAGTTTTTGCTTTATAACAAACTGTGCAAGCTGGGAATGATGTGAGTGTTTGATGTTTCTGTCGAGTTTTTGTTGTCTGTATTTGGTTTATTGTTTCCTGTGTTTCATTTGCAATTGGATTTGGTTCAAATAGTGTAATATTGTTTATGTTGTCGGTTTCATTGTCGAGATGATCAAAAGACATAAAATCATCATCAAATAATTGACTATTGGACAATTCATTTAAAGTGGTGGTATCTTGGTGGGTTAATTCATTGTTGGGAAATGAGTTACTCAAATCATCCAAATCAACCAAATGATGATCAGCCACTGAAACATGGGTCTGTTGAACATTGGTTGCAATATTATTTAAGTGAATTGTGTTGTTGACACTGACTTGTGATTTACAACCAAGATGTTGCATCAATTTATCAAGGTTGATTGATAAATAATTTTGTGATGTTTGTGATATGTGCAATTGTGTCTTTATTTCTGCAAGTTCAGTATGCAAAGATGTGATCGTTGAGTGATAATTATTGAGTTTATCTGTTTGTTCTTCAATGATGGTTTGTAAATTGCCAATCTGTTTTCCGGTGATGGGTTGTCTGGAGTCTGCATCATGTTTCTCAAGTTTTTTATTCAACTCATCAATTTGTTCTTTGGAATGTTCATTATGTGTTTTTATGGTTTGCTGTAAATTTTCAATGGAATGTTGGTTTTTTGTCATGATTTGAAATCGATCAGTAAAATTGTTGTTGATGACATCCATCAATGATAATTGTGATTTTTCAGTTGTGTTTTTATTCATTTCGTTTTTGTTCATTTTGTATTTGTATTTGTTTTTGTTTTGTATTTTTTAACTCAAAACTTCAATTAAAAAACAAAAAGAAACGAACAGAATTGATTTACATTTCGGTTAACAATAAGCAGTGACGCAAATTTTCACCTGTTCTGAATTTTGATATAGTCGTTTTGTTGGGTAACTGCTTATTGTTAACCAATTCTGTTCGTTTTTTGTTAACTGATTTCTTATTGAATGTGTCTAGTGCAATATTTGGTCACGTATTCACAAAAGTTTTACCAAATAATGTGACCAAAATGAATTTAATTGAGAAATAAATTATTTTTTTTTGGAAATAAAATTAAAACAAACAAAAACTAAATTAAATAATTATCAAAGATGAAAAGAAAAATTACATTGATGGAAAAGAAATATTGTACTAATAATTTTGATAGATGGTTCAAGTCAACGCCTGATGAACGCAAAGAAGTTGTTGCTGGAGGGCCTCAAATTGATGATTATTCCAAAAAGAAGATGTATGTTTACTTTAATTATTTGAAGAAACGACCAAGGAAAAAAAATAATGTGTGTTCATTATCAGAATTTGATAAAGGTGAAATATTGACATTCATGACTGGCGGTATGAATATGGTAAAAGAATGGTGTGCAAAATATTCAGAAAGGGGAACTGGGCAGGAAATTGTTGATTTCTTGAAATCTCATGGTCAAAAGGTTAAATTGACAGATGTTTATAGATGGAAAAAGGGTCAAATAATCAAGAACAAAAAGGTCACAGCTGTCGCGAGCAATATTCTTGAAAAATGGTTCAATTGTGACGTCCGTGAAAGAAAAATACTCATAAAAAAACAGGCTGAAGTTCATAATATCCATGAAGCATCGTTGAGACAAGAAATTTACTATTTGAATACCAAGGCAAAAAGGTTGCTAAAGAGAAAGAATATGAGTGCAAAAAAAGACAATACTCTCAAAAGAAAAGCAACACATGAATTACCAAATCCAAAGAAACACATCAAGTTGCGAGAGAACACACATGTTGGGTGGCGCACAAAAACTTCTTCACATGAAGTCGAAGATAATGTCGTCTTTAGAAATATTACTCGGGAGAATCCTAATATTGTAGATGGTAAACTTGAAGAGGCCATGATTGAACAACGAGCCTACACATTTATTTTATCAAACATTGGCCAGAACACTCATTGATGTATTACAAGTGTGTCTAATTATATATTATAAATTTATTGTCAATAGATAAACTTAAAACAATGCCAAATACAAATATAAATATAATTGATGATAGAGATGTGAAAGAAGAAAAAGAGATGGACTCTTCTATACATTCAACGGAAAACTTATCTCGTGTGGAAAATTACGTTCATCGATTTGAAACTCATTCTGCTGCAACGTTTACAGCACTCACAACAAACCTTCAATCTCAATTGGGAATGCCTGTCGTAGGGTTAAATGATGAATTTAGAATATTTTTCATGACACTTATTGATACATATAGAGTAGATTTTGAACGAATGCATTTAAACAATTCAGAGACACTTTATCATTTTTTCTATCTGTTAAAATCAGCTCGGGATTTACTGGCTGAACACATTGAATAGATAAATAGTTATTTTTATTGTTCCGTGTGTGAAAATTTCCGTGTTTTATCAGAATAAAAATAAAAAAAATAAATAAAAAAAAATAAATAAAAAAAAAATGAACTTTATCATACCGAAAGGATTTTCAACGACTTTTAGAGACAAGGTTATTGAATTGGAAATGAAACATGGTGATTCATCGCTTATTGCAAAAAAAATAACCAATGGTGACAATAAGAATCATATTAACTATTTTATGGACCGCGCTGTGGAGTCCAAGAAAATGTTGAATACAGAAAGTATAAATAAATCATTGACAATGGCAAGCACACTCACTTCAGATGAAAAGGATGTAAAACTCAAAAAATTTAAAAATACAATTAAAAAACACCAGAAGCAAGAGGGTAAAATGGTGAAAACCATCGTTAAATTGCAAAACGAATTGAAATTTATACGCAAGTTTCACACTGAGCATGAAAAACAACTCGAGGAGTACATCAAACTGAAAGAAACATTTAAAACAATGAAATTGGATCACTATGATAAACGCGTTGCTTACAGTAAACAATCCAAACAGATGGACGTATTGAAATTAGAATTGAAATGTATTAAAAGTGATTATGATAAATTGGTGAAGATTGAACAAGATAATAGAGAGTCCAGTGAAAGTGATTTTAAGGAATTTGCTAAAGATGCACAAGAAAGTAAAAACACTATAAAAACCCTCACCAGCAATATCATTGAATTGGAAGATGCAAAGAATGATGCACTTAGAATCATTAATGAGAAGGAGAGTGATATTTTGAACAAAGACAAGACAATCGAAAGTCTCAATAAGAAAATTGCGAGTTTTGATGAAACAATTGAGAGTCTCAACACAAGAATCGGGAACCTCGACAAAATGGTTGATCAGCAGAATGTGTTCATTGTGGAACAAAATAAAATAATTGTGGAGAGGCCTAAAATCAGGACAAGTAAAAGAAAGCGAACCACTCCCATGCGCTACGAACCAACGCACGCCAAACGCAGAAAATATAAATAAATTTGATCTTGTGCACACAAATACATTTATTTTGCAAATTATTTATGTATTAAATAAATTAATTTACCAGTTCAAATATTAACTCTCCGATGGGACCCTCCTCGAATGGTACCTTTTTTATTCTTGACACGGGTCCTTGTATTTGCAATCTACTTTTTGCTTGATTATATTTGATGCCAGAATCTGTACCTGCATCGTGTGGATATAATAATACTCTCTTCTTTCTTACCCATTTACCCATCATGTTTTTGAGTGACATACCACTTACACCAGTGAACCAATCGGGACTTGGAGATATTTTGCTGGCCAATGTAATCAGAGGGAATTGGTCAGTGACATAAAAATGGGTGACGCCTTGTCCAGGACTTGGATGAATTGGTGGTCCTTCAATAATTGCACCAGCACTTCCTCTTCTGATGGCGTCTGAGAGTTCACTGTGTAGTGGGTTGATACTTCCCACCTCTGCTAGATTGCGCATTCCTTGTGATGCTTTTCCACCGACAGACCATAGTGATACATTTTTGTTGTGGGTCACTCCGATGATTGGACTCATATTTGCTCCATGAGGAAAGTCGACTGGATGTGTCGCTTTGGACCATGTTGATTTAAATGTAAGTTTGTATTCTCTAATTTTTGTGCCGTTTAATCGTTCTACCTTCATGGAGTACATTGTGAGGATGATTGCTAGTATGACAAATATTGATTGGGTTGATAGGTTGAACATATTTAGTTGGGTTTTGTGTTCTTTTGATGTATACAATAGATTTATTTTCGACGCGATATTGTAA
>Ga0316204_10006494_pt1 | contig 17944 bp, 14 predicted proteins | sample 6monrhotite_MG_2_FD_205661 | JGI IMG/M metagenome (GOLD analysis project Ga0316204, IMG submission 205661) | Microbial mat bacterial communities from mineral coupon in-situ incubated in ocean water Damariscotta River, Maine, United States -... | ecosystem: Environmental > Aquatic > Marine >... | reverse complement strand
TCAGTATAATACTTGGCAATCTTATAACAGGAGTTTTGGTGACTCGCATCAATAGTGTACGCCTTTTGAAAAAGGTCTATGGCTAAGGAATCGTTTTGTTTTTCACGAACCAAACCCAGATGATATATAAACGCAGGGTTGTCTGGATTTTCTTCGGAAAGGGTTTCAAAGACGTCTCGCGAGGTATTATAGTTTCCCGATTTCAATAACAACTTTGCATAGGCATAGGACGGCAACGTAGTCTGTGGAGTATTAGTAATGGCCCGTTCATAAAACTGCAATGCTTTCGTATTGTTTCCGAGGGCTTCATAACTTCTGGCGATCTTAAATTCAGTATTAGCCAGGTTTTCATACAGAGTGATGGCTTTACTATGATCACCAAGCGCAGATAGACTATCTGCCATTCTCTCTCTATTGATTTCATCAAGGGGAAAAGCCGATGCGTTTTGAGCTTCGGCTTTAAAAAAAAGTATACAACAAATTAGTAATAGGGTTCTACTCATTTATTTCAAAGATAATAGGCAAGGCATATTGTACACCCACCTTTACACCTTCATGTTCTCCAGGAATCATTTTTGGCAACATGCTTACAACACGTATGGCTTCTTTCTCCAATGAGGGAACAGGCGCTCTTGCTTTTATTTTATCCACGCTACCATTAATATCAATAGTAAAGATAACGCTAATTCGAACCTTTCCACTTACCTCATCTTCTTTACTAACACTAGAATTAAAGTTGGCTCCCACAAACTCGCTTATCTTTTTTGCCATACATTTCTTGGCATCCTCATTAGACATCCCTTCACATCCTGGGTATGTTGGTATTCTTTCAATCACTCCAAATGGAATGGCCAATTCATCTTTCACATCGTCAAAAGCCTTACTATGAATCCCATCCTCTTGTGTAAGCACATAGAGCATTTTTAATGCTTTTTCTTCTTCTGGAGTCATATTCCCCTTCTCGGCGATGGACTCCTTCAAGGCTGCAATGTTGTTAAGAATCTTACTGTCTGAATTACTGGTAAAGCTTGCCTCAGTAGTATTTGCTTGGGCATTTGTTTCTTGCGTACAGGCTGTATAAATTAGCATGATTCCCACAATAGGCACGAGTAATAAGTACTTTAACTGAAAAATTTTCTTCGATTTTGATTTTTGTAACATAACGATTCGTTTTTTGATTAATGAATGATTGAAAAATGTATTGATGAATGAAATATCCTGTGTTTGAAACACCTGTGATAACAGTTCTTGATAGTATTCTTTTTTCCCTCTTTGAGCCATTACATGAGCATCTGCTGTAAATTCTTGTAAACTCACCATCTTGTTTTGATATACATATACAAGCGGATTAAACCAGCATAGTATACGAAGCAGTTCGAAATACAACAGATCTATTGAATGCTTTTGTCTCACATGCACTTCTTCGTGCTTAAGAATACTTTCTTTTTGTTTATCTGAAAGTTGTTCTCCTATAAACACCTGATTAAAAAAGGTAAATGCGGCGTTGGTTCCTGGTAAATTAACAATGGTAAATCCGTCGACCTTTGCAACTTTACCTCGATTTCTCATTTGATATATCTTGTAGAGCTTATAACAAAAGAACAGCAATGCCACTGCGATTCCTATATACCATACATACGCCCAATCAAAGGCCCAGGTTTCACCTGCCACACTTGGATCTAAGGCCGCTTGGGAGGTGTTCCCACCAATAATCACCGCTGGAAGTTGTATATAATAGGCTTCGGGAATGCTTTTTTGCAAGATTTCGATCTTCGCAAACGGTAGCACAAAACTGAGTAAGGGAGTTACTAACAGGTAAATTCTATTCCAATTAAAGAAGGTTTCTTTTTTCAGAAACAGGTCATAAACCACTAAAAAAAGTAGTTGAAAAACCACGGTTTGTAGGATATAATGTATCATTGTTTCTCGTCTTTATGTATGTCTTTTAATATAGATTCTAGTTCTCCAATACCGATGTCATTTTTTTTCATAAAAAAGGACACCATACTCTTAAAAGAACCCTGAAAATAACCATCGACCAATTTATTTATGGTTTGATTACTATATTCTGTCTTGGTCACCTTCGGAAAGTAGATATGTCCTCTTCCTTCCTTTCGGTAATCAACAAATCCCTTACTTTCCAATATCCTAACAATAGTAGATACCGTATTGTAGGCCGGTTTAGGATCTGGAAGCTCTTCCATAATGGCGGCCACATTGCCCTCGCTGAGATCCCACAAGATCTGCATAATGTCTTCTTCGGCTTTGGTAAGTTGTTTCATATTTTTCTCGATAAATGAAATTTCACGTGCTTTGAGATGGCTAATATAACTAATTTTTTAGTTTAAACTAATGTTTTAGTTGTAAAGTTGTAACGTATTCGTATTTTGAACGTCATATCGACCGTAGATGGACATTCTTTTTGCTAGTTTAGGTTTTGTATTAATGTTGGTAGGCATTGTAGGTAGCGTACTACCTGTATTGCCCGGCACCCCAATAAGTTGGGCAGGACTCATTGTACTTCACTTAGCCCCTTCGATCTCATTTAATTGGACTTTGATTATAGTAACCGGTGTTATTGCCATTACCATTTATGTGATGGACTATGTAATTCCCGCTATGGGTACAAAGCGATTTGGCGGCAGTAGAGCTGGCACTTGGGGTACTTTTATTGGGTTAGTCGTTGGGATTTTTGCGCCCATCCCTTTTGGAATTCTAATTGGCCCATTTGTAGGTGCCTTAGTAGGTGAAATGGTCTTTAATCAAACAGATGGAAAAAAGGCGTTCAAAGCAGCATTTGGTTCTTTCATTGGTTTTTTAGCCTCAACGTTTATGAAGTTCACCTTTACAATGCTGTATCTTATTTTCTTTTGTTATCTAATTCTTTTTGAATACTGGGACGTTCTTTTTTAAACCCAAGTTGTTTTATCACCAATCGTTGTTTTACGTACACCTTGGGGTAATACCCCGTTGTATTTTCCCATATAGAAAAATCCCAAACATCGCTCTCCCTCTTCCATAGGTATCCATTCATTTAAGTATTGAATTAGCGATGGTGAACTCCAATATGCTCCAATTCCCATTTCATGTGCCAACAGCCACATATTTTGAACGGCCATAGCTACCGCTGCCACTTCTTCCCATTCCGGAACACACTCGGCAGGATCACGTTGCATACACACAGCTATTACACATGCACTTTGCGCAGGCTTTTCTCTGATTTTATTACGCTTAAATTCTGAAAAATTGGAAACAGTTTCGGTGTATTTTCTAGCGAGAAAATCTCCCAATTCTCTCTGAGAATCTCCATGAAATACCTTAAAACGCCAAGGTTCGGTTTTTTTATGGGTAGGCGCCCAATTGGCGGCTTCAAGAATCTTTTCTATTTCTTCTTTCTGAATGGTCTCACCATTATACTGTGCTGGAAATACGGAACGTCGTTGTTGTATTGTTTTTTCTATCATACCTAATCTAAAAACACAAAGATACTACTAGAATATGTAATGCTGTTACACCGGTATTTGAATTGTAGTAACCACTTCATTTTCATTGTTTTTCTCATTACTCATTTCAAAAACAAAATTTCCTTCATACAAGGTATCCAATCTAGAAATCACGTTGCTTATCCCCGTTCCGTACGAAATATTGGAAACATCTACGGGTTTCCCATTATTGACTACCCTAATGGATATTATAGCACTTTCTCTCTGTATTAAAATCTGTACGCGCAACACGTCGTGTTCATAAGAAAACCCATGTTTAATAGAATTTTCTACAATGGGCTGAAGTAGTAGTGGAGGTACTTGTATCGCAGCCAAATCATCGTCCACATCAATAATAAACTCTAATTTATTATCATACCGAATCTTTTCTATCTCAATATACTTGTCCAATAGCGCCAATTCTTCTTTTATAGAAATATACTTGGTGTCTTTTAAATTTAGTGTTTGGCGCAGCATATCACTTAGATCTGCAATGGCGTTCTGGGCTTTTTCTGGGCTGTCATCCACCAAAGCAGAAATATCATTTAAGGCATTGAATAAAAAGTGTGGTTGCAATTGTGATTGCAATACTTGAATTTTTGAATCCAATAGCTGCGTCTGCAGTTTCGACTGTTTCACCTCATAATCTTTTTGTTTCTGAAAAAAGTAATAGGCATATGTGATAACCACCATGGTGAAATAGACAAAGAAGTTATAATCTGTACCTAATAAAGCACTTACATAGAGGTCGTCAAACGTTAGTTTGTCATCAAAACCATAAAACCAATTACCGAGTAGTGTCTGTGACCAGTTAGAATAAAAGGCAAGTCCAATAGCAAAAAAGAAATGAAGTACATAGGTGGTCCATCGAGATATGGTCTTCCTTAAAAAGAGATATCTAATAAGAAATATAGCCGTAAAAATAAAAACGAGCTTAGATCCATAGCGAAGGATCACACTTAGGATCATCTCTGCCCAATTAAAAGACGTATACGCACTTCCATTCAATTTTGACAAAACACCGCTAACAGTAGTTATAATAAAAGAACCTAGATAAAATAGCAGTAAATACTTTATCAGCTGTTTGTCTAATAATTTTCTAATCATCACTTTATCTAATGCCCATCTGTTTAAGAAACGCAGGTTTATAATTTTTGGTTACTCCAAATGTACTTCCGTCTTTGGCTATCACACTAAAATCACCCATTCCTTCACTTATAACCTCCTTTACATTATCTATATTTATAATAGTAGAACGATTGATACGGCTAAATTGACTTGGGTTTAATTTTTCTGAAAAATCACTCATAGAAATGCGATACACATGTTTCTCATCGCTCATAGTAAAGATCTCTGCATAATACCCTGAGGACTTTATATAATTAATATCTTCTGTTTTTACGAAATAATATTTCTTGTTTTTTTTGAGAACGATCTGTGTAAGATAGGAACTCGATTTCTCTTGCTGCAACACATCCTTAGTGGACATAAACTGCATCAATTGCACTACCTTCCCCTGAAAGGCTTCTTGGTCCTTCAATCTTAATTGACGCATTCCTCGATCAAGGGCTTCAAAAAAGCGTTCTTTCTTATAAGGTTTCAACAAAAAATCCAATGCCTGAACTTCAAAAGCTTGAACGGCAAAGTTATTAAACGCGGTAACAAAAATGATTATAGGGATGCGGGTAGCTGGTATTTTGGCAAGCACATCAAAACCAGTCATATCTGTCATTTGAATGTCTAGAAAGACCAGATCCGGGTTTTCCGAAGTGAGATATGAAATGGCTTCCTTACCATTGGATGCTTCTATGATACTAGTTTCTAATTCACTTTCGGCTAAGAACTTTACAATTCTCTTTCGCGCCAGGGCTTCATCATCTACTACAAGTATTTGCATGTTATTTCTTTATTTCTTTATGATTGCCTCAGGTGACTACTTCAATATGTATAAACCTTCAGTTTACAAAAATACATTTCAAGATACCAAAAAATGATAGGAAGTTACCAGAAAAAGATATAAGCACACCTATTCTTCATGCCAAACATTTTTCAGAAATATTGCTGAAAATAAATAGAAAAACGCCACTGTTGCCCCCTTATACACACATCCATAACTTTCATATCAAAAACCATCTTATTTATATCTTTTTAACGATAAAGAGGACCGTTATTTTTCATCTTCGTTTCTGTATTGCCTTAAATTTTAAAAGTTTAGGGTACATCAATAAATACAAATCAAAAAAAAAATTAGTTATGAAAAAATTAGTACAACTGCTATGCATATGTATTGCTACCTATGCATTTCAACCCATTAATGCTCAGTCTTTTGAGGAAACATCGTTTCCAAACCTAACGACCACACCCACGGCCTCAAGAAGTGCCAATTTTATAGATGTCAATGGCGACGGCTGGGACGACATTTTTATCACCAACGGTCCTTTTGAAGGCCAAAATAACATGTTATACATCAACAATACCAATGGAACTTTCACTACAGTGAGCGGTGTCGATATTGTGGGTGACAATGATCGTTCTGACGGTGCTAGTTTTGCCGATGTTGATAATGATGGAGACAATGATGCCTTTGTGGTGACCTTTGGCGCAAACGGGCAGGGCAAGAAAAATTATTTTTACAGAAACAATGGTGATGGATCTTTTACCTACGAACCCAATATTGCCATGGGAATCCCGCTCACCTATTCTGAAATGGCCACCTGGGTAGACATTAATGATGATCAATTTCTAGACCTTTATTTTACTAATAGTGTGGGCAGTCTCACCAATTTGTATTTCGAAAATCAAGGAGATGGGTCTTTTCAATCTGTGACAAATTTGACTATAACCAACGAGGCAAAACCTTCTCGTTCTATTGACTGGATTGACTATGATGGAGACGGAGACTGTGACTTGTTTGTTACCAATGAGAGTAATCAGAACAATACCCTATATCGTAATGACGGGCCAGACAATTTCACACAAATCACCAATCTAAATATTGTCACCGACAACAAAAACTCCGCCGGTAGTTCCTGGGGAGACATTGACAATGATGGTGATTTTGATTTGTTTGTTGCCAACTATGCCAATGCAGGACAATCCAATCAATTGTTCATAAACAACAATGGAACCTTTACTGAAGACACCAACTCTGCTGTAGCTTCTGCGGTAACCAATTCTTTTGGATCATCTTTTGGTGATGTAGACAATGATGGTGATTTAGATCTGTTTGTTTGCAACGCTTTTCTGGCAGGTCAAGACACCAACTTTCTATATATCAATGATGGTAGTGGAAACTTCACATTAGACACCAATAGTGATTTAGCCAACCACCAAGGTTGGACCTTTGGATCTGCTTTTGGCGATTATAACAATGATGGTTGGCTAGATGTTTTATTGGCCAATACTTTGGATGAGAATCAAACCAATTCATTGTATAAAAACACTGGGACGGGCAACAACTGGGTGAAAATAATCTGTAAAGGAACTGCCTCCAACGCCTCAGCAGTGGGTGCTTTGGTTAGGCTAACCGCCACTATTGATGGAAATAGCGTCACACAAATTCGGAAAGTAGCTGCCTCTAGTGGATACTGCAGTCAAAACAGCTATGCCAATCATTTTGGTTTGGGAGATGCTACAATTATTGATGAAATTGAAATTCAATGGCCAGCGGGCAGCACTGAAATCTTTACGGACATTGACATCAATGATCTCTATGCTATTGTGGAAGGAGACGGGATTTTGGCCAATGAAGACACTAATGGTTTTACGGCTAGTCTATTTCCTAATCCCGTAGCCAATGCATTTACTGTGAGTTCTTCTGTATTTACGGAATATCCTGAAGCATCAATATCTCTATATGGTGTAGACGGAAGTCTAGTGCACACAGCTTCAAAAACACACGCTGCTACTAATACTGAGACAATGACTATAGATATCTCACATTTGAGTCCAGGCATTTATTTTTACAGCATTCATCAAAATACGAACATCTTGTTGACCGGAAAAGTAGTTAAGCAGTGATTCTTATAGATTCGGGCAATTTCGCATCTCAAAAAGGCTTTCTATCTCTTTAAGAACTATAGAACCCCATTCGATACTCGTTTGGGGTTTTTACCTAAAGCGTCTAACCAGTAGGGCGATGCCCAAAAACAAGGCTCCAAAAAGTAGAAACTTCCAAATATCAGAGGATGCATCTAACGTACTATTGTCTCCCGTGACTACCAACGCACTCCAATAATAGGGTGATGCCAAACTCGTATTCGCATTGTCTGTCAAATAAGACAATTTCGCATTTCGCAAGGCATCAGATTTGGTGTGTCCGTCCATGGCATTTTCATAGAATTTTGAAATAATATCGGCGCTCGATTTTTCATTTACATCCCAGAGTGTGGCAATCACACTTCGGGCGCCCGAATTGATAAACCCACGAGTAAGATTAAACGTTCCTTCACCTTGTTTGTGTTCTCCCAATGAGGTTCTACAGGCACTTAATACCACCAGTTCTTTTTGATTCTTTAAAAAATACAATTCGTCCAAGGTTAATTTTTCATCGTAAAAAGCCAACCAGGGGCTCTCTCCATCTACTCCTCCATGGGTAGAAATATGCACGATGTTTTGGGTATCATATTCCCTTAGAAATTCAGCTTTGGTTGCTCGTGAGCCTATAAACCAATTGTCTTCAAAATAAGGTGTAAGCGTTTTTGTTTCGACTTCCCCATACAACAGTGACGGCAGATAGTCGTCCTTAAATTGTCCTGGGACAAAACCCGTAAATCCAGTAGCGTTTTGGGAATCGAAATTTGTCGTTTCCTTATTTACCGATAATGAATAGTTGTAATGAATACTACAATTATTGATCAAATAGGCTTCAGAAAGACTTGTTTTATCAGTCGTTACTAGGGCTTCAAAAGGAATAGACTGCAGGATCCCATCGGGCACGATGTTTAGTTTTATTTCTTCCGAAGTATTTTCCAGTGCTTCAAAGGGAAGCAATTGTGAATAAAGAGACCTAGCTACTTGGTGAAACTTCACCCTTTCCTGTTCCGTAACAAACGGACGAGATACTAATGCGCGATATAGGTCTATTTCTTTTTGAAGTTTTTCAAAATTGGTTAGCTTCTTTACCTCAGTATCCTCTTCGGAAAGTAATAATACATAGCCTTCGGTTTTCCCCAAAATATAGGATACTACAAATTCATTTTTTGAAAGGTCTTTCTGGAGATCTGCGGCAGAAACAATTTCGAGTCCTTTTTTAAAACGATGGTATTTTGGAAATTCAGTTTCCAGTGAATCGATAAATTGTTGATAGGCATTCTTTTGATTGAATACTCTTTCTTTCAGGCTGTCCTTCTGATATGTAGTATAGGAAGACCCTCTGGACAGTATATTTTCCAGTTCTTTGATACGACTCATCTGAGCATATTCGGCATCTACAACATTAGCGGGAATTCCTCCCGTTTGCCGCGCATTTGCCGTGGTAATATTTTCAAGCAATACCAAACCTTTGTTCTTCTCCATATAGTACAAGGCCCTCTCCGGTTGATCCAACAGATAACAAATTGAAACGGCTTTTAAATAAAGATCGGCTCCCTTTTTTCTCCAAAACAACTTGGAGAGTTCTTCCCTACTTTCAAAATACAGCATATCTATAACTTGATCCACCAACTCCATGGTTTTCGCCGCTTGTGCCAAATGGTTTTTATCGTTAGTGGCCTTATAATAGGCAAGCCAGCCGTTGGTTTTGTCAATGAGGTAGCCTAAGATGTCCTTCGTATAGGGAGAATCATCAATATCAGAAAGTGTTGGTAAGTTTTCATGACTGCTTATTCTAAAAGAAGGTATTAACTTACCGATAGCTTCATTATAATTGTTTAGTGCATTGATATAATCATGCTGAAACAAATTTAAATCTGCCAAATTGTTAAATATAAAACTTTGACTATATAAATCATTTTTAGCAATATATTTGGCTGATTCCCTATGTAGCTCTTCAGATTTTTTATATTTTTTTTCTTTTTTATAGTAAATTCCTATATCGTTTAAACAAAGAAAAATAATTTCATTTTCTTCTTCAAACTTTGCTAGTTTCAAAGCCTTTTGATAAAACGGAAGAGATTGTCGATAATCGTATATCGTATTGTACATAACTCCAGCTGACAAATACAATTTCGCTTTCTGAATTGAAGTAATTTCTATCTTCTTACCAATGTCAAGTACTTGATGAAAACTACTTTCAAAATCATTTAAATAAAGACTATCCTGAAGTGCTGCATACGTTGCTAAAATATTAATATTGGTCTTGAGCAATAATTCATAACTATTATTTTTACTTAGAATTCTTTTGGAATTTTCATAGTTCTCTAGCGCTCTTTGGAAATCTCCTAATTCTTCATAAATATCTCCTTTTTCCTTATAGGTCTTTCCTATTCTATTATCAGAAGAGCCTGAGATCGCAATTAAAGTATCAAAATAATACAAAGCATTCGTATAGTCAGGAACGTCCAGTTTGCGATAAAATAGACCCAGATTAAATAAATTTCTTTCTATTAAACTGCTTCGCCTTTCATCTTCCATTAAGAACAAATGATGCGCCTTTTTTCCATAGGTAATAGCGTCTTGTTTGGATCGTAAATCTGTCCAGTTCCACCTAGAAAACTCAAAATAAATCTCTGCTAGTGCTGTCTTAGTTATTGTGTCTTTATTCTGAAAAAATTGTTCAACCTGAGATGCTTTTTCGGTATTGGAAATGGTATCCCCAACAATTGCCCTATATACTTCCATAGCCGCAACTTGCCCCCATCCTGAATGGACACATACAAAAAAGAAAAACACCAACAATTTGTTTCTAAAAGACATATCAATATATCTTGATGAATCTAAAGGTACTATTATGGAAGAGGAGTTCAAAACTCCCCTCCCACTAGTTTAAATAATAAGCACCTAAACCTAACTATTCAAACCAAATTAGTACTGTAGGTAGGATGAGTACTTCAGCATGTTCAAATTGTTATGAACAATACCATCGGCAATCACTTTTACAAAGTGTTCTTGAACGCTCATCCCAGGTTCATATGCTTTTCCGGCAGCCGCAGCTACAATAGCACTGGAATAAGAGGTTCCCGAGACATACATAAGTTCATTGGGGGTTATATAGAACGGGATGTTTTCTCCATCGGCAGCAATATCTACTGAAGCGGGGCCAAAATTTGAAAAAGTTGAAAGCCCCACGGTAATATCATTATTTGCCATGGCAGCTACTGAAATTATGTTATACGCTTCCCAGGATGACGGATAGTGCGGTGTACTATCGTTGTTGTTCATATCATTTCCTGCCGAAGCAGTAATAAGCACTTCATCTTGCGATTCTTCGATAAATCGTCCCAATAATTCATAGCCATCAGCATACCAGCCAAAACTCATATTGATAACATCTACATCATCGTTATTTACGGCATATTTAAATCCACATAGAATGTCGAAATAGCTTCCTTTTCCATTGGCATCAAAAACCTTAACAGGCAGTATTTGAAAATGGACCTGATCAGCTTCGAGTCTACGATATACTTGATTTGCTCCTATAGTTCCATGACCATGATCATCGTAGGCGTCGTTATCTTGATTGACGAAATCCCAGCCAAAAATGTCTTTATAGTCATTTTCTACGCAATAATCCCCATCAGCCATACTGTTGTATAAAAAAGGACTTGTGAATCCGAAGTAGTTATAATCAATGCCCGTATCCAATATGGCAATGGTTACGTTTTGATTGGAAGGAACCATTTTTGTGATTGCCACATCCACATTAGCGGGACCAAAAGGTTGCTGTAGTTTTACTCCTCCATGTAGAATATCTGGGTTAAAATCGGCATCTTCAATGTCTGAATCTTCCTTCGCCACACCTACTTTTTCTTCTATAGACCCACCTGTGCCCTGTCCTTGACTAAAATCTAATATCCACAATTCTAATGTTGGGTCTGCACATTCGCATTTCTTATAGTGAACCACTCCGTATTCATCTCTAAGGGCTTGTTTTTCTGCTTCAGAAAGTCCTTCGTCGTATTGTACCACCATCTCGTTGGAGGGATAATGAGAAGCCCCTCCTCGGGTATCACTTTGTGTGTTTTGTTCTAATGTGGTCAGGGTGTCTTTAGAGGTTTCTAAAGACTCTTTTTCGCAACTCGCGAAACATAGCAGTACGGCAATCGCCGCAAAAAATACTTTTTTCATATTGTATGGTTTTAAAAATTTAGGTTTAGGATTTTTTATTTAAACCCGACGCTAGTAAGCGCCGGGTTTTATTATTTGTATTACATTATTCTACAATCATCTTTTTATAAAGGGTTTCTTTATTTGTTTTAATCTTGATCAAATAAACACCTCTTCTGAGAAGTCCAGCACCGTTCCACTCAATAGATTTTTGGTTATTAGCCAACATAGTATTGGTGAGTGTTTTGACATTGTTTCCGTAGAAATCATAGACTTCTATTACTACATTGGTGTCATAATTAACATCTAATGTAAACGTTACATCTCCATCACTAGGGTTTGGAGTGATCCCTACATGCGCTACGCCTTTGGGTCCTCCATGACCTCCATGTCCTCCAACGCAAATCCAATCTGAAGCATCTGATAGTGAACCATCTGCACATCTAGCTCTCACCTGAACCACAGCACAGGTACTTTGGTTTAATGGTAAAGTTGCTGTAGGTGCAGTAGTTTGTATTGGTATTATGGAAACTGGATTATCACAGTTACAACCATCTGCCGGCCAGAAATTGGTAGATTCTACAACATACCCTACGGCTCCTGGTACAGGATCCCATGATAAAGTAGTTCCATTAAGCACCAGATTAATAGGCTGACTAGTTTCGCACTCTGGATTTGGATTATCAACAAAGTCGCAATCAATAGGCCCACAAATTTCACACGAAGCTTTGGTGTCACCAGTAGCATTTGCTGATCTAAATTTATTAATATAGTTCATAAAGCATACTTCTCCACAATCGGTAATTACTCTATGCAATAAGAAATAATGCGTGTCACCTTGCGCTGGGCTCCAGCTAAAGGTATCTCCTGTTTGCATGGTAACAAAAGTAAAGTCTCCAGAATTTTGTTCTGGTCTTGTATACAAATACCACTCATGTGTAGCGCTTGGATTGTTTGAATAATCAACATCTGGAACACCTGTTATGGTATCACCTGGAAATTCAATCGAAAAGGCGGCTGTAAAATCAACAGGGTCACCAGGTCCATTTGGCCAGTGCTCAAATATGAGGCAGCAATCAACCTCGGCAGCCTTAACATTGTTTTGACTTCTATTACACCAAACTTCCCAAGCAAAGCAAAGCTCTCCACAATCTTTGGTTATTACCTTATGGAAAACGGTATAGTACAATTCTATAGGGAGGTCGGTAGCCAATACATGAGGTCCAGCCCCTGTAGTAGTTGTGCTAGTAACGGGCGTATAAGGACCAGCTCCTTGATTTGGGCTCGAAACAATATACCATTCGTGTATGGCATCTAACTCAGTATATAATTCAAAATCTTTTACTGAAATAGAAGCACCACCATTCACGCTACAAGATAGATCAACCGTAAAGCTAACATCTTCAAATTTGTCACAAGGATCGCATAATTTATAATCCTCGGCCTCACCACATTCTGGTATGGCATCACAAGTTATAGGACTATCACTAACAACGGTTCGAACAATTTCTCCTCCGGTGATATCGCCATTTGCAATGGCTCCAACGAGATTTACTCCTACGCCTCCAGACACAACAAAATCATTGAAGTATTCTTCACCATCATCGCAAAAATCTCCATCTCCATTTAAATCAATGAAAAGAGCCATAAAAACACCATCATCTGAAGGCTCAATATTAATTTGTTGAAATTGCGTATCAAAAATAGGAATGCATTCTTCGTCCGTATAATCTGTATAATTGTTTGGAGAAGCTCCTGATGGATTTTCATAGCTGTTATCCCAAAGACGTACATTCTCTATAAATGGACACGGTGGTGGGGGTGGTGGACAACAAATTACCAAGTTGGAAATACGTACTTCAATTTGCGGATTGGGCATATTGGGATTTCGTGGGAAAAACCAGATGTTATTAAAATTTCCCGAGGCCGTAAAATTAAACGTAAAGGTCTGGGTTCCGTTCCCATTGTTCCATATGTTTTGATTCATCAAAACCTGATTGGGATTTGGGACAGGTGGAATAACAAAACCGTTTCCGTTTAGTGGATTTTGTGTTAGCATCACATTCATCGACACGTTATTGGCTGGATTGTTCCCTGTATTTGTGGTGTTAGTCAAGGTAAATGATATACAGTACTGTTCGCCTTGTATAAAATTTTTCCCTGAGTAATTAACCCCTTCTCCTACTTGTTGACCGTTAGTGTTTGTGTAAGACCATAGCCAAACGGAATTGTTACCCCAAGTTGGAGTACCGTGTGAGACACTCCACGGATTTGCATTAACAATTGGAACATTTTGGCAATTGTTTTGATTGCACTGACCATAGGTGGTCCAATAGCCTAAGGTGACTAAGAGCAATAGTATCATTTTTTTCATAATGAAGATATTTAAATTAGTGTCCTACTCTCTTACAGGCTTTTCAGATTCCGCCTTTTAATAAATCGATTCATATAAAAGAGGATATCTATTCGTTTTGTTACCCCATTATTTTCCGCTATTTTAGACTGCCTTATAAAACTGGGGAGTTTTTATGCATGACAACAATGATTTTATCAAAGGGTTTCTTGATGGAAATCCGAAGGTTCTTCGCGCTATTTACACGAGATCATTTCCGTTTGTACTGAAATATATTATTTCACATGATGGGCAAAAAAAAGATGCAGAAGACATATTCCAGAATGCCTTGTTGATTATTTACACCAAGTTGAAACAAGAGAAAATAAATATTCAATCTTTTGATAACTACCTATTTACGGTTTGTAAAAACCTCTGGCGGCGTGAAAATGCAAAAAAAAGGGTAACAACAAATGATCTTTTACCTCTTGTAAGTGAAGAACTAAATCTGGCGGCTTTTTATGTAGAACAGAGCCAATGGGAATTGTATCAAGAAAAGTTGAAATCTCTTTCTGTACAATGCCAGGAAATTTTAAAAATGCTCTTTGAGAAAGTGCCCTATGCCCATATCGTTAAAAAATATGGATATGCTTCTCAAACGGTAGCCAGACAACGTGTATTTAAATGCAAATCGAGGCTTATAAAACTGATACAAAAAGATAAAAGATATCAGCGCCTCAAAGAATAAGTTATGGAACTAGATGACATACAGTTAGAGAAACTAGAGAGATTCCTCAACGGACAAATGGACGCGGCAGAAAAGAACGCTTTTCAGCAAGAAATAGATGCGAGCATAGCTCTCCAAGAATTTATTGGAACCTATAATCAATTAGATGCTTTTGAGGATGTTGACAACTGGCCATTCTCGCGCGGAAACGACCGCATGAAAGAAGCCGCTCGTCTTTTTCTAAAAAAAGACACTATTGCCTTCGCTTCTACCTTGAATGAAGCGAATTTTCAATATCAAGAGCATTCCAAACAGACCCGTGGTCTTTGGCAACGATTCGCCATTGTGGGAAGCGTTGCGGCTTGTATCGCACTTTTACTTTATGTTATCTTTCCCAGTACACCAGATCTCAACAAAATGTACGTAGACCATAGTTCTTGGGAAGAACTTCCCAGTTTGGCCGTAAAAGGAGATTCTACAGAAATCAACAAAGTTATTCTGGAACAAGTTTTTCAGAAAGAAGACTATCTCGAATCTGCAGCAATGAGTCAGCAGCTTCTAGAAGAATCCGATTTTATGGATCCTACCCTATTACTGTATTTGGGTGTTTCTCAATTGGAACTGAATCAGTTTGATGCTGCTTTACAGACTTTTACAACACTTATAGAAAGCAATACCTTGGATGCTCACAAAGGGTTTTGGTATACCTCCTTGGTTTATTTAAAACAAGGCAACACCGAAGCCGCTATTGAAGCACTAGAGATGGTGGTCTCTAATAAGTACAACTATAAGTATTCAGAAGCAAAACAACTTTTAAAAAAATTGAGATAACACAGGGCACAATGTTCTTGATATATTAGTTATTGTTAGCAAGAACTACACACTAACGACTTCAGAAATAAGCTGCGATCGTAATTTTCTTATAACTATAGCCTATAGGAAAAACAACTATATAGATTAAAAAAGCCCCGACCTAAGGGGCTTTTCTCTAACTCCTTTTAAATACCCCAACTAGGCACCATCACCAAACATTAGGAGTATAGCTTCCAAAGGTTCTTCGTTGTCTGGATTGAGGAATTCGTGCGTTACGCCCGCTGGAATTAGAATTGCGTTACCGGCTGTCAACTTAGATTTCAAGCCATTAATGATCATTGTTCCTTCACCCCCTATAACGATAAATAAGGTGGGGAAAGGGTTGGTTTGTGATTTTTCATCCTCATTCGCGTGTTGCCCTTTTTTAATTGCAATATAACCCGATCGAAAGCCCGGTTGATAATAAAAAATGGAGGCCTGAGCCCCATGGGTGAACCTAGTATAGTCTAAACCGAAGGGAATAATCTCTGGAAGACCTTTGGTCCAAAAATGAAAATAGACAGAAAATAAGGTTGATAAAAACTTCTCATTAGGTTGAAATCCTTCCATGGTGTCTACGTCAAAAGGAGCGAAATCACTAGAGAAGGCTTTCGCTGCGCCTGTGAGTGCATTGAGCTCCTTTTTTTCAATTTTCAGTAAGGTCTGAGTATCCGAAACAAAATAAAAAGTGGGCTGTTCTGGTTTTCCTTTCCGGACGGTAACAACGGCCTCAGAGGTATTCGTTTTTGCCTTGGCATCAACGGACCAAAAAGTATCATCAACTTTTACTCCGAAGATAACGTCTTTCGTTAGCATCACATCTTTTTCATAGTCCTTGGCATAACTTTCTATGATTGATTGTGTTTCATTTTCTTGCGCGAGCATGGATGTTGAACATAAAAATGCCAATATTGTAATACTCCACATCTGTTTTCTAATTTTTTGATTTAATTTCATTTGATTTCTCTTTATGGTTAACACTGTTTATGTGCTAGTAGACGTGAGAGACAAGGGATGTGTAACAGTGTTTTGAGGCTTTTACAAGGATTAGGGATGAACCAATAAGATTTAGGGATAAGTGAAATTATTTTCCCTGATCGGTATGTTTTTCTAGTGCAGAAGCTATTTCTGAGCGACGGGATTTAGAGACGGAAAAAGTTTGGTCTGTATATTTCAACGAGAGAACAAGGGTACCTGATTCGTATTTATAAAATTCTAAGTGATATAGATTTACCATTACAGCTCTGTTACATCGAAAGATCCAATCAGAGTTGAGTTTCTTTTCTAAATTGGTAAGCGTAGAACGAATTAAGTACTTCTTGAGTCTGTCTTCTTCTAAGTAATGTAAACTAGCATAATTATCTTCAGACTGAATAAAGACAATACTATTAAGTGGCAATCCTATCTGATCTTTTTTATAGTCTCCTGAAAGTGTCACAACCTCATTTAAAACAGGAGTTTCATTATTAACAGATACAATTTCTTGATAGTCTCTAACGACAGTTGTATGCTTAAAATAAAAAATAGTTCCTGCAAAAGGAAAGATCAAAACAACCCCAATTTCAAGAATGTGTTTTAGATAGCTATGTAGGTAAAAATCGTGAAACCCACCCATATAGTTATAGAATAGAAAAGTAACCGTACACACGATAACAACTTCCCAAATCATCCAGCTCATAAACGGAATTGGTCTGACACTCGCACGGATTTTTGGCCTTAGTAGCATTTCATTAAGAAGAATAGCTACAAAAATAAGAACAGCCATTAAAAATAATATCAGTACCAGAACAAGGGATATGTGCTCATCTGGTCTGTAGTTATTAATGCCAAAAGGTTGAAAGAACAAGAGAAAGATATATACAAACAGGCTACTAACCAATGCCAGTGTTAGCTTGTACTTTTTAGTCTCAGTAAAATACCATGGTTTTTTGAAGTCCATCTTATAAACAAATATAAAACTTCACCTCCAAATTCCTCGTTTATTATACGGTTACAATTCGTTAAAGACCTCGGCCAAGAGTTCATCGATCAATTCTTGTCTTAGTGCGGGGCCATCTTCAGACCGACTCTGATTATTTAACACCGCAATACTTACCTTACTTATGGGATCATAGAACATATGTGAACCATACCCTCTCATACCTCCCGTATGCCCCCACATGGTTCTTCCAGCGTAAACATTCTTTCGTACACCCAGGCCATATCCAAGAAAAATAGGATGTCCGTAATCAAAGTAGGATGTCATCATTTTTTGTCTCGATACCTCGGTGAGTGCATTTCCTCCATACAAGTGCTTGGCCCACATTGAAAGGTCTGATGCTGTGGTAAAGACATCGGCCGCGCAAT
>Ga0316204_10006493_pt1 | contig 17945 bp, 16 predicted proteins | sample 6monrhotite_MG_2_FD_205661 | JGI IMG/M metagenome (GOLD analysis project Ga0316204, IMG submission 205661) | Microbial mat bacterial communities from mineral coupon in-situ incubated in ocean water Damariscotta River, Maine, United States -... | ecosystem: Environmental > Aquatic > Marine >... | reverse complement strand
ATTGACATTTTCGACCCCGATCTTGGCGAAAATCGCGGTCAATGCTGCAAAGACTGCTGCCAGGATTGCCCAGGCTTGCCATCCCATACCCAGTGTCGACATGATCTGTCCTTTCATGGATGTTGCGCAAAGTTTGGCACTCCGGCCAATGGTCCACAATCGGGATATTTACCGCTTGCCCCAGGAATGACCTGCTTCAACGCGAAAGGCTGCGGTTTTCTTTATCCTTCACGATGCACATCACGGGGGAAGGACGATGAGACATCCAGTTATCTTGCATTCACCGTTGAAACTGCGCGCCGCTTTTCTGGCCGGTGGTCTTGCCTGTATTTCACTGCCCGCGGCCGCAACGGAGCAGATCATCACCTGCCCGCGCCCGGTGACCGACCAATATGCAACGCTGGAGTTTGATCTGCAGCAGGTGGACATCGACGAGGGCGAGGGAGAAGTGGACAATGTGCTGGAGTTGGAAGTCTTGGCCAATGTGACCATTCATCAGGCCGACCCGGCGCGCCCCGGCTGGATCGGGCCCGAGTTATGCCACGAGGGCGCCCGTTGGGGCCGGTCGGTGCCAGAGCTGGATATCTATTACTCCGGGTTCATGCGCTAACCGTTTGACGACCGGGTGCAAATCACCAATGTGCCGCGCAACTCTGTTGTGACGTTGGAATTCAACGTGTTCGAAACTGATGGCGGGATCAACAGGACAGATTGGGGCGACTTGAACCCCGGCGACGGCGACGGCACCATGGTATTGACCCTGTGGCCCGCCGAACTGCACGGACGCACCCAGCAGGCCGGGCTGGCGGCGCGCGATCTGACCTTTGGCCAACGCAAGCGCGTGGTTGGCGATGGTGGCGGCGGCCGCTTCTCGGATTTTCGCGCGGCGGTGGAGTTCACTGTCCGGATGGTCATCCCGCCCGGTGTTGCGGGTGCCGTGGGCGGCCCGCCGGCGCCGCAAGTTGGCGGGGCAATCGGCGGCCGCGACACCGGGCTGACCGGCCCCGGCCAGGCACTGCCATCACGCGAAGATCGCTGCCGTGACTATGCGATTTCGGCGGTCCAGCAGAATACGCAACAACTGGCGCATCACTGTGGATATGGGCCGCCGGTCTGGAACGGCGATCCGGACGCGCATTTTGCGTGGTGCATGCAAGCCAACAACGTTGACCTGACGCAGGCCGGTTGGCTGATGCGTGAAGCCGGGTTGGCAACCTGCCTGCAGACCAACCCCTAGACCCGCGCGCCGCGATGCACGTGCCCCATTTTCTGGCTACGCCGTCAGCGCGCTGACGGTGCCCTCGCGGATCACATCAGGGTCGTAAGCCTTGCGCGCAAAGACCTGCCGTAGCATGGGCTCAAAGTGCTCCAACGTCCGCATGTCATACTCCGGATCGAAGGATGCCTGATCCCAGCGTTCGCAAAATTCTGCGCAGCTGGCGAAGCAGGGGTGGTCCTTGAACTGATCCCGTGCGTTTTCGTCCCAGCCATAGTGGCGCGCGTAATATAGCATCTGGAATATGCCATGATGTTCGACCACCCAGGCCACATCCCAGCGCACAAAGGGGCGGATGACCTCGGCCGAAAAGCGGTCATGGTTCTGGGGTGCCAAGCCGTCCCCGATATCATGCAGCAACGCGCCGACGATCCAGTCGATATCCGCCCCGTCACGCTCGGCCCGCGTGGCCGATTGCAACCCGTGCTGAAGCCGGGTGATCGGATACCCTTCCAATGTTTGCTCACCATGGCGGCGCAGTTCATCCAGAATTCGGTCAGCGGTCAGCGCCAGAAACGGTTTTTCCAGCTTGTGCAGCAGTTGATAATCCTCTGCCGTGCCATCCTTCATCTGGGTAAAGCTGACGGTGTCCGCCATGGGGATGCGCCTTTCAGAACAGGGTCAGAACGCCGCCCATGACCGCGCAGGCCAGGGTGGCATAGCCGCCGTCGATGATCGGCAATTCCTTGGGCTTCATACCGAACAGCGCGTTCAGCGTGATCCACGGCGTGATGAAGAACAGACCGATCCCCAGCCCGCTGACAACCCCGGCGCCCAGCGTATCGATGCCCGACATGTTGAACGCGTGGCGCATCATCCCGGCGACGACCAGCACGCACAAAAACCCGTAGAACATCAACAGCGGTGATCCGCCCTTCGGCTTGCCATCTTCGCCAACTTCGATGCCGGCGGCCTTGATCCATTGTTTGGACAAGACGCCATACCAGACCGCACCAATGGCGAACCCGGCGATTGCAGTGATGATAACTGCGATATAGGCCATTTTACTTCCCTCCCGTTATGCCGCTTTGCGGCTTTGTTTGACGGTCAGGTTAAATGCACCCGGGCGAAAACCGAAGGGAAAAGATGCATTTCAAGTAGCCAAATCGCCTATAGCCCGCCCATTTTGCACACGTGGTCCCACTCGGCGTCGGTCACGGGCTGCACCGACAGGCGCATCGAGGTGACCAGCGACATTTGCGCCAATTCGGGCGTGGCCTTGATTTCCTTCAGGGTGACGTGGCGCGGAAAGGGCTTTACGGCGCGGATATCGACGCAATCCCAGCGCGGGTCCTCGGTGGTGCTGTCAGGGTGCGACAGCGCGCAGACCTCGGCAATGCCGACCACCTCAAGCCCGATGTTGGAGTGATAGAAGAAAATCCGGTCGCCGATGTCCATCAGGCGCATGTTGTTGCGCGCCTGATAGTTGCGGATGCCGTCCCATTCTTCACCCACGTCACCTTTGGCCACCAGTTGGTCCCAGCTGAATTTGTTGGGCTCGGATTTCATCAACCACTGGGCCATCAGCCGATCACCTTTTTCCATTCCTCGATCCGCACCTTGGCGAACAGCCCAGCCAGCGCATAGGGGTCACTTTCCGCCCAGGACTGCGCGGCGGCCTTGTCGGCCACATCGATGATCACCAGACTGCCGGTCATGGTGCCATCGTCCAGGAACGGGCCCGCGTAGGCCACGCATCCCGTGCCATTCAGATACGCCAGATGCGTGTCACGATTGGCTTTGCGCAAGGGTTCATGGTCGGCTTTGTCGGTGCAGATCAGGGCAAAAAGGGGCATGGTGGGTCCTTTGGATCAAGCTTTGGCGCCGCGTTTGCCTGATCCGATCAGGGCGGGCGCGTTGGTGTCAAGCGGCCAGCGGGGCCGCGCAGTCAGGGTCAGGTCATCGATGTGGCCAGCGCGGAACCGTTCCAGCCCAGCCCAGGCGATCATCGCGGCGTTGTCGGTGCACAGCGCCAGCGGCGGCGCGACAAACGGCAGATCGCCCGCCAGCGCCATCAATTGCGCCCGCAAAACGGTGTTCGCGGCAACGCCACCGGCCACGGCAAAGCCGGTGATATCCGGGCACAACGCCAGCGCGCGGCGGGATTTTTCGGTCAGCACATCTGCCACGGCGGCCTGGAACCCGGCGCACAGATCGGCGCGGTCCTGCCGGGTCAGCCCGCCTTTTCCCGCCACCACGGCATCGCGCGCGCGCATCAGGGCGGTTTTCAGCCCCGAAAACGACATGTCACACCCTGGCCTGTCCAGCAGCGGACGCGGGAAAGCAAAACGCCGGGGATTGCCGCCTTGGGCCTCGGCCTGAACGGCTGGGCCGCCGGGTTGCGGCAGACCCAGCAGCTTGGCGGTCTTGTCGAAGGCCTCGCCGGGGGCATCGTCGATGGTGCCGCCAAGCCGGGTAAAGGCGTCTACGCCATCCACGCGCAGGAACTGGCAGTGCCCGCCCGACACAAGAAGCATCAGATACGGAAACGCGACGCCATCGGTCAGACGCGGGGTCAGCGCGTGGCCTGCCAGATGGTTCACGCCAACCAGCGGTTTGCCGGTTGCGGCGGCCAACCCTTTGGCCAGCATCACACCCGAAAGCACCCCGCCGATCAGACCGGGCCCTGCGGTCACCGCAATCGCGTCCACATCGTCCAGCGCGATACCAGCCGCCGCCAACGCGTCTTCGACCACCAGATCCAGTTTCTCGGCATGGGCGCGGGCGGCGATTTCCGGCACGACCCCGCCGAACGCCGCGTGAAGATCGGTCTGCATGGCGACCACGTTCGACAGGATCTGCGGCGCTGTGCCCGGCACATGCCGCACCACAGCGGCGCCGGTGTCGTCGCAACTGGATTCAATCCCAAGAACTGTCAGCCGCTGATACATCGCCCTGCCGGTTGCGGTTGGAACAGCGCCGGGGGTATCATTGCCCAGCGCCACAGACAATGGGCGCGCCAAAGGCCTTTGATGCGTCCGATTCTGTTGCTCACCCGTCCTGACCAGTCCTCTCGCCGTTTCGCGCAGCGCGCAAGGCGTGACTGCCCCCCACACCTGCCCCTGATCGCCCCGCTGTCGCGGATCGTTGCCCTGCCTTTCGATCCGTCGGTGGTGGAAACTGCGGATGGGGTCATTCTGACCTCGGCCAACGCCATCCCGATGTTGCCCCCCCTGCCCCGGCTGCCAGCCTGGTGCGTTGGGCCCGCGACCACCCACGCCGCGCAAACGGCCGGGTTGGGTGCGCGCAATGGTGGCGGTGATGCAGCCGCGCTGATTGACACGCTGATCGCCGCGCGCCCCGCCGGGCACTTGGTTCACGCACATGGAGCGCCTATATCAAGGGACGTCGCAGGGGCGCTTTCGGCTGCCGGTTTGAACGTCACCGCGCTGCCTGTCTATGAGGCACAGGGCATGGATTGGGCCCCTGAAACCTTAACTGCGCTGAAAAGCGCGCAGGGGGTCGTCGCGCCGCTTTTTTCCCCGCGCGCGGCCCGGCGTTTCGTGCGAAACTTGGGCGATGTGCGGCCCGCCGGTTTGCGTATCGTGGCGATCAGTGCCGCATGCGCGGCACAATTGCCCGCCAAGCTTCGGGAAATAGCGGTTGTCGCGGCCCGGCCCGATGCCCCGGCCATGTTGACGCAGATCGCGTCGGAGTTGTCGCAGGCGGGCCCCGGTCCCTTGAGGGTCTGACGGGCAACACGTAGAACGAACGGAACGCGGCGCATTGTTCGTTCGCGGTGAAGTGGAGGGTAGAATGACAAGAACAGAACACCGCGCACCGCAAATGGATGGGGTCGAAGGCGACTCCGGCAACGCAGAGGATATGTCCGAGGCCTCCGCCCCTGACACCAGCGCAGACGCCACCGCCGGAACCGCCGACCTTTCCACGTTGGAGGCGGTTCACCCAGCGGATGGGTCCGAAAGCGCCCCCACATCAGACACGCTCACGGGATCCGCATCGGCTTCGGCAGATGACGACTCTGCCCCCACGGTGCCTCCTGCCCCTGCCCCCACCCATTCAAGCGGCGGATCGGCTGGCAGCATGATCATCGGCGGTGTCTTGTCCGCCGCGATCGGCGCTGCCGCGGCTCTGGCGTTGCTGCCCGAAGGGTGGCGCCCGCACGACACGTCGGCGCTGGACCGTCGGATCAGCGCGCTGGAAACGCAAGGCTCAGGGCTTCAGGCGGACGATCTGACCGCTGCGCTTTCGCCGTTGGACGGCAGGTTGACAGTGTTGGAAAGCACCGACATCGGCGCCCGTCTGGGCGCCTTGGAAACCGTCACGGCCCCCGATCTGGCACCGCTGATTGCCCGAATTGACGCGCTGGAAGCCGGCGGATTGGGCGATCAGGAACTGGCCGGTGCGCTGGCACCATTGCACGCCCGGATGGACCAGATAGAGGCCGACATCGCCGCGCAGGCCGAAGCCGCCGTCTCTGCCGCATTGGCCCAAGCCCGTGCCGAGGTCGAAGCGCAGGCCGCCGCCCTAACTTCACGCGAAACCGACGTTGCCGCCGCGCAGGAATTGATCGCGGCCCGCGCCGCGCTGGCCGATCTGACCGCCGCCGCCGAATCAGGCGAAGCGCAGGCCGGCGCGCTGACAACCCTGGCCGCGGTCGCAGACGTGCCAAGCGCGATGTCCCCATTCGCCGATGGGTTGGACACGCTGGCCGCGTTGCAAGACAGTTTCGCCCCCGCCGCCCGCGCGGCCTTGGCCGCCGATGCGCCGCCTGCCGATGCCGGTGTCACTGATCGTTTGTTCACCTTCTTGCGCAGCCAGACTGGCGCGCGTTCGCTTGCCCCGCGTGACGGGGATGATGCCGATGCCGTTTTGTCGCGTGCCGAAGCGACGCTCAGGCAGGGCGATCTGCAGGCAACCTTGGCCGAACTGGCCCGCCTGTCCGGCGGCCCGGCCGACGCCATGGCCAATTGGCAGGCCACAGCGCAGACCCGCGTCGATGCCCTGACCGCACTGGACGCCCTGCAATCCCAATTGACCCGTATCGAGGATTAAGCCGATGATCTGGACCGCTTTGAAAATCGTGCTGTTCCTTGCCGCCGTCGCCGGGCTGACGCTGGGCGTCGATTCGTTGGTGGATCAGGATGCCGGACTGCGCATTGCGTTTGCGAATACCGAATTCACGCTGGGCCCGATTCAGATGGCCCTGGCCGCGCTTTTGCTCTTGGGCGGGCTGTGGTTGCTGTTGAAGCTGTCGGGGCTATTGGTGGCAACCTTGCGGTTCATCAACGGCGACGACACCGCGATCAGCCGCTACTTTGAGCAGTCGCGCAAGCGCAAGGGCCTGGAAGCCCTGACCGAAGGGTTCCTGGCGCTGGCGACCAATGATGGCGACAAAGCCCTGACCAAGGCCCGCAAGGCGGAAAAGTTCCTGGACAACCAGACGCTGACCAACTTGCTGATGGCGCAAGCTGCGCAATCCAAAGGCAACACCCAACTGGCCGAAGACTACTATCGCAGGCTGCTGGAGGAAGACCGCTCGCGCTTCGTTGGCGTTCAAGGCCTGATGCGTCAGCAAATCGACGCCGGCCACCGCGACAAGGCCCGCAAGCTGGCGGAAAAAGCATTGTCCATGCGCCCGGATCACAGCGGCACGCAGGACACGCTGTTGTCGCTGCAAAACCAGACCGGCGATTGGGGCGGCGCGCGCCGCACGTTGCTGGAGACCTCGCGCTCAGGCCGGATGCCACGCGATGTGTTCCGCCGCCGCGATGCCGTTCTGACGCTGCAACAGGCCGAGGCCGAAGGCGCGAATGTCGCCATGGCGCAGGATCTGGTGATCGAGTCCAACAAACTGTCGCCCGAACTGGTGCCCGCTGCCGTGCGCGCGGCCAAAGCCCTGACTGAACGCGGCAAGAAGGGCCCCGCGACCAAGGTCATCAAACGCGCCTGGAAGGCCCAGCAGCACCCGGAATTGGCCGCCGCCTTCGCCGCCATCGTTCCCAACGAGGCCCCAGCCCAGCGCGTGCGCCGTTTCGAAGGGTTGCTGTCGCTGATCGACTGCGACGAAGCCCGCCAGACCCGCGCCGAATTGCTGATCGCGGCCGAAGATTTCCCTGCCGCCCGCCGCGCCATCGGCGACTTGCATGAAACCAACCCGACGCAGCGCGTGATGACGATCATGGCGGCTATCGAACGCGGTGAAGGCTCGTCCGATCAAGTCGTGCGCGGTTGGTTGGCCCGTGCCCTGACCGCCCCGCACGGCCCCCAGTGGATTTGCGACAACTGCCAACATGCCCACGCCCAGTGGCATGTTCTGTGCGAAAATTGCGGTGCGTTTGACACACTCAGCTGGAAAACCGCGCCCGAAAGCACCGGGCCCAGCGCTACCGGAACGGAAATGCTGCCACTGATCGTCGGCGCCCTGCCCGCGCCTGACAGTGCAGACGACGCCAGTGATGAGGACATCGTCATCGACGTCTCGGCGCCGGAGCCCGCGCCAGAAGACGAGGACGCACCAAGCGAAACCGGCACGTCGGCGACTGCGACAGATGATCCGCAGGCGACCGACGACGTGGCTTCTGCGGACGCGAACGACGGCCCCGAGGATGCCGAAGTGATCGACCTGGCACAGACCAGGCGGGCCGGTCTGTAACCCACACGGGCTGGGATGAAAAAAGGGGCTGGATACCCCTCCAGAGCGGTGCTAAATACCGCGCCACCAGCGCAGGTCCGCCCGCGTCAGTGCCGCTGTAGCTCAGCTGGTAGAGCACGTCATTCGTAATGATGGGGTCGGGGGTTCGAGTCCCTTCAGCGGCACCACTTTCTTGCCGGACACTCGTGATCCAATGATTAGCCCAAGGGCATCGCCCACGCGGCGGCGCGGGCGATAGGGCACGTCAGGCGGTGCCGACGCGTGGTTGATCCGGCAGCATGTCGTCAGGGCGGCTGGCGATATGGCCCTGCAGGGTGGCCTGGACATCAGCGGCTTCCGGCGCGTCGAAGAGGTTGATCAACTCGTCTGGGTCGGCAGCTAGGTCATAAAGCTCACCAGCGCCCGAAATCAGGTCCACGGTCAGCTTGTGCGTGCGCGTGCGCACCGTTCGCAGTTCCAGCGGCACACCGACGCGGCCAGCGCCAAGCCCCCATTCGCTGCGGGCAACGTCGCGCGGGGCCTCACCTTCAATCAACGGTCGCAGGGTTTCGCCATGTTGCGGCAACCCGGGTTGGGCATCGCCGTAATCACAAAACGTCGACGTCAGATCCAATGTCGATACCGGCTCGTTGACGGTCTTTCCGGCTGGCACCCCCGGCCCCATCACGATCATCGGCACACGCAGCAGCCCTTCAAACGGCATCGGGCCTTTCAGGATCAACCCGTGATCGCCCAGCCAATCGCCGTGATCCGAGATGTAGATGACGATGGTGTTCTCATCCAGCCCCTGCTCTTGCAGCGCAATCAGAATGCGGCCGATCTGATGGTCGATGAAGCTGATCTGGCCATAGGTGTTGGCGATGATCTCACGCAGTTGGTCATCGGTTTGCGGGACTATCCGACTGTATGCCTTGCGGATATCAGCGAATTTCGGGTCAGCCGGTTCGCCTTCCATCGCGGCTTGGTGCCACCAGGGGCGGCCCGTGTAATCACGGGTTCGGTGCTCAGGCAGATCCACCTCGGCGGGGTCGTGCAGGCGTGACCACGGTTCGGGGCAATCGAACGGATGGTGGGGATCGGGGAAGCTGACCCAGGTGCAGAATGGCTTTTCATCATCACGCCCATGCTTGAGCCATTCGATCGCCCGGTCGGCGGTCCAGGGCGTATTGTGCCAGGCCACCGGCAGCTTGGAATGCCAGACCTGCGCCGCGCCTTTCGTATCGCCGGCGTTTTCCCACATCAGCTTGGTCTTTTCATCGCCCTTGCCGTCCATGTGGTAAAAACGCTCATAGTGTTGGCCAGCGGGCGGCTTTTCAGGGGCCCACCAGTTGTGGCCAACCAGCATCAGTTCCACATGCTCAAACCCCATGTAGGGGCCGAACCAATCCTTGCCGTAGGTCGCCGAGGATTGCAGGCATTCCGGTGAGCCGGTGGGATCATAGGTGTGATACGTCGAAAAATGCGCCTTGCCGAAATAACTGGTTTGGTATCCGGCGGCGGCCATGGATCCGGCAAACCCCTTGTCGCCCGTGTCCGGGGACAGATCAATCCCGTTGTCATGCACACCATGCGTGCGACACAACTGCCCCGTCAGGATCGACGCCCGCGCGGGCTGGCACACAGGGGATGGCGTGATGCAGGCGTCAAACACCGTGCCCTGCGCGGCCATTTGGTCAAGATGCGGCGTTTTGACGTTTCGGCCCATGAACCCCATGCAATCTGCGCGGTGCTGGTCCGAGGAAATCAGCAGGATATTCGGTCGGCTCATTCAGCGGATCCTTTGGGTTTGCGTCCGGACAACACGATCACGGCGACGGACAGGCACATGAAAATCAGGGCAACGGGGCTACTGACCAGGAAGAACGGATCATTGCCTGTCGCCGAATAGGCCTGACGCGAGGTTTCCTCCAACGTCTTGCCCAGGATGAACGCCACAACGAAGGGCAAGGGCGATATCGCCAGCACCCGCATGAAATACCCCAGAACGCCAAACCCCAGGGCAAACCAGACGGCTTCCAGGCGGGTTTCCTGAACGTAGATCGCGGTTAGCGTCAGCAACAAGACCGACGGCAGAAGCAAGGACTTGGGAATGTTGATCATGAACCCCATGGAGCGCATGAAAACGCCGCCGATGGTCCAGTTGAACAGGTTTGCGATAACCATGCAGGTGAACAGGCCGAACACCACAACCAGTTCCGGATTGACGAAATCGGCCGAAAACCGAAAGACCGCTGGGCCTGGATTGAAGCCCCCCAGCGAATCCGCGGCGAGTATCAGGAACACGGCGGCGGCATTGCCGGGGATCCCCAGGCTCAGAACCGGGATCAGGTTCGCGCCCGAAACGGAGCTGTTGGCGGCTTCGGTTGCGGCGATGCCTTCTGGCGCGCCTTCGCCAAATTGCGGATCGCGGGCGGATTTGGATTTCTGATACCTGCCGCGCCCAACAGTGTAGCCCAGTGTCGCGGCCATCGTGGACCCGACGCCGGGCAAGGCGCCAATGGCCGTGCCGATCACCGCGGACCGGCCGATATACGGCAGCAGACGCCTGATATCGGCCCAATGCAGCCGCTGATCCCCGGCTTGCGGCGGGGTCTGGGCGGGGTCCAGATGCCGGCGCTCACCCCAGTATTCTTCCAGCGATTTGAACACCGCGCCGATGATCAGCACACCCAAAACGGCGGTGGTGATCGGAAAGCCGCGCGACAACTCTTCGCTGCCCAGCGACATACGCGGGTAAAAATCCTCGCCGGTGCCAACATACACTGCCAGCAGTCCCAGCCCGATAGAAATCAGGCCTTTGGCCGGAGACCCGCCAATGACCGCCGCGATAAAGCTGAGCGAGAGGATCAGCAGCGCGGCTTTCTCAGGCAGATCCAGATAGGCCTCGACCAAGATCGCCAGGAAAGGCGCGCACACAAACAACACCAGATCCGAGAAGGTATCCCCGGCTGCCGACGAAAAATGCGCGATCCGCAGCGCCTTTTGGGCCTGCCCGCGTTCGGCCATGGGAAAGCCGTCCAGCGTGGTCATGAAAGCGTCTGGCGTGCCCGGCGTGTTGAACAGGATCGCGGGCACCGCGCCGCCGATGGTCGCGCCTTTCATGATGCCGATCAAAAACCCCATGATCGGCAACAGGGCATCTGGCGAATAGCCGAACACCGAAATCAGGATCGGCAGCGATATCGCCATGGCAAACGGACCGGCCAGCCCGGGCGTTGCCCCCACGGCGATACCCAGCAGGAACCCGGCCAGCACCATCAGCACGGTGACAGACACGTAAACGCCCAGCAGGGTAAAGGCCTCTGGCCCCCAAAACACCGCCTGAACGCCCAGCCAGATATAGTCCAGCACGCCCATCACACGTCCCCGTTTGGCGGCAAAAGCAGGTCCTCAAAGGGCAGATCAAACACTACAATCAGCAGCAGGGTTGCCACCAACCCGGTCACCACCGCGCGCCGGGAAACCCCATGTTCAACGATCGACACCATGCCGGTCACCATGAACACGCCGCCCAGCAAAAACCCCACATGCCGCCAGCCCGGCGTATTGCGCAGTAACCGGTATTCCAGCGGATCGCTGCGGAACTGATTGATCAGTTCGATCAATGCGGGCCCGGTGTAGCGCATGATCAGAACGCCCAGCACCACAACGCCGGTCATCGCAGAAATGAACCTCAGTTGATCACCGTCTATGACAGACTGTGATCGGGCACGCCGTTCGAACAGGGCCAGCCAAACACCGCCCAACAGGATGAACATCGTGGCAACCGTGGGCGCCAACGCGTCACCGATGGAATAGCGTCCGCGCACCCGTTCAATGATACCCGTGTGGGTGTCCAGCGGAACCCAGATCAGCGCCACGCCCAACGCAAAGGCGACACAGACCAGGCCCAGTATCAGATTTGATCTTGAGACTGCGGGCATTTGCCCCCCCTGAATAGGCTACGGGCGCCCGGTTGGGGCGCCCGTCTTTTTTGCGAAAGTCAGTCGGACACAGTGTCCAGAAGCACGCTGCTTTCATCGAAGCCTTGGGTCACGAGTGCCTCCAAATCGGCGCCTTGGATCAGCAGCGGCCCGCCAAAGGCACGCTGAATCAAGGCACCGGCTTCGGTTTCGGGATCCGAAACCACCTCTGCGATGGCCGAAGACAGCGCATTGCGTGGGGCATCCGCCATTCCGCCCGGCGCCACGAACATGAAGAAGGCGTCAGCGGAAAACTCAATTCCCAAATCACCGATCAACGGGGCATCCGGCGTTTGAACCAACGGCGTGGACATCGCCGAGGCCAGATTGACAAGGTCACCGGCAGCAACGCCCGCGCCCTGAATTCCGGCCATGAAGCCGACGTCCATGTCACCCGCCGTGACGCCATTCAAGACAGCGCGCCCGCCGCGAACGGTGATAATGTTGAGATCAACACCCTGCGCCTGCCCCAGCAGATAGGCCACATCAGCCAGACGCGGCGACATCACACCAAAGCGGATTTCCTGCCCGCCCTGCCCCGCAGCGATCATGTCCTCAAAGCTGCTCCACCCTGTATCCGAGCGCGAGACGATCCCCATCTGTGCGCCCGCCGTGGTCGTCAGCGGCGTGAAATCGGCAGGGCTGAGGCCGACGTCGGCGGTGAACAGATTGTAGCCCAGTGATTCCGCCACGATCATGCCGATTACGGTGCCATCATTGGGTTCATCCTGCATCGCGCGCAGCAGGTTCACACCACCGCCGCCCGTGACTTGCTCTGGGATGAACTGCCAGCCCAACCGCGTTTCCAATGCGTCGGCCACCAACCGGGCTTGGGTATCCGCACCGCCACCCGCGGCAAAGGCGATCATCAGTTTGATTGGTCCCGGCGGGGCCCAGTCATCGGCGCTGGCCGAAACTGCGGATGCCGCAAGTCCAAGGGCGGCGACGGCCGCGGCTACATATTTTCTCATCATGTCCTCCCGTTTTTATGCGCAGATCAAGCCATAGTTAAGTTGACAGGTCAACGATTAACTTGACGGCACAACCAAGAGCCGCGAAACTCAGGTCAAAGGGTGAAAAATGAACGATGAATCCCACACGCCGCGCAACGCATACTTCGATTTGCTCAGCAATTTCCTGACGTATCGAATCTCTCGCTTGCACGGGAAACTGAACGCTCAGGCATCCCGGATCCTCAGCGATTCGGTCGGCGTCACACTCAGCCAATGGCGCATCATCGCCTTCCTTGGCAGCGCGGGCAGCATTTCTGCATCGGCGCTGGTCCGCTATACCGCGATGGACAAAGGGCTGGTCAGCCGCAACGTGAAAACCCTGATCCAGCAGGGCCTTGTCGAAACGACCGCCGACGACTGCGACAACCGGATTACTCTGCTCAGCCTGTCGGCCGCGGGCAAAGAAATCTTTGACCGCGCTCTGCCCAGAATGCAGCGGCGCCAGGCCAAGCTGCAGGCGCATCTGAGCGCGGACGACATTGCGACCTTTCGCCGGGTGCTGGCTACATTGGAAGGCGCGGCGCAGGACACGTCCCCTTAGCCCCCCTAACTTGAACAAAGCTTTCGAACTTTGGCCCCGCACACCTGCCGCCGGGCGGCATTTTTGTTGACAGCGGATCATGGCGCGGGGCAGCATTTGCGGGCATCTGTCCGAATGAAAGCAGCCAACTCATGGCGCAAGGCACAAGAAACACGCAGGGCCGCCGGGAAACCGGCTGTGACCTTGTCGTCTGACCGGATCGCGGCGCGCCCGCTTTGATCCCCGGGCCCGGATTGCCGGGCTCTGTCCGTTGCTTTTGCTATTGGCCTTTATCATGAACACCACCAAAGGGATTCGGCTTGCAGTCGATATCGGCGGCACCTTCACTGACACCGTGCTGATGGGTGCGCAGACCGACATACTTGCGACCACCAAGACACCGACGACCCCGGACCAACCAACACTCGGGGCACTTGCAGGTGTGCGCCGTGTGCTGGCCAGCGCGGGCGTGGACCTGTCCCAGATCGGCGGGTTCATTCACGGCACAACGCTGGCCACCAATGCCCTGATCGAACGCCAGGGCGCCAGCGTGGCCACGATCACGACCGAAGGCTTTCGCGATATTCTGGAGATCGGATACGAGCGCCGCTACAGCCAATACGACATCAATCTGGTCAAGCCCGATCTGCTGGTTCCCCGTGCGCGCGCCATGACAATCGGCGGGCGAATGGATGCGCAGGGGCACGAATTGGAACCGCTGCAGACTGGCGCTCTTGACGGGCTGGTGCAGGCGCTGACGAAAACTGGTGCCGAAGCGGTGGCGGTCTGTCTGATGCATGCCTACGCGAACCCGGCGCAGGAATTGCGTTTGCGGGCGCTGCTGCATCAGGCGCTGCCGGAACTTGTGATTTCTTTGTCCCATGAGGTCAGCCCCGAAGCGCGCGAATTCGACCGCCTGTGCACCACCGTCGCCAACGCCTATATCCAGCCGCAGATGGCCAGCTACCTGGCCGATTTTCAGGCCCGGTTTCAGGCCGAAGGGCTGACCTGCCCGATCCTGATGATGACTGCGGGTGGCGGCATGACCACGATTGAAACCGCGGCCCGGCTGCCGATCCGATTGGTTGAATCCGGCCCCGCTGGCGGCGCCATTCTGGCCGCGCGCATCGCGGCGGAAACGGGCGAAAACGCGGTTCTGAGTTTTGACATGGGTGGAACCACGGCCAAGCTGTGCCTGATCGACGATTTCCGCCCGCAAACCGCGCGCAAGTTCGAAATTGCCCGCGCCGCGCGGTTCATCAAGGGATCAGGGATGCCCGTGCGGATCCCGGTGATCGAGATGATCGAAATCGGCGCTGGCGGCGGCTCGATCGCCCATGTGGACCGGCTGGGCCGCCTGCTGGTCGGGCCGGAAAGCGCCGGCGCGGAACCCGGTCCGGCGGCTTTTGCCAAGGGCGGGACGGACCCCACCGTGACCGATGCCGACGTGGCGCAGGGGTTGATTGATCCCGGGCGTTTTGCGGAAGGGCGGTTGCAGATCGACCCGGTTGCAGCCGAAAGGGCACTGGCGTCCGGCGTTGGGCAGGCATTGGGCCTTGACCCGGCGCAGGCGGCGTTTGGCGTCAGCGAAATCGTAGACGAAAACATGGCCGCCGCAGGCCGGATGCACGCGGTGGAATCCGGCAAGGACCTGGGCGCACGGGTGATGATCGCCTTCGGTGGCAACGGCCCGTTGCACGCCACCCGCGTCGCACGCCGGGCGCAAGTGGACCGCATTGTGGTCCCGCGCGACCCCGGCGTGGGGTCGGCGGTGGGGTTCTTGTTCGCGCCTGTGTCATTTGAAATCATCCGCTCACGCTATGCCACGTTGGAGACACTGGATGCGGCCGGGCTGAACGCCTTCTTCGATACACTGATTGCAGAAGCCGACGCCGTGGTGCGGGCCGGGATGCCGACGGGCGAGTTCCTTCGGCGCAAGCGGGCCTTCATGCGGTATCATGGTCAGGGGCATGAGATCGAAATCCCCTTGCCAGACCGGGACCTGAAACCAGAGGACATCCCCGCATTGCGCCGCGCCTTTGACACGGAATACAGCCGCCAGTTCAGCCGCGCCGTGCCGGGCATGACCATCGAAATCCTGAACTGGGGGTTGGATGTGTCCTCTGAACCCAGCCAATTGGACAGCCACCCCGCCCCGCCGACCGCGCGGCGCGCACAAACGGATCAACGCCGCGCGATCCTGTGCGATGTCACCGGCGCATGGCGTCAGGCTGAGGTTCACGACCGCGCCGCGCTGCGCCCCGGCGACCATTTGCCCGGCCCCGCCCTGATCCTTGAACCCCAAACCACCACCTTCGTCAGCGCCGATTTTTCCGCCCATGTGGACGGCGGCCGGAATATCTGGCTGACACGCACCCCCGAGGGCATGGCATGAGCGCACCCGACACCCGCCTGCAAGTCATGTGGAACCGGCTTTTGGCCGTGGTCGAGGAACAAGGCCAGGCGCTGATCCGCGCGGCCTTTTCACCGATCGTGCGCGAATGTGGTGATATTTCCGCCGGGATCTTTGATGTGCAGGGCCGGATGCTGGCACAGGCTGTGACCGGCACACCGGGCCATATCAACACCATGGCCGAGGCGGTCAAAACCCTGCGCGCCCGGTTCCCGGTATCGGACATGAAACCCGGCGACATTTACCTGACAAATGACCCCTGGATCGCCTCGGGGCATTTGAATGATTTCCTGCTGATGATGCCGGTGTTTTACAAAGACGTCGTGGTTGGCTTCACATCCTGCACCTCGCATCTGGTGGATCTGGGCGGACAAGGCATGGGGCCAGAAGGGTCAGACATCTATGACGAAGGGCTGCTGATCCCACCGTGCAAATTGATGGATCAAGGGGTTCTGAACACCTTTCTGATCGACATCGTCAAAGCCAACTCCCGCGAACCGATTGCCAATGAGGGCGATATCTACGCGCTGATTGCCTGTTGTGAGGCAGGCGCGAACCGGCTGGCCGGGATGATGGCGGAATTCGGGATCGACCACCTTGATACGCTGGCCGACTACATCATCGGCACCTCCTACCGGGGCACCGTTCAGGCGATCGCCGAGTTGCCGAAGGGCACGTGGCACAATGTGCTGACGGTGGATGGGTATGAGCATTCGATTGATCTGCACGCCGCCCTGACCATCGCCGAGGATCATGTCTTGCTGGATTTTACCGGGACCTCTGGATTGTCCAGCAAGGGCATCAACGTCCCGCTCAACTACGCGACCGCCTATTCGGTCTTTGCCCTGCGTTGCATCATCGGGCCGGATATTCCCAACAATGCCGGGTCGTTGGCACCGTTCCGGGTGACCGGACCAAAGGATTGTATCCTGAACGCGCAACCGCCCGCCCCCGTCGCCATGCGTCATACACTGGGGCAAATGACGCCGGATCTGGTTTACGGCTGCCTCAGCCAGGCGTTGCCTGACGCCGTGCCCGCCGAAGGCGCGTCTTGCATGTACGACCTGCCCCTGCGCCATGGGCCAGAGGCGGTGTCACGCGGGGACACCCAATTTGCGCTGGAACTGGTGTTCAGCGGCGGCACCGGCGCGCGGCCGGGTTTGGATGGGCTGTCGGCCACCGCGTTTCCATCCGGTGTCTGGGGCTCGCAGGTGGAAACCACCGAAGCCGTGGCGCCAGTGCTGATCACCCGGCGGGACCTGCGGGCCGACAGCGGCGGGCCGGGGCGTTTTCGCGGTGGATTGGGGCAGCGCATCGAACTGCGCGCAGCCCAGGATCAGGATGTAATGCTGTTCGTGTCAGTGGAACGGGTTTTGAACCCCGCGCGCGGCCGGTTCGGCGGCGGACCCGGCGCGCCGGGGCGTATTCGTATCGGGGACAGCGGGCCAGACCTGCCCGGCAAAGGCGAAATCCGCATCAAGGCTGGCACGACGCTGATCTTTGAAACCCCCGGCGGTGGCGGGTTCGGCCCCCCACAAGACCGCAGCCGCGCGGATTTGCAGCGTGATCTGAATGACGGGCTGATCAGCGAAGCGGCGGCGCGCGCACTTTATGGGGTGAAACCATGATCCCGGCGGTTCCCCATGTCTTGGCGATGTCACCCTATGCGTTGGCGCAGCTGGATGCGCCAGCCGGCAAGCGCGTGATTTCCCTGTCGCAGAATGAAAGCCTGCGCCCCCCCAGCCCGCTGGCCATTGACGCTGCGGCAAAGGCGCTGGCCGGTGCGCACCTTTACCCTGACCCGGATTGGCGCGATCTGCGCATGGCCCTGTCCCAGCAGCACGACATTCCCGCCGATCGGATCCTGTGCGGCTGCGGATCAATGGAGCTGATCGGTGGCCTGACGCGCGCCTATGCCGACGCGCAAAACGCCGTGCTGGCCCCCGCGCATGCCTATCCGTTCTTCAACACCGCTGCACAGAGCGCCCACGCCCGGTTCGACACAGCACCCGAGCAGGGCACGCACGTCTGCGTTGATGCGCTGCTGGCCGCGGTGCGCCCGGACACGCGACTTGTGTTCATCGCCAACCCGGGCAACCCCACCGGCACCCGCATTCCCCGGTCTGACCTGATCCGCCTGCGCGC